>Ga0351877_1040_pt1 | contig 41202 bp, 37 predicted proteins | sample BONcelFGM3001D13_FD_206775 | JGI IMG/M metagenome (GOLD analysis project Ga0351877, IMG submission 206775) | Enriched cells from coal bed in the Powder River Basin, Montana, United States - BONCAT cells FGM rep3 HSBNCT.FGM.300.1.D13 ...
ATGCTCTCGGTATTATAGAGATATAGCATTGATGGTTGTAAAGGAACATCATTCAAGACAATCGTCAGTCCACGTTCGAGACTTATTTGTTGTGCAGCCTCCAATTGGATCCTAAGATTGATGAGGAAGTTTTTTAGCTTGAATTGTTCACTTATGGAACCATGTAACTCTCGAATTGCAATCCGAGTTCCGTAAACATTCAGCACTTTGGTAGCGTCTTTAACTTCCTCGAAATGAAATTCCCACTCCTCGAGTTCGCTCCATGCTGGAATATTCTGTTCAACACGAAAATAGTCTGTTTCTGTTTTCGAATCCACAGAGAAAGAATTACCCATTTTGAAAATTGCCCGCTTCATACCCACACCGAATAATCCGACCGAGTTTGGTGTGGATATAGCCTCCTTGGGTCTGCCAAATCGGAACGCATATAGTTTTGCAACATCAAGCGGAATACCGCCGCAGTTGTCCTCAATAACGAATTCATCATCTTTAATGGTTAATTGAACTTTGAGGCCAGAGTAGTCGTTATTTGGCCGGAGTCTCAGTGCCCCATCAACCGAGTTGTCTACTAAATCTATGATTGCTCGCGTCAGGGGAATATCCTTGGTAAGCATTTTGATGAAGAAGTCTTTAGTAGGATTCGCCTTTATCACATTATCGATAGCCATTGCGCTTCGCTTTCATACACCCACTACTATTGACGAGACGTTTCAACGATGTTCCATAGTGGTTGACCAACATTATCAGTCACCACCGACCGTATTTCGGTGATCCCTGCATTTGCGTACTCTTCAGCAATCTGAACAATTTGATCCGGGTGGTTAAGAACCATAATGTCGCCAGCAGCTGCAATTGCAATTGCTTTTAATATTGGAATATCCTCCGACTCTGTTAGAACAGAATAATGGAATGGCTGTTCTCGTTTCACAAGCGGTTTCCGCTGTCCCATTTGAAACCCCGTGCAAGCGGCCAACATAAATAAATCCTTCATCGTCAAGAATGGGGATTCTTCGGGATTTTTGCCAGAAGTGAGTTGTTTATAGAACTCATGAACACTCGCATCAATGCTGACTCGCCCCGTACTTCGCGCAAACGAACTAGGCATTAGTCCCGTTCCTCAATGGTGGTGCAGCTCGTATTCGGATCAAATCGCAACCAATATTCGATGCCAATGCGTGGCTGCAAGTTCTCCAGCGCTTTGTCTCGTAATTCCTCATCCGTTACAAAGAGAACAAGCTGTGGTGCAAGTGTCGGCAAATTAAACGTGATAGCTTCACGGTGGGCGGACGAGAGACGACCAAATGGCGTGTCCATGATAAGTGGCGCTTCACGCTGGGCAACCATTGCCATTGCCGTGATGAACGACAGGCTCAGAACCTGCCGTTCTCCAGCCGACAGTTCAGGTCGCGCAGGCAATCCGTAGCGGTCAATGACTTCTAGCTGATAATCCTCAGTCAGCCGCACATCCTGAAAATGCTCGCCCTTCCACGCAAGAGAGTGAAAGATACTGCGCGTCTCTACTTCAATTTCTACGCGCTTGTTTGTGGCAAACGTGCGATGCACCTCATCGATTTTGTCGGCAGCCTTCTGGGCGAGTTCAAGCTTCCGGCTCAACAAACGAGCTTTTTTGTCGCTTTTTTTCGCCTGCTCAATCTGCTTCTCAAGTTCCTTTATACGAGTCCGTACTTGTTCTAATTCCAGGTCGGTACGCACCTGTTCGACTCGGTTTGACTCCAGGTCTGCATCATATTCTTCGCGTTGCCGAGAAAGATTCCTGGCCTCTTGCTCGTCGGCACCACGCATTTGCCTGTCAACATCGTCACGTTGCGCAATAAGCTGGTCGATGCGCTCCTGAAGGTCAACCTTTTCAGCCATCCTGGCGTCAAGTTCCAACCGCTGCTTCTCGCCAGCATCCAAGAGGCCACGAAGACGCCCCGTCGTTTCTATGATGTCATCTTCCAAAGCGCTGGGCGTCGCGGACTCTAGTAATCGTTGGAGATGCGTATACGCATCGTCATGCTCGGAAAAAGGACGACCGCAAATGCAGATTTGATTCGATAGCAAGTCCTGAATGAATTGTTCTCGGATATTGCTAGGAATTTCTCCGCGCTGGCGTTTTTCATCAAGAAGTGCCAGTGCTGACTGAATGGGTTGTGCAGCAAAGCGCACATAGCTTGCGCTCACAGCAGTCCGTATTGCCCGAACGGATTCATCGTATTTCTGCTGTGCAAACTCGATTGCTTCTGTAAATTGATCGTACCGCTGTTGCAGTTCCTGCACAGATTCAAAGTCACGGAGTCGCTTATTCACGTCATCGAGATGGCGCTGAATATCGCTGTTCTCTCGTTTCAGATCATCTCGACGCGTTACTAATTGCGTCTCTTTTGCACGTTCCTGCTCATCCTCCTCAACGACCTTTTGCAACACGCCGCTAGAAACCTGCTTCAATTGTGTACGCAGTTCACGCGCGGCAGTCTCCAAATGCCGCATAGCCCGGGTTAGTGTCTCAAGGTCAAGCACCTGGTACACGGCACGCTCAACTTCCGCTGACTGTTCTGGACGCGCAAAGTTATCGATCTTTTCGCCATCGAAGAAAAAGTAGGTTCGGACGTTCGCCGGAAGGATCGTATTCATCGTTCCGATAGGGTTGTCCACACGCTCCGCTATGCCAGACAGCGGGGTTCGTATCAGGACAAACTCAGTCGTGTTTTTTGCTTCAAGTACCTTATCGTTGGCTTGTTTTTGCCCCAGAAGCTTCCGGGAAGCTGTATATCGCCTGCCGCCGTGTGAGAAAGTAACGTCAACTTTTGTTTCGACGACCTCTCCTTGGCGCGCTCGGCTAACTGCTTCCTTGCTGATAATTTGCCCTATGTTTTCAACACCTTCCCCGTACAGGCACCAATTAAGCGCCAAGAACAATGACGTCTTTCCAGCACCATTTACGCCGTGAATGACGGTTACATTTTTCTCATCGTCTTTTGATAGCTTCAGTCGTTGGCTGCCGAAATATTGGCGAAAATTCAGGATATCAACTTTTTCAATTTTCATTAGCGAGTCTCGTTCTTGAGTGACTCCTGAGCAACGACGTCTAAAGCGGAGTCGATTTTTTCCATGACGCCGTGAGGCTGTTTCAAGTGAAGGAACTCCTTCTCAATTTCGAGAACCCGGATCACAAGATTTTGGAGATCACGATCGACATCTTCAAACAAACTCGCAATTTGTTTTTCCAACGATGCCATAGGGTATATGCCTTAAAGGTGAATGCCGTATTGGTTGGCAATGTCCCACACTACATCGAGAGCCTGATGCTTATTTCGCGCACTGTCGGCGAATTCTTTAAATCGGCGCAGCTCTCGCTCGATAATGCTCTTGTCAGAGGTACTATTAGTTTGACTGTACCATGATTGAGGCGGGACAACGATAAAGTCATAGATCGTCGCCTCTTCTTTTTTGGGCGCGCGTCGTAAAATGCGTCCGCGACGCTGGATAAATTCGCGCGGATTGCTGCTACTTGCGAGGATATAAGCGGTGCGCGTGCTGGGAACATCAACGCCCTCATCAAGACATTTCATAGCCACTAAAGCCTGAATATCCTCATGGTCAAAATCGGTAAGCAGTTGCAGTCGAGTGTCATTCGGTTCTTCTGCCGTAAATCGATTGATGCGCCACCCATATTCCCACCCAACAATTTGACAGACCTCGTCGATCTGCTCAGGCGAGCAGTAGAAAAGAGTATGCGTTGCATCAGGGGACTGATCAATCAATGACCTCAAAGCGACCAGTTTCTCCGACGCACTATTGAGCAAACGTGCTCGCTGCATAAGGAGACGTTCCAACCGTTGCTGAAGCCCCTCGCTGTCTTTGGATGCAAGCATTGCTGCCAGCTTTGCGATTTGCTCACTCATTTGCTGATACTCGGCCATTTCGTCCAGCGTTAATTCGACCAGACGGGGATAATAGGTATATGGAACCAGTATTTTGCGTTGAATAGCATCGGAAAGTGTAAACTGAAAAACAGTGTCGCCAAAGTACCCTCGTAGAGCTGCTGTTCCAGCATCATCAAACCATCGGTCAGGGGTTGCCGATAGCGCTAAACGAGCCGAGATGTTTTCAGGGAGCGCAACGCGGCTACGCTCTGCACCTAAATGGTGTACTTCGTCGGCAATGAACAGTGCCGGAGACTGTAATTTGCCAAGAATTTCTTGGAAGTCGCTGTCAACGAACGTTGTGTGGGTCGTGATCACTGAAATAACTTTACGATCTCGCCGGTTATATTCGAGAACCTGCTCATAAAGTTTGTCGAGCCAATCCGATTTGCTCTTGTATGCGAGAATCGGGTTTAGACCAAAATCTCTTGCGTCTTCAAGCCACTGATCAACCAGATGTTGGTAGGGAACAGCAATGATTACCGCAAGTCTCCGATCACGTTCATAGTATCGAACCATTCCAGTCAAGGATGTTCGTGTCTTGCCAGTGCCTGTCGCCATTTCTAGCAAGCCTTGGCAGTTATTTGCGAACCATGCCTCAACTGCTTCCGATTGGTAATCACGTAGTGCGAACTCAGCCGGTAAATGCGGTACAGGTGCTGACGATTGTTGTAGCAAAAGCCGATTAGGTGCAGGATATGGGCGTTGCTCTGTTCGTAGCTTTAGGATATTTGCGCGCGCGGCATCAGGCAGAGTAAATACTTGAACATTTGGGTCTTGGTTCTCCCATAAACGTTCGAATCTCGCCTCATCTGCATTGACTAATGGTACAAATGCCTCATTCCAAGAAGAGAATATTTTGATCGATTCATAGTTGCGCGTACCCTGCTCACTCTCGTTATAAGAGCCATTGAAGCTGATACGATTACCACCGTCGTCTTCAAAGACACCGAACTTATCATGGAATTCGCCACCAGCAAGCTTGTTTCGTGGTAGCGCAAGTCTGAAGTCAAGAATTTCGTCAGCAACCATCCAGGCAAGTGCGGACAGTGTGTCCCGCTTTAGAGCCATCTCCAAGTCGAGAATGTTTCTTTCAAGCGCTCTGCGTAATACTACACTCTCACGTGCAGCTTCACCCTCTCGTAAAGCATCCCAGTCTTCTTGGCTCAAGATTGGGCTAGTCACCCAGCGTGCATGGCCGCCATTTGCGGCAAACCTAATCATCCCTTCAGCAGTAAGTCGTAACCATGCAGCACTAAAGAAGCCTACGCCTCGGTCATAGCGTATTGAAGATGAGAGCGCCGGGATAAAGAAATCAGCTATGATGTCGGCAGATGATGTGTCGATTGTCGGTGGGAAGTTTCGTAGCTGTAGTGACAAAATTCGGTCGCCGTGTCGCTTTCGCTAGATATACCAATTATAGATGCCAAGTGACGTAGGAAGTCTTAATCCACCTGTCAGTAGTGCATTATGCTTCAAATTGAAGTGAGCGCCATCGAGCATATGGATATGGAGAAATGGCCGAACACAAACAAAACACGATAGTTTTCCTGGCTCCTAATAAACATTCAGTAGAAGCGGGCAAACCACCAACTATCGACGCCGGTATCAGGAAACGTTATCACGGGTACTTTGAAAATGAATTTCAAGAGCAGTTCATCTTTGTCTACGACTACGAAGTGCGTGAAGCTACCCTGTGGGTAGGAGATGCAGGGTGGGAACAAAGCTATAAAGTGAAAGAGGGGAATGTACCGGAGTTGCTGCTAGACACAAATGAGCAAACTTGGCTATCAACATGCTGGCAGACAGCAACATCAATCCTGCCAAAATAAAAACCGAGCGGATAATGTGTCCGCTCGGAGATGACAGGGTATTGAAACGCTAATTCTAGCTGAACGGCTGTGCTTTCCACCACATCTTGAGTGGTGGGAGGAGATAAAGATTATACACAGGCGGGTTCGAACCCCACAGAACCCGAGTACATTTTGTATTCACATTTGTAAAGTTCAATTGTTGGCTGAGGCTCTTTCGTTTCCAATTCCTGTACTCATGCGACTTGAGTCGTTCGTTGCCTGTCGTTGGAAAAAGCGCCGGGCTTGGACAATCAGCGCCACTTCACCAATTAATAGGCCACGATATCAGGCCGCCAGTCAGCGCTAGGGATTGAGATACTAGCCGCGTTGGGATAAAACTTGTCTGTCGACCTTCTATTATCCTCATCAGACGTTGGCTTTCTCCAAAGTGAAGGCCTAATGTATATTTAATTTCATGTTGGTCTGTATTATACCTACGTAATCGAATTACCAGACAATAATAATAGTCCCTACATAACAGCTTGTCTATCATCACACTATGGTACTGGTATTTTCCTCATCATCGCGAAATATGAACAGTGGACTTACTGCAAGTAAGGCTCCAAGAAGGATGAGTAATGTTAAGCTAACAAACTGCCAATGCTCAAGTGTCGAGTCAGATATAATATTGCCCGCGATGCCAAAGCTCAAACCGCCCAAAACCGTGAGTATTAGGCGTATAAGTCTTACTCGTAGTGACCTCTTCTTTTCGTGAAGTCGATCCTGATCCCGTCGCTCAATGGTCTCTGACTTATGTTCCTGCACTTGCCGCGTTATCTCTTCCTTTTGCATTTCGATCTCCTTAGCAAGTATGTGAAACGTCCGCTTCGCACTATCTGATGTCATCGTTTGAAGGAATTTGCGCTCCCGGTCATTGATAACAGGTGGAATTGGCGTATATGTGTTCTGATACCGACCTTGATAACCAACAGGAGGGCCTTGCAAAGATCCTAAGAGAACTTGGGCAATTACTGTGTAAGGATATATTACTATTGGAATTGAACCGCAATTCACTATCTGCAATGGAAAGGCCCAACTAATGCCTGCTGCGAATTTTGGTGCCCCGCATGTTACCATTATTCCCAGGCGAGCAAATGTACTTCGTGTGACGACCAATCCAATCATGTCGTCGGGAAGGCTCATAGCTTCCAACGTTTGAGTAAAGAGAATGCCGCCTCCTTTGATTGTGTACCCTGTGTCGGGGGGTATATCAATTGTCTCGAACATTGTGTCAAGGTCGTCATTTAGATAGTCAATTTTCCTAAGCCCTGAGCGAAATTTAAGACCCATTGGAGCCAAGCGGAGATCGATTGAATCTTCTGTTACCTGCTGATCTGGATCGAATGGATAGCGAGGATCAATGGAATAAATAAGGATGGATTTGTCATTGAGTTTCCTTCTAATCTGGATGCCGGTTAAGAAGGTCATCTTCTATCCTTACTCAGTGCAAAGAATCGAAGCAGCATTGGAATATTTAATGGAAATACTACTTTCCTGTCTATGAGTTCCAATGCGTTTTGCTCGTCAATCCACCTATGATCGGAGGCCTCGGAAGTTTCTCGGATTTCTCCGATGGTTCGCAAAATGACACCGACTCCCAAATAATTGTGATCCAAATCAATAACACATATTGTTGGCTCAAAAATTTCGAGCCGAGACCCTAGGATAGTTTTCTCCTCAATATGATGTGTATGGTGGAGTTCTACACCGAGGAGCCCGGTTTCTTCCTTTGTTTCTCGAATAGCTGCTTGAAAAATGGTCTCTCCAGATCTCACTTTTCCTTGTGGAAGTTCCCAATATCCATAGTAATCGACTGGTAATTGCTTCTTAGTTCGCTTTTGAACTAGGATCCGGTTACAGCCATCTGCGTCAGTCATCATTACAAGGACACATACGACTGGACGCACCAGTATTTCTCTCATCGGCTAATGCCTCGTAAGACTAACTTATCACTTAACAAACTTTTTAAAGCGACCGAATTATAAGTATTCTAAACTTTTGAAAAAAGTAACATGACCCAGAAACTCATAAACCTGATGTCCTCTTGATCGATTTTCATGCTTATTTCGCTTTTGAATTCATCGGGAGAGCGAAGCATCATATCGATAGCCAAGCGTTGTTTATCGGCATCAATATCCAACGCAGCAAGGTGGTCACTTAATAAGCAACGCTCTATAGTAAATACTTTTTCAGCGATCAATCGAGCTTCATATCCAAAAATATCCCTTAGCTCAGCCAATCCCATCATTTCATTCTGGTTCGGCTCGGTCAACAAAGAGAATTGTGACAGTACTCTTTTATACAGATCACTTGGAGCATAGGATTCAAGCACCAAAATATTGCCATTTGATTTACAAACACGCACTAATTCTGAAGCTAAATCTTGGGCAGAGTCAACATGTTTTATTACGTTTCGTAAATAAACTAGATCAAAAGAATTCTGCCTGAATGGCACTGCCTCTCCTGATGCTTGTAACAGGCGCTTATTCGGAAACCGTTGCTGTGCAATTGAAAGCATGTCTCCACTTACATCGATTCCAACTAGCTGTCTGCCAAGTATCCCTAATAACTGAGGAAAGATGGCTGTTCCTATTCCTACATCGAGCACCGAATTGAGTTGGCGCAGATGTGGAACCATGCTCATGAAGTACTGTTGCATTGCAGGTGCTGTTACCCAAACTCGCTGGTCGTGGCGCTCTGCGATCCGGTTGAAGTGATTCTGGGTGTGATTCATCTCTATCTCAATTTGACCTAATGCCGATAACCCGCCAGCAACAAGGAATACTCGAATGCAGAAATCAACCTCAAGAGAATGATAAATCCTTGAGTCACATGTCAGTCGTCAAAATCCTATTCTATGATTACTTTCGCTGAGTTCCAGAGTGCAAGATAGCTTTTAACAAAGACACCGTACAAAGAAAGTTCATCCCCTGAAGCCACGGTAAGACGGGGCCTTGTTTCATTATTACGATATAGGTGAAATTCTACCTCTATCTCCGAGTGAGGTTCCCAGAGATCAATCAATACCATGCTATTTGTTGGGATCGTACGATAAACCCGGAGCCGCATACGCGGGGTATCATAAATTCTGTTGTGCTCTTCGCACAACAGCTCTAGCCGCTGGTAAGATAATCTCACCGTTTCGACGAAAAATTTGGTCGCGAAAAAACTATTGACTAATTGATCTAGTTCGGAATTCTGAACTATCATGTCTGGATCAAGCATAAGAAAGTCGACTGCGATTGTCTGCGATAGGGTCTTCAGTCTTTCCTGGGCAGTAGAACTAACTGCACTCATTCCTACGCCCATTATCATAAGGTGATTACGAGCACGATTAGACAAAGCTTGAAAAGTGTCTGCTCTTCGCTTCGTGCTGACCGTTTGAACACCTAAATACCGATTATCTTCTTCGCCACTTGCATCTGGATGATCGCGAGGCTTCTCGTACTCACGAACTTGGTAATAGACATCTCTCATTTCTTTCTTCTGTTCGGTAGAACATTTCAGTCCATCAAGAAATGCCGTAAAGGTGGTGGGACGGTAATTTTTTGTTGTTCCGCTTGTCCATTTTTCCAGGGTTTCAACCGCTGAACCCTGTGGAAGATTATTTCCCAATCTCCATCCAGAATGAAACTCGTCAAGTGCCTGCATGATTAATCTTCGAAGGTATTCCTGAAGTTGCTCCTTAGTCTGCGGCATCCTCTTCCCTCTGTATGTGATTTCTGCCTTATCTCCACCCTTAATTCTATGCTACTACATAATCAAATAGAGTAACTCGGAAAACGGTGATTTGGAGCATTATGGCGGCTATTGGCACGAACTGGGGGAGTTTTACAGAGCTAGGACATGTTAAAACTAAAATGTGAGTGCTAGAAGTTCAATTCAAAGACAGTTACAGGGTGCTCTGTGGCTGAGTTGAACCCTCTGATAGTGGTTCACCTCAAGTTGTTCGATTTTCAAATGCGTTTGATCTTGGAGGAAAGATCGATGTCTAGCCGGGACAAACTAACAGAATTGAAGGCACCGCATACGGTCGACCTAAATCCACTAGGAATATGCAACTTGCGCTGTCCATTCTGTTGGGGGCCAGCACATGACATGGTTCCTCAACTTACATTGCAGGATTGGCGAAACGTAATTACGTCCCTGGCAAAACATGGAACCCGATCCATTATTTTTACGGGTGGCGAACCACTCATGTATGGCTACATAAGTGATATAGTATCACATGCAAAAGAGCTACAACTAAGAAATACTATCTCGACAAATGGAATTCTGTTGCCGCTCAAAGGTGCAAAGATCCTGCCGCATATTGATGAGATAGGTATTCCCCTAGACGGCTCAGATGAAGTTTCCAATAATCAACTGAGGATTTCTCTCGGACGCATTAATCACTTTGAGAAAGCGATTAATGCCCTACACTACCTTAAAACACAAAAATATAATCCGAATATCCAAATTACGGTTCGCACAGTCGTGTGCGACCTTAATAAGCATTGTGTTGAGCAGATAGGAAACATAATCGTCGCAATGAAGTTAGACAACATCCGTTGGAAGCTTTATCAATTTACACCTCTAAGCTATGGAGCCAGCGTTCAATCAACGTATGCGCTAAATAGTGATACTTTCACAGATGTGGTAAATCGTGTCCGCAAATGCTACCCACAGTTGGAGATTGACGCACTAGAGACTAGCAATCAAACCGGACGCTATGCCTTTATCCAACCGGATGGTGAAGTAACTACAATCGACAGCCAACTACACTCAGTGTCCGTAGGCAACATCATTTCCGACTTCTCGCGTACGCTTACGAAACTTAATGGTTATGTCGATCCCTTGAGAAATCAGAAACACGGTGTAGATGGAAAATCAAATGCGGAGACTCGATCACCTGTGGTGAATTAGTGTGGGAAAGAAACCAGAATCTGTAGTATGTCTCAATACAAAACCGAGCGTATTTTCCGCTCGGGGATGATGAAGATTAGGCTTGCTGAACTACTCAAAGTTCTGATCCTCCCACCACCTCTTAAGGGGTGGAACCAGATAAGCCTTATACATAGTAGGCAACGAACCCCGTCGTCCCCGCTTCGCGTATCATTAGAGCCTACGTTATTCGTAGGCTCTTTTGATTCATTCTCCCCTCAAAGATGCTCCCTCGACACGGAAAGTGCGTTATAAGCGCCAAACAAAATAGTTCATCCCGGGCGACGTATCTCTTTGTCTTTAGGCCTCAGGCCACCACGACCGAGGTACACCGAGGTACTCCGTTTCCGGTGGGGAGAGATGAACATTCAGCGATCTCGTGGGCATCGAGCCAGTGTTCGTCCCGTCGTGGGTTCATTTATCGGTTTTGCACTCTTCCATAGCGCCCTGGCATCGCACCTGGTTAAGCGCTGGACAGCCGGACTGATTATCGTAAAGGGCTTTACCGGTTCGCGTACAATACCATCGCCGTATTCATGATTGTGTCCGCTACGATCTGGTTCAATCGACGACCCGATCAGAGAATCTGCCGGGTCCCGGCACCCTGGTCGAGCTTTTGCCACGCCATCCAACTCCTGTCGATTGGCTTTGCCATCGCCGTGGCTCGCGTGCTCGGGCTCAAGGAGATGTCAGGTGTAGCTGGGCTCATCCGGTTAGCGCGCCAGGAAACACCGCGGCCCGAACCCGAAGCCCAGGGGTCACGCCTGCAAGATGATGCCCTGTTGGTCACCGGATCGTTTCGGATAACACGACATCCATTGAGCCTGGTGCCGGTTGGCTTTTTTCGAACATGACTGTTAACCGCGCGGTTCTAGCAGTCTTGGCCATCGTTTATCTGATGCTGGGGTCGATACATGAAGAGCTACGGCTGCGACGGGCCTATGGTGCCCACTACGAGACGTATCAAGCAAGCAGTGTGCCGTATCTACTGGCCGATTAGACGCTGACGAGACGACTTACCACTCGGGCTCATTTGACACCGGATTATTCGTGCTTTGATCGAATTACACACTTTTTGACCATGGACAACCTGTGGTCCCCGCTTCGCATATCCTTAGAGCCAACAAGTATTCGTAGGCTCTTTTTGTGTCTATCGTCAAATAGAATGCAACGCCCGATACTGTCCGCCAGTCTGCTATGGGCGTCCAACTGGAGGAGAGTGCTCCGAGCTGCGTGACGTGCGTTTCGTTCTTCAGAGGCGTAGCTACATCGAGAAATCTGGCGGCGCTAAAGGTCGCCAAGACGCACGATCTGATGCCGAAGTGCATACAGGGCTGCCTGTACGCGGCTTTCCAAGCCTAACTTCTGCAAGACGCTGCTGACATGTGCCTTGACGGTCTTCAGCGTGACGCTAAGTTGCTCGGCGATCTCCTGGTTGCTGTGCCCGTGGGCGACTAGCGCCAGAACTTCCAGTTCGCGCTCGCTCAGTGCCTCTGGCGGCGGTTCCTGGCGCTCGCCGCGCGCCGGCCGCAGCGCTTCGGCAAGCTGGCGAGCTGCCTTCGGGTGTAGGTAAATCTCGCCGCGCCGGCTGGCATGAATCGCGTCGGCCAGTTCGACTGGGTCGACGTCTTTCATCAGATATCCGGCAGCGCCAGCCTGAATCGCCTCGCGCACTTTGGTGTCGTCGATAAAGCTGCTTAGCGCGATGATATCGGTGTCAGGGTGCGCGATGTGGATTGACCGGATGGCTGCAATGCCGCTCATACCGGGAAGGAGGATGTCCATCAGCACGATATCTGGCGCCAGCGTATCGGCCAACTGCACAGCCTCTTCGCCTGTCACCGCCTCGCCAACCACGGTAATCCCTGGCTGCGTTGACAAGAAAAATCGCAGTCCTTCTCGTACCATCTGGTGATCATCCACCAGCAATACACGAATCGGTTGCTCAGCCGCCATAGCAACCTCCTGGGGCGAGCGGAATGTGCGCCGTGATGGTGGCGCCGTCGCCTGGCTGAGAACGTACGACAAGCGCCCCGCCGAGCATCTCGGCGCGTTCCTGCATACTTATGAGGCCTAGCGAGTCTTCGCTGCGAAGTGCGACTGACCGGTTGTCGAAGCCATCGCCGTCATCCGAAATTCGCAGCGTTGCAACATTGTTCGCTACCTCCAAGGCGATCTCAGCGTGCTTAGCAGCGGCATGCCGGGCGATATTGCTTAGAGCCTCCTGTGCAATGCGGTTGAGGTTGCGCTGGACTGGTTTGGGTATCATGTCCACCGACCCGCGTATCGTCAGATTAACCTCAGTATCTGCTGACCGGCGCAGACTTCTTGCATGCTGTTCTAGCGCCGAGGACAGGTCGTCGGCTTCTAGGTCGATTGGGCGAAGCTCGTTGATGAGTGTCCGCATCTCTTGCTGAATCGTCTTCGTTTGTTCGACTAACACGTCGAGCGCCTGTTGGTTGGTTGCCGGCACGTTGTCCAGCGATGACTTTAAGCCGCGCGCTGTCAGGCTGAGCGTGAATAGCGACTGTGTGACCGAGTCGTGCAGCTCGCTTGCCAGACGGCGACGCTCTTCCATGATGGTCAGCGTGCGTACCTTATCCTGCAAATGCCAGTTCTCGATAAGCAATGCGATATTCGTGGCCAGTGTGTCGAGCAGGGTCACCGAGCGCTCAGCCACCTCACTGTCCGAGTGACGCATTAACACCAGTACCCCCAGCACGCGCCCGCGAGTGACTAGCGGCTTGACGGCAAAGCGACCAACCTGCAGTTCTGCCAGCGCCTCACGCACCTCTAGCTCCAGCGTGTGCGCCAATTGCGACGGCACATGGACCTGTATACGCTGCTGATCTTCAATTGCCATGCGGACGAAGTTGTTTTGCATACGGTGGATACTGCGGCGCAGTAGCTGCTGCTGCGCGCATTGGTCGCACGGTCCTTGTGTCTCACCGGGACAGTTGACGCATGCGAAGACCGTCGACGAAAGCTGCATATGCTCGTCGAGCAGCACGAGCGAGATCATGTCAGTGCCCAGGATTGAGCGTGCAATCGTCAGAGCACGCTGAGCCGTGCTCGGTAAGTCCGCTTGGGTGTTGATGAGCCCAGTAATGCTGAGAATCGTGTCGAACTCATGCTCGCGTTCTTCCAGCGCTGCTTGCAGGTCAGCGCGCTGTTTCTCAATGCCATCACGCATCGTTTCAACCGATTCAGCCATGGTGTTAAAGGTCCGCGACAGCGTGGCGATATCATCCTCACTGTGCTCAACCGGCACGCGGTAACTCAGGTCGCCAGCGGCTAAGGCGCGCGATGCCTTGACGAGCTCGTGAATCGGTAGTGCCAGCCGCTTGAGCGTAATTCCAGCGCCAAACAGAACCACCAGCACAAATGAGATGCCCTGTAAGATCCATAGGATGACCAGGGCTTCGGCAAGCGGCTCGACGCGCTTGTGCATAATCAGCGCGGCCGGTATGACAACCAGCAAGATCGTGGGAGCCAACCCAAGGAGTAAGAACAGCAGCGAGAGACGGAAGATGAGAGGTTCGTGGAAAGAAAACGGGAACCGCACAGTCTCACCACAGGCTAAGACGACACCTTACACTATTATACCGGTGCGATGCAGGCACTATCAGGCACGTTTGTCCATTGTTGTGGTGACGAAACGCAGCTTTCGGGGTAAGCGCAATGTCGATTGTGAAAAATTGGACTAAAGTCTTACCCCAGATTGAACCTAAGCCCAATGGAAGGTCCCATTCGCTCAACTAAAATAAGCATAACCTACGAAGTCGGGGAAGCCGGTGTTAATCCGGCGCTGTCGCGCAACTGTAACCCTTGTACATGGGGAAGCCAGGAACCCGTCTCAGCTATCTCTGCGTCTCGCGTTAAGACGCTCTGGAGTAAACCTCTCAGAGCGTCTTTTTTGTTATTCGGTCAGCTTTGAGCATAGGAGGGATAGCGCACAAACTTAAGGGTGATGCAGGCGTGACAAACGTACAGACAGAAGCTGGTTGGCGCGATAGGTTCCATAGAGGACTTTGCAGTAGAAGGATTATACGTAATGAGTGAAGAAACAAAACAAACTGTTTCTCGCCGCAACTTCCTAAAGATCGCTGGGATCGTGGGTGTGGCGGCACAAGCGGGGGGGCTGGTTGGTGCCGGTGTGGCGGCGGGCCAGAACCCGGAATCTTACACGGGCTGGGAGTCGTTCAACCCGGCCACCCAGTTTTTCAACAGGGCCCCGTATGAGTTCGTCGGCCCGGCGCACGCACCGGTTACCGATGTGCGTCGCCCGAGCCACCTGACGGACTATGTCTTCGGACGAGTCGCACGGTTCGCACAGGCCATTCAGGAGCACCCAGACTGGAAGCCAGGCAACCCGGTTGCCGATCTTGGCTTTCCGCCGCCGCTGGTCGCGTTCTATGAGGAATTTCCCGAACGGTTGGAATGGGATTATAAGACAAACGTCGAAACCATTCCCAACAACCTTATCGACCGTCAAGAATACGGCGCCTACTATCTCTTAGCAGAGGCCTATAGTGCGGGTTTCGAAGGCCACCGGACGGTCATTCCGAAGCCGGTGACGCCGCCAGAAATCTCTGACTACACTAAGCCAACCGCCGTCAACAAGGCCGGCCCGCAGCCCAACGAGATGATCGGCGATCCAATTCCGTTCCGCAGTCCGGAACTGGCGGCTGAGTTCATTAAGGAAGTCGCCCATCGTTACGGCTCCACGCTCGTCCGTATCACCAAGACGAACCCCGACTGGTTGTATGGGGATGGCTGGCGCGGTTGTCCGGAAGGCTATGACCACTCACAGATGCCGGCACACTGGGAATATGCGATTGTCCTCGGTGTCCCCATGGAATGGGACGTTGTGGCCAGTAGCCCGCAAGGTTCCACCAGCTATGACGGGTATGACCGTGTCTCGACTGCTGCTTTCCGGCTTGAGTCATGCCTCAAGTTCCTGGGCTACCCAGCCCGCTCGCACTCGCCGTTCGCCGACTATGACCTGCTTGTTCCGCCGCATGCGGTGGAGGCCGGCATGGGCGAAGTTGGCCGTACCGGCTACTGCATCACGCCAGAACTGGGCGGCAACTGCCGTATGGCGGTCGTCACTACCAGCCTGCCGATGGCGATTGACAACCCGATTGACATCGGCGTGTCCGAATTCTGTGAAAAGTGCAAGCTGTGCGCAGAGGGTTGCCCGTCGGGCGCAATCTCGACGGCTGACACGCCGGACGGCATGGTCTTGCGCGGTTACGAGCACTGGTACATCAATAACGGCGCTTGCTACAACTTCTGGCGCGAGACGATGGGGCCGATGGGCTGTCGCCTATGCGTGGTGACCTGCCCGTACAGCCGCAAGGACAACTGGTTGCATGGCTTCGCCCGCGTCGCCGACCCGGCCGACCCGACCGGCGTCGTCAGCAGCGGTCTGTTGTGGATGCAGAAGACCTTCTTCGACGCGCCCGAAGCCATTGACTACAGGCGCCCGGCCGAAGGTGGCCGTTTCGCCAGCTATCGTCAGGAACCGGCCTACATCCAGGCCGAGCGCTACCTCGACATTGATATCAACAGCCCGCACTAAGGAGAGTAAGAGATGTTTCTCGGTAGTGAGTTCTTCTGGCTCCTGATGGGAGTGGTCCTGATCTTGGTCGGTTTTGCCTTCAAGGCCTTTGTTGAAGACCGTGGTTGGAAGCTTACCTGGTGGAAAGGTGTGCTGGGCGTAATCTGGTACGGTTTGTTCAGCCTGAACTTCTATGCCTACGGCACGCTAGTTGGGGAAAACGAGAGCAGCGCCGCTCTCAAGCTGTTCCTCTTCGGACTGTTCGTGCTCGCCATCCTCGGCGTTGGCCTATGGCGGCTGATGTCATGGAAGCCGCAACCGGCCGCGAGCAGTGTGGCGGCCGTTGAGACGAAAGCGGCTAAGCGGGCACGCGCTAAAGCGTAGCTCCTGACGGGGTTGTTTTGTCGTGGGTGGAGATGGCCATCTCGCGCCTTTCCACCCACGACCCAGACATTCTTTACTGTAAGTGGAAGCGGAGTATTGCTCATGACCGACATACCCCAGAACACATCCAAAGACGAACTCGCCGGTTTGAAAGCAGCCGTGGAAGACGCGCGTGCCCATAGTGACAAGCGTGGCGAAGCTCGCGCCCTCGCCCACTATGGCGAAGGGCTGTTTCGGTCGCGCAAATTCCAGTTGGGGGTCAAGTCGTTCGATAAGGCGGTCGCGCTGGCAACCCGACTGGACGATCTGCTACTCCAGATAGAAGCGCTCACCCTCAAGATGGCATCGTATGAGGACGTGGAACGCCTGCCGGACGCCTATGAGACGGCGACGGTGATTTTGCGGCTGGTCGAAGCGCGCGGCGACACGAGATTGACCTGCGATGCGCTGCTTAGTCAGGCGCAGATTCTGATTAACTCCGGCGACCCGGTGACCGCGTTTGAGCCGCTAAAGCGTGCGTTCGACCTGGCCAAAGCGATGGGCGATGACCCTCGGCTGATGAAAATCTACGGCGCGCTCGGTAGCCACCAACTTGCAGTTGCGGCGCTGGACAAGGCGCTGGCCTACTTTCAGTCGGCAGAGGCCCTCGCCAACCGCCTAGGCGACGTGGGGCCGGTCCTGGGCTATGGCTTGAACGTTGCTACCGTCCTAGTATGGCAGCATCACTACGAGCCAGCGAGCCGGCGGCTGGACGCAACGCTGTCGCTGGCGTGCGCCGTTGGCGACAAGAAGACGGAACTGACGTGCCGGCGTTACCTCGTCAAATGTGCGCTCAAACTCGACGATCCGGAACGGGTGCGGGCGAACGCCGAGCCGGGCCTGATGCTGGCGCTCGAGTTCCATGACGACGCGGCGGCGTTCGTGTTTTATGAGGCGCTGGTGAAAGCCTGTTTCCGTCTTGGTCAGGATGCCGAGGCCCGTGCTGCGTTGCAAGCCGCCGTCGACCACGCGGGCGCGATTGGCGACAGTGGCCACCAGATCGAACTATGGCTGCACCTAGGCGAAGCCTGCGTGGCGGCTGGCCTGTATGACGAGGCGCGTGCAGCCTACGAGCCGGCATTGGTGGGCGTCAAGATGCAGGGCCGGCTCAAGGATGAAGCCTACATTATTGGACGGCTGGGCGTGACGTACGCCGAATTGGGGAACGTGTCGGAAGCCATCGCTTACCATCGCCAGGCGACGGCCCTGGCGCGCGAGCGCGATTTGCCAGAACTGGAAGGTGAGCAGTTGTGCCTGCTAGCCATGGCGCTATCGGACGACGGCCAGACGGAGGAAGCGCTGGATTGCTGCCGCAAAGCGGTGGCCTGCTTCAGTCACTGTGCACGGGTGGAGCAAGCGCAGGCTGCGCGCAGCCTGCTGCATCAGTTGAGCGTACTCACCCCTGTCTGAGGCTGCGTATTCGACAATCAGCTCTGCGCGTTGTAAGTACCTAGCGCAGATCACAGGAGATGAAGGTGTGAATACTGTTACCGCTAGCACAACCCCGCGTGGCGCCCGTCGCGCGAGTCAGCGCCGGCGCGAGCGGATTCTGGCGTTCGCCACGCTGGTGCTGATCGCCATTGTATGGATCGTCGGCGCGGCGCGGTCAGAAGCCGACCTGATGCCGGCCGTGCGCGCGGCATTTCCCCAGGCCGGCCATTTTGAGCGCGTTGACAACGGAGTCTACGCCGCTCGCGCAGATAGCAGTGCACAAGCGATGCTCGGCTACGTCGTCATTAGCAGCGCGGACGGCTATGGCGGCCCGCTTCAGGTGGCGGTTGCTGTCAACGAGAAGGCAGAAATCATAGGCCTGACTGTGGTGGATCATAAGGACACGCCATCTTGGTACAACCGTGTCACGCAAAGCGGCCTCATAGAGTCGCTCGTTGGCAAACCATACAGCGACGCCTTTGCACTTGGGGCTGACGTTGACAGCGTGACCGGTGCGACTTATACGTCGCGCGCCATTGCCGAGGCGGCGCTAATCGGCAGTCGCACAGCCGCGCGTTTGTTCAACCTGCCTGTCGCTGAAGCAGCCGCGCCGGAGGTTCAGTTTGGCTTGCCGGAAATCACTGTTCTTGCTCTCTTCGGCGTGGGCTATGTCGGCCATCGGCGCGAGTTTAGCCATAAGAAACAGGCGCGCTGGGGCGGTATGCTGGTCGGTCTGGTCGTGCTCGGCTTCTTGTACAACATTCCTATCACGCTGGCGTACTTTGTCAAAGGCATTCTCGGTTATTGGCCAGACTGGCAGACCAACCTGTACTGGTATTTTTTGATTGGCGGGCTGCTGTCAGTGCTGCTTGTTACCAACAAGAACGCTTACTGCGAATGGATGTGTCCGTTCGGCGCGGCGCAGGAATGCATGGGCGTTATTGGTGGGGCGAAACCCTATACCATCCGGAATAGGCGGGACTGGTTTAAGTGGGCGCGGCGTTTGATTGTGCTGGTTGCTGTGCTTTTCGCCGTCTTTTTCCGCAGTCCTGGCCTCGCTAGCATCGAGGTTTTCGGCACACTGTTCAGCCTGTATGGCGGGACCCTTGAAATCGCGATTCTTGCGCTTGTACTGCTTGCGGCGCTGTTCATTAAACGACCCTGGTGCAATTATCTGTGCCCGGTCGATGCTGTCGTTGAGATGGTCCATGTTATTCGACAACCGGTGAAAGAGCTATGGGACAAGGTGAATCCAAAAACAAAGGTCGTTTGATCGAGACGCTGCTCATCGCGTTTGTGATCGTCACGATGGCACTGCTCATCGTCCAACTTGGGACAAATGTGCTTGGGCCGATTAACGCGGCGATGTCGCAAACCGTTCAGCCACTGCCAGCATCTCGTATGGGCGAGTCGGGCGTACAGCCCACGCCGCGCGCAACGCTGGACCCGAACCGGTGGGGCGAGCAGGGAGGTCACAACGATGCCTAAGACAAGCGTATCGCGGCGTCAGTTTTTACAAATCGTTGGCGTCGGCGGCGTGGCCGGGATGGCAGCGCTCAAGCTGGGCCTGGGCGCAACCGCGGCCTCCGAGACGGTCACCGAAACGCGGCTATTGATGGGTACGGTTGTCAACTTGACGCTGATTAGTGCTGACCGGGCCACCGCGCGGGCCGCCATCACCGCCTGTTTCGAACACATGTCCCGATTGGAGCTAGTGATGAGCCGTCACCAGGCGGACAGTCAGTTATCACAGCTCAACCAGGACGGATATCTCGACACACCCGACTCGCACCTTGTGGATCTGCTGCGTCTTGCGTTGGAGATGTCGGTGGTGACCCATGGTGCTTTCGATGTTACGATCAAACCGCTAGTTGATCTCTATCAACAGCGGCAACAGACTGGCATGCTGCCCGACAGCGATAGCCTTTCGGTTGCGCTGGAGCGTGTCAACTACCACTGGGTTGTACTAAACGACGACCACATCGCCTTCGAACGGCCGGGCATGGGCATCACCCTAGACGGTATCGCCAAGGGATACATTGTCGATCGGGGGATGGACATCCTACGCGAATACGGCTTCTTGGATGTTCTGGTTGAAGCTGGCGGTGACTTGTTAGCTTTCGGCGCTCAACAGTCCATGCAGCCGTGGCAGATCGGCATACAGTCACCTCGCCGAGGCGGGGCACGCATACTTCGAGCATTCGGCGTAAAAGACCGGGCAGTTGCTACCTCCGGCGACTACTTCCAGCCGTACACACCGGACTATCAGGAGCACCACATTCTTGACCCTCGTAGTGGACACTCAGCCCCGGATATTGCTAGTGCAACTGTCGTTGCAGACTCATGTACTCAGGCCGATGTCCTGGCGACCGCTTTGATGGTCATGGACTTGCCCAGGGGCATGGTGCTCGCCGAGGAACTTCCCGGTGTTGAGGCGCTGGTGATAGCGAAGTCAGGAAGCGTCTATCAAACTGACGGCTTTCCTTTGAGTAGTGCGTAACGTCCTGGCAAAATGAGACTGAACGGCAGCGAAAGGCAGTCGACGAAATTGTATACTTCTCGGTAATCCATTTACTTCGCCATCCAGCAGGACCATGCGCCGAGATGGCAGACCAAGCTCGCGCTCAATCTGGGCGAGGTAGTCCTGCTGCATGGCGATGCGTGCCGCGAAGTGTGGATTGCTCCCTTCCTCATCAGGCAGGACACCATTAATGATGAGTTCCTGCGACTCAATACCCAGCTTGTGCAGTTCGCTGATGGCGCGCTGCGTTTCCTTGATCGAGGTTGCTTCCGGCTGAAGCACGAAAATAAACCGGGTCTGCGCGGGGTCACGCATGGTCGCAATCGCCCGTTCGTACTTTGCCTTCGACTCCTGAATGGCGGCGACTGGGCCGATGCAGGTTTGACCGCTGCCCTGGGCCGCCTCGTCAATCGAACGACTCCACTTGACGGGAAGCTCAATCAGTCGCAGCGTGTGGCCGGTGGGCGCAGTGTCGAAAATCACAACATCAAACCGCACACCGTTCAGTTCAGGCTCATCAAGAAAATCGGTGAACCTATCAAAGGCGGCGATCTCGACCGTACACGGGCCGCTCATCTGCTCTTCCATCACCGCCAACATGGCTGCCGGGAAGACGGCTCGCACCGGGGCGAGCGCCCGATCTCTATATTCCTGGGTCGCGCGGTCAGCGTCGATTTCCATCGCCCACAAATTGGGGATTAACGCGACTGATGTGATGCTGTGGCCGATGGACTGTTCAAAGACATCGGAGAGGTTCGATGCAGGGTCGGTCGTGACGATCAACGTCCGCTTTCCCTCATCGGCAGCGCGGACTGCTGTCGTACAAGCCATCGTGGTCTTGCCAACACCGCCCTTGCCAGAGAAAAACAGGAACTCGGTCACGATACCTGCTCCTCCGCCAGCGCCGCATGGATTTCATCGAGCTCGGATAAGCGCCGGTCTTAATCACGCGTTCTCGCACGGCGGTGATCGGAAGCCCAGCCATTTCCCGCTCGCGTACCAGACGCATGACTTCCTGATTGCTCATGAAAGCGCCGGGATGCGTGCTCATCTGGTAGCGTTCGAGGCGGATGCCCTCTGCCTTTAGTTCGAGAACCATCTCGTTCACATCGAGGAGAGTCTGGTCGACTGTCGGGCCGCACAGCCCGCTCGAACAGCACATCGGCGCATCGAAGAATTCGACATCGGCGCTGGTATGCTGAGTCGGGGTGGTATCGAAAAGGGTCAGATTGCCGTTCATGTTTGTATCCTTGTATAGATCATTGTCTATGTCTTATGGCAAAAAAGGGGGCTTACCCCCTTGTATTCAGGGACGTATGTTGCCGATGATGGCCTGTAACGCGGTGAGCGCCGAGGCATTCATGCGGTGATGAACCCAGACGCCACGCGATTCAGACGAGATGAGGCCAGCGTCGCGCAGGACTTTGAGGTGATGGGAGATGGTCGGCTGCGTCAGGTCAAAATGCCGCTCGATATCGCAGGCGCAGGTTTCACCCTCGCCCTGGCTAATCAGGTCGAGGATTTGCAGGCGCACGGGGTGGCTGATTGCCTTAAATACCCCGGCCCATGCCTCGGCATCATCCGACGCAAGGCGCAGGTGCAGATTGGGGTCACAGGTTCGTCTGCCTGATGCGGTAGTCTGGTCTGTTATGGGAATAAGCACTTCCATCCTGTGAAGCCTATCTACTCATCAAGCTCATCAGCATCAGAAGTCAGTCTAGCACGGCAGATGGCATTGACACCATTCTATATTGACGAGATTCTATATAGAAAATTATCTATGTTATGTTGCAGCCATGCCTTGTTTCACTGCTTGAAGACAATCGTGAACGGTACAGTAAGCTCAGGCTTCATCATTATGTTTACGCTCTCATTTGCTCTATCATACTTCCTGAAGTTCCCTTATGCCGATACGGCGACGATCTCGTTCACGGCGACTGGCAATAATTTCGAGCTGGCACTTGCTGTGGCGACTGGGGTCTTCGGACTGGCATCGGGCGAGGCGCTGGCAACAGTCGTTGGCCCGTTGATCGAAGTGCCGGTGCTGATCGGATTGGTCTACCTGTCGCTCTGGGTTGGACGGCGTTTATATCCCACTGATCCGCTGTGGAGAGACAACCGGACGCGCAAAACAACTGCACAGAGGGCGGATAGCAAGGCGTAAGCAGCAAATCCTGCCGTTTGTGCGAGCAAGCTCCATAGCACCAAGTCGAATCGCGCTCAGAACGTCGGAACGGAAATCTGTTACGACGTTCTGACGCGTTATGGCACTGCTCGTCGTCGTTAACCATGCATAAAATGTAATAGGAACGAACCCGCTCATCGTGGCGCAGTCCGCGTTTCATAGCTTGCACCGGCGTGCAACTGCCAGAGGTGGCCGTTCTGAACGGGCGTTCGTAAAGCGACCATTGAGCCTGAGGATTGCCAACAGTGACGAAGCTGCTCAATAGCGTGTGCTGCATCCTGGTCCTGATGGTTCTCATGGCCTGTGCGCCGTCGGAAAACCGTTTAACGATCCATCTTTCGGCGCTCAAGCCGCTTCCGGCACAGGCTGCCAGCGAGATTATGCCGCTGCGGGTCTCGGTGGCAGCCGTCATATCCCCACGCGGGACTGCCGAAAGTTACCGGCCACTGCTGGAGTATCTGTCTGCGAAGCTGGACCGGCCTGTTGAGCTGGTTCAGCGCCGAACTTACGGTGAAACCAACGAACTTGTCAGAACCGGCGCGGTCGATGTTGCCTTTGTCTGTACGAGCGCTTATATTACCGGCCACGAGGACTTTGGCATGACGCTGCTGGCCGCGCCAGAAGTCAACGGCCTGGCAACCTACCAATCCCTGCTCTTAGTCCCTGCGGCCAGTACAGCGCGGACGATGGCTGATCTGCGCGACAAGGTCTTTGCCTTTACTGATCCGATTTCCCATACAGGCCGTGTCTATCCAACCTATCTGGTTGAGCGTATGGGAACAACGCCGGATGCGTTTTTCTCGCGCACCTTTTTTACCTACAGCCATGACGACGCGATTCGCGCAGTCGCAAGCGGACTGGCAGATGGGGCAGCGGTTGACAGTCTGGTTTATCAGTTTGCGTTGGAGCGTGACCCGTCGTTGGCAGTACAAGTCAAAGTGATTCACGAGTCGCCGCCGTTCGGCATTCCGCCGGTTGTACTCAGCCCGGATGTGCGGCCCCAGCAGCGGGTCGTTCTTTCAGAAATCCTGCTGGGGATGCGGGATGACCCGGCGGCGAAACCCGCTCTGGAGGCATTAGGAATCGACGGTTTCGTCTCGATTGATGATTCTGCTTATGACACAGCGCGTGCGATAACGCCGGTCGTTCGCCCGAATGCATCGTGAGTCAAAGACGATTCGACCCCTTGTTTCACCGCTTCTGGCGCATTGCGGGGGCGGTTAATGTCAGAACCAAAATACTTGGCATTGTACTGGCGTTAGTTCTGCTGCTTGGGCTAACCATCACGGTCCAAGTGCGCCAACTGATGTCGAACAGCATGTATCGCCAGCTCGAAGAGCAGGGTGTATCCATCACACACGACCTGGCTGCGCGGTCGACCGATCTGATCCTCATCAATAATCTTTATGGCTTGCTCCAACTGCTTCAAGATACGCAGGCCAATCATTCTAGTATCCGCTATGCGTTTGTCATTGGCTCGGAAGGCCAGATACTCGCTCACACCTTTGGCGCTGGCTTTCCTGATGATCTGCTCCTGGCAAACAGAGTCAGCTCAACCGACTATTTTCACAGCGTTATCCTCGACACGGATGAAGGCCCAATTCGCGATACGGCGGTTCCGATTTTCGATGGCCGCGCGGGAACGGCCCGCGTCGGTCTCTCTGACGCCAACCTGCGCCGCGAGATTGATGTTGTCACCGGTCAGCTTCTTCTCACGACCGTGGTTATTTCGGTCATCGGCATTACGGCGGCGGCCTTGTTGACCTGGGCGCTGACGCAGCCAATCCTGACGCTGGTGGAGGCGGCCAAGGCGGTCGGTCGGCGCGATTTCTCGCAGCGAGTCGAGCGCTGGGCGGATGATGAAATCGGTGAACTGGCCGATGCCTTCAACCGGATGACCGCCGACCTTGCCAATGCCGAAGCCGAGCGGGCCGAGCGGGAACAGTTACGCGCGCACTATGTGAGTAGTGTGATTGCGGCTCAGGAGGATGAGCGGAAGCGCATCGCCCGCGAGCTGCACGATAGCACCAGCCAGAGCCTGAGTTCGCTGCTGATTGGACTCAAGGCGCTGACCAACGTTTACGTTGATGCTGAGGCGAGCCGCCGTGCTGAAGAGCTGCGCGCAGTGGCTGCGCAGACTCTGAACGATGTCCACAGCATGGCGCTGCAACTCCGGCCCAGCGTGCTGGATGACCTGGGGTTGCCAGAGGCGCTCAAGCGTCAGGTGGCGGACTGGAATAAGCGGACAACACTCAACATCGACCTTGCCATCACCGGCCTGGATGACCAGCGTTTGCCTGCGGCGGTCGAAACAGCGCTGTATCGTATCACGCAGGAAGCGTTAACGAACATTGTCCGCCACGCCGACGCGGATACAGCGAGCATCTTTATTGAACGCCAAACAGATAAGGTGCTGGCGATCATCGAAGATGACGGCATCGGATTTGATCCGGGGACGATTGACCGGAATGACGGCCATTTGGGGCTGTACGGAATTCGTGAACGCGCAGAACTGTTATCGGGCCAACTAGTCATCGAATCCGAGCTGGAACACGGGACGAGCCTCTTCATCGAAATTCCGTTAATGAGCGAGTATGTTCACTATGACTGACATTCGACTGCTGATTGCCGACGATCACGTCGTGTTGCGGGCAGGGCTGCGAATGCTGCTCGATGCCCAGCCTCACTTTCGAGTCGTTGGCGAAGCGGATAATGGGGTACAGGTGCTGGCGCTGGCGGCTGAATTGCAGCCTGATGTCATTCTGCTGGACCTGACGATGCCCGGTCTGGGCGGACTGGAAGCGCTGCCGCTGCTGCGAAAGATCGTTCCGACTGCGCGAGTACTCATCCTGACCATGCACGATGATGAAAGCTACCTGAGGCAGGCGCTGCGCGATGGGGCCTGTGGTTACGTCCTAAAAAAAGCCGCCGATACGGAACTAATCTCCGCGATCCAGTCCGTCATCCGTGGCGAAGTCTACATCCATGCCTCAATGACGCGGGCCTTGCTGGAAGACTTTCTGCCACCTGTTGAACAATGCACCGCCAACCCCTGGGCCACGCTGAGTGAGCGCGAGCGCGATGTGCTGCTTCTGGTCGCGCGCGGTCACACGTCCGCCAAGATTGCCGAGCGCATGAGTCTGAGTCCGAAAACGGTCGAGACCTACCGCGCCCGTGGCATGGAAAAGCTCGACCTGCGCTCGCGAGCAGCGCTGGTCCAATACGTCCTCTCTCACAACCTTCTCTCTCAGGAACACGCCCCGTAGCTTTCGCTGTCGGGAATCTCCCGACAATCCCCTACAGACATGCGGATAAATCCTGCTACAGCGAAAAGGTCGCAACGCGTAACCTAACTGATAGAGGGTTTGTTCGACCTCCTCTTTGTGTCTGTAGAGAGGATGATTTTATGAGTGACACAAAAGGTTCTGAAGTCAGGAAAGACGCCTCACGGCGCGACTTCCTGCGCTCGCTGATGGGCGGCGCAGGCGCAGCGTCGGCCCTAACGGCGCTCGACCAGTTGGTGGCCCAGCCGGAAGCCGTGCTCGCCAGCTACGAGGCGCAAATTACGGCTGCCGTGGCTGAGAACGGCGACCTGAGCAAGCTGGACGTGATCGAACGGATGCGCGCCGAGCTGCTGCGGGCGCTCGAAAAGCCATCGGCGGAGCGCCACTGGGTGATGGTGATTGACCTGCGCAAGTGCGTCGGCTGCCATGCCTGTACGGTCGCTTGCATCGCCGAAAATAAGCTGCCGCCGGGTGTTGTCTATCGCCCGGTCATCGAAGAAGAAATCGGCACATATCCGAATGTTGCCCGACGCTTTGTGCCGCGCCCGTGTATGCAGTGCGAAAATCCACCCTGTGTGCCGGTCTGCCCGGTGAACGCAACTTACACTAATGCCGAGGGCATCGTTGAGATGAACTACGAGCGCTGCATCGGCTGCCGTTACTGCATCACGGCGTGTCCATACTCGGCCCGTACCAGCGACTTTGGCCTGATGTATGGCGATGGGACGCCGTCAGCGGATGGCCTCATTCTGGGTCAGGATATTGCGGGCGGTTACGAACGCGTGGCGAACTATGAGTATGGCAAGACGTACAGCCGTGACGAGACGTTTGTCTCGCCAATGGGCAATGCGCGCAAGTGCCACTTCTGTCAGCACCGTATTCTCGAAGGGATGCTGCCCGCGTGTGTCACAACCTGTATCGGTCGGGCGACGCTGTTTGGCGACTCGAATGACCCCGACAGTCTGGTGGCGGACCTGATCGCCAGCCCGAATGTCATGCGCCTGCGCGAAGAACTCGGCACCAAGCCGCGCGTCTACTACCTGACGTAGGAGGAATAATGGACCGGGCAATACCTCAAGAAAATCCAGTCCCTGCACGCGATACGCGTGGCACGGGCCTGACGTTCCGACCGACCGATCTGTTCTGGCTGATTGGGCTTGTTCTGCTGGTCTTTGGCGCGGCAGGTATGTGGCAGCGCCTGACGGTTGGCCTTGCGCCGTCGAATCTGACCAGCTTTGTTCCGTGGGGGCTGTGGGTCGCTTTTTACGACTATCTGGTCTGGGTGGAAGTCGGCAGCCTGATGGTGTTCACCATCCTCGTGTACTTCGCCGGTCAGAAGCGACTGGAGAAGCTAAAACCCGTCGTCCTGCTCAGCGGCTTCGCAGTGCTGATTATGGGCCTGCTGTTGGTGATGCTCGACCTGGGCCACCCGCTGCGCTTCTGGCACGTCCTCGTCTACCCCGACTTTACGTCGATGATCGCCTGGATGGTCTGGCTGCACATGGGCTACGTGCTGATCGTGGTGGCAGAGCTTGGACTCGTCCTGTGGGGCGGTGCACGCGCTCATGGCATCCTCAAAGCACTGGCGTACCTCAGTCTGCCAGTCGGTCTGGCGCTCATTATCGTCAGCGGTTCAATCTTCGGCGTCGTGGCGGCGCGTCCGCTGTGGAATACCGCCAGTCTGCCGCTGATGTTCCTGGTTTCGGCGCTCGCCAGTGGCAGCAGCCTCATTCTGCTGCTGGCTGTTCTGTTCTGGCCTAACAAGCGAGCTGATGAATACCAGCAGGTGATCCGCCAGCTATCGCGCCTGTCCAGTAGTCTTATTCTGGGCGGTGTGTTTGCGGCAGGCGTAATCGCCTTCACCATCCTGTATAACAGCAGCGGCAACCCGGCGCGGCTGGAAGCCCTGAACCTGATTCTGAGCGGCCCCTACTGGTGGAGCTTCTGGATTATTCACATCCTGTTGGGCGTAGCGGTTCCACTGGCACTGCTGTTCTTTGCCAAAGGCCGTCCGCTGGTGGCGGGTATTGCGGCAGCGCTCAACGTCACCACCTTTGTCGCAGTGACGCTGAACGTCGTCATCCCGGCATTGGTGACGCCCGAAATCGAAGGTCTGACCAACGCTTTTGTCGACCCTAAGCTCAACCCCCAGTACGTCCCTAACTTAATGGAATGGCAGGTGATCGCGTTTGTCTTCGGGCTGGGCGCTATCGTCTATGGTTTGGGACACCGCTTCCTGCCCCTACGGCGTGAACATGCAGAGGTGAACCATGAGTGACGAAAAAACGCTGATCGAGGTGACGCCAGATGTGCCGGCGCAGGCCTCGCCAACTCGCCGCACATTCCTGAAGATGACCGCGGCAGCCGGCGGCTCAGCCGCGTTCCTCGGCTCGGTCGCTGGGTTTGAGCGTCTGCTGGCGGCTCAGTCGGAAGTCGATGGGTTCGACTACCCGCTGCTGGACCCGGCGAACCAGATTTACACTGTCTGCCTGCAATGCAACACAGGTTGCGGCATCAAGGTTAAGCTTCTGGATGGCATTGCCGCGAAGATCGACGGCAATCCCTACAGCCCAATGACGATGGCCCCGCACGTCAGCTACGACCGTGAAGCCGCCAATATGGGCATGACGGAAGGCGCGATCTGTCCCAAAGGCCAGTCGGGCATTCAATCGGTCTACGATCCCTATCGCATCGTCAGCGTTCTTAAGCGCAAGCCTGGAACGCCGCGCGGCGCGGGGGAGTGGGAAACCATTGCCTTCGATCAGGCGCTTGAAGAGATTGTCGAAGGCGGCGACCTGTTCGGGGAAGGGCCGGTTCCCGGCCTGCGCGAGTCGTATGCACTGACTGACCCAGCGCTTGCCAAAACGCTGGCCGACGCCGCCAAAGCTATTCAGGCTGAGAAAGACCTCGACCTTCGTCTGGAAAAGGTCGCCGAGTTTAAAGAGACCTATGCCGAGCATCTCGATAAGCTGATCGACCCCGACCATCCTGACTTCGGCCCGAAGAACAATCAGGTGGTCTTCGCCTGGGGCCGCCTTAAGGATGGGCGCGGTAATTTCTACAAGCGCTGGATTGGCCCCGGCTTTGGCTCGACCAACGCCCACGGCCACACCACCGTCTGCCAGGGCAGCCTGTACTTCACGGGTAAGGCGATGTCCGAGCAATTCACCGATGGCAAGTGGACCGGCGGCGCGAAGTTTTACTGGCAGGGTGATCTCGGCAACACCGAGTTCGCTATCCTCGTCGGCTCATCTGTGTTTGAGGGCGGCTATGGCCCGCCGCTGCGCGCCCCCTCGCTGACGAAAAACATCGTCGAGGATGGCCTGAAGATCGCCGTTGTCGACCCGCGCTTCTCCAAGACTGCCGCCAAAGCCTGGAAATGGCTGCCCGCCCTCCCTGGCAGCGAAGGCGCGATGGCGCTCGCGCTCATCCGCTGGATTATCGACCACGAGCGCTACGATGCCCGCTACCTGTCGGCGGCCAACAAAGCGGCGGCGGATGCGATTGGCGAGCCGACCTGGACCGAGTCAACCTGGCTGATAAAGGTGGACGAAGACGGCAATCCTGGCAAGTTCCTGCGCGCCAGCGAAATCGGCTTGCGGACGCCGGAAACGCGCCCGCTCTCGACCGACGTCGAGAAGACCTACGAGTTCGACTACTTCGTCGCGCTGGTCAATGGCGAGCCGGTGGCGGTTGACCCGTATGCCGCCGACGCGGAAAACGCGGTCGTCGGCGACCTGCTGGTCGATGGCGTAACGCTAACCAACCCCGACGACGAGACGAAGTCCTTCGTCGTGAAGTCCGGGCTGCAAGTCATCGCCGACTCGGCGCGCGAACACTCGGTCGAAGAATGGGCCGAGATGTGCGGCGTGGCGGCGAGTGACCTGGAAACGCTTGCGTTCGAGTTCACCAATCACGGCAAGCGCGCGGTCGCCGACATCCATCGCGGCGTATCGCAGCACACCAACGGCTTTTACAACGTCTACGCCTGGTACACGCTGAACGCGCTCATCGGCAACTATGACTGGGAAGGTGGCTTGGTGAAGCTGACCACGTACAAGGTCGACGGCACGGCTAAAGGTCAGCCGTATCAGGTCGAATCGGCGCCCGGAAAACAGGCGCCGTTCGGCACTAGCATCATCCGGCACGGCGAGAAGTACGAGAGCAGCACCCTCTTCGCAACCGACGGCTACCCGGCCAGGCGCAACTGGTACTACCTGGCGAGTGACATCTATCAGGAGATTGTGCCGTCTATCGGCGATGCTTATCCGTACCCAGTGAAGGCGCTGTTCCTCTATATGGGGTCGCCTACCTATTCACTTCCGGCGGGGCACACCAACATCCCGATCCTGTCCGACCCACGGAAGCTGCCGCTGTTCGTGGCGATTGACGCGTTCGTCGGCGAAACCAGCATGTATGCCGACTACGTTTTCCCGGACACGATGTATCTGGAGCGTTGGGAGTTTCAGGGCAGTCACCCCAACGTGCCGTTCAAAATCCAGCCGGTGCGTAACCCGGCCATTGACCCGTTGGTTCCCGACGTGACCGTCTTCGGCAAGCAGACGCCGATGTCGATGGAGGCGCTGCTGCTGGGCCTGGCCGAGCGGCTTGAGCTGCCGGGTTTCGGAGAAAACGGCTTTGCCGAAGGGCAAGCGTTCACGCATCCCGACGATCTCTATATCCGCATGATGGCAAATCTCGCCTTCGGCGACAAGGAAGACGGCTCTGAAAGCGTGCCGGATGCCGATGAGGAAGAAATCCGCATCTTCACCGAGTCACGACGTCATATTCGCAGCAGCGTCTTCGACGTGGAGCGCTGGCAGCAGATTGCCGGTGACCTGTGGCCGAAGGTGGTCTACGTCCTCAATCGCGGTGGCCGCTTCCAGGACTATGACAAGGGCTATAAGGATACCGACAAGGGCCGTCAGCTTGGCAACCGCTATGGCAAGCTGGTGAACATCTATCAGGAGAAGACCTGGGACTCGAAGAACCCGATGACGGGCGATCATCTGGCCGGATACGCGCGCTACTTCCCGCCAGGTATGTCCTTGAACGGCGAGTCGGTCAGCGATCAGGATACGAGTGATGGCTTCGACCTGCAACTCATCACCTATCGCGAGATTGCCCAGACCAAGAGCCGTACGGCTTCGAACTACTGGCTGCTGGGTATTCTCCCGGAGAACTTCGTGCTGATGAGTTCGCGCGATGCGGCTGCCCGTGGCCTGGCCGATGGCGAAGACGTGCGCGTTGTTTCGGCCACCAACCCGGCGGGCGAATGGGACCTCGGCAACGGCAACACGAAGGCGATGGTTGGTAAGGTCAAAGTGACTGAGGGCATTCGTCCGGGCGTCGTGGCTGTCAGCCTCGGTTTCGGTCACTGGTCATACGGCAGCCGCGATATCAACATCGACAACACCGTCATCCCCGGTGAAGAGCGGCGCGGGCGCGGCCTGCACATCAACGCGGCCCTGCGCGTCGATCCCTATCTTGGCAACACCACACTGGTTGATCCGGTCGGCGGCAGCGCGGTCTTCTACGACACGATGGTGAAGATCGAGCGCGTTTAGCGTTAGCGAAAAAACCGAACAGGAGGTGGGCCGGGTGGTCCACCTCCCATCTATGCACTTATCGATACTTAGCTAACTTACTACAAGCCTGGTCCATATCCGTTATGGGGCAGCCTCTGTCATATCTTCCTCCGCTGTGGCCCGGTAGAGGCGGTTCTCGTGCCAATACCACGGGCCATCCAGCGCGTCGACCGTCTCCAGCAGCGCCAGTAGCAGCGGGGTTGGCTCAATCGATTTAAGCTGACCGTCGTAGATTTGAACGCGGCTGAACATCAGCTTGAACCAGGTTTCGCGCTCCTTCAGCGTCGCGCCATCCCACATGCTCTGCAGGTTGTTGACAACGTCGGTCGCCTGTTCCAGATCGATCAGTCGCCCCTGAGCCGGGAGCGGCAGCGCGTTGACCTGCGCCTGCAGCGTGTCGCGCTGTTTGCGGTACGCTTTCTCTGAGAGATCGCCCATCAGGAAAAGCTTTTTGAGGCGTTCCAGTTGCCCCTGCAGGAACTCGTGCTGCTTCTTCAGGCCAGCGTAGTCTGGACTTTCCTTGAGCATGCGTTCGAGAACGTGCTCGCGCCAGTCAGCCGGGATGACGAGCGCGAGCAGGATTTCGGCCGCCTGGCCCTCGATTCGCTCGGCGCTCATCGACTTGATTTCAGTGGGGCAGACGACGCCGCGATCTTTGGCCGGATCACGATAGCGGCGTTCGCCGTGAATAGTCGCACCCCGCAAGCGGCTGCCGCAGCCTCGGCACACCAGCAGCGATGAAAGGGGATAGACGGCGCTCTTGTTGGCCGCAACTCTAGTTGAGCAAGCGAAGGAGATTGTCGCCAAGCACCCGCGCCTGACTTTCCGGCGGCAGCCGGGCGACCTCGACCCGTTTTAGTTCAACACCGAGATCAAAATATGGGCTGTCGCTACCGAAGATGACGCGGTCATCTCCTGCGGCGTCGATGGCGAGACGAAGCCCGTTCTTGGCCTCACCGGTTAACACGTGTCCAGCGGTTTCCAGATACACATTCGAGAACAGTGCGGACACCATGATCGCGTCAGAGAAATAAGCGTCCGCGCCCATGTGTCCGAACACGAACGGTGTGTGCGGAAACTGCCGGGCAAGCGCTGCGATCTGCGTCGGCGTGGATACGACCGGGTAGCCGGTGGCAATGTGAACGATCAATCGGTGTTGGTCGGCGAGCGCGATGGCGGGCAGGACACATGGGTGATTCGCGGCAAAGCCCTGTTCGTGCGGATGCAGAGCAACACTACGGAAACCATAGCTCTCCACCCCGCGCAAGATTTCATCTCGGCTGGCCGCCTGCATCCTGGGATCGATCCGAATACAGCCGATGAGCCGGTCTGGATGCTGACGGACGGCCTGCGCCATTTCGCTGTTTGCGCTACTGAAGTCGAGATCCGGTGGCGTAAATGGCGTGACTACGCTGAGATCGACGCCATGCTGATCCATCTGTCTAAGCAGGCCATCAACCGCCAGCGTCTCGCCGTAGATGGAGCGTCCGATATGGGCGTGCGCGTCTACCACTGTCATGCCGGCTCCAATCCAGATAACCCGCGACTAGAGACGCAGTGCACGATGCGCATTCTCGTACAGAATCATGCGTCGTTCGTCGTCGGAAAGTGTCAACGCGTCTATTTTCGCCAGCTCGACGGCGGGATGCATCGCCGGGGCATCGCTGCCAAAGAGGATCTTGTGCGCGCCGGCTATGCCGATGGCGGCCTGCAACGCTGCCGGGCTGGCTCATGCCTTAGCCCCTGGAATTTAGGGTGAGGGCACAAACGAAGGTATCCCAAACGCAGGTTATATAGATGACTGCCTATGTCTTACAGTAAAAAAGGCGAAGGTTCAGCCTGTGCTTACGGCTGCATGGTTCCAATGACGGCCTGTAGAGCGGCCAGCGTAGTTGCGTTCATGCGGTGGTGGACCCAGACGCCGCGTGCTTCGGATGAGATGAGGCCTGCGTCGCGCAGAACTTTGAGATGATGGGAGATCGTCGGCTGCGTCAAATCGAAGTGCCGCTCGATATCGCAGGCACAGGTTTCACCCTCACCCTGGCTAATCAGGTCGAGAATTTGCAAGCGCACGGGGTGGCTGAGCGCCTTAAATAGCCCCGCCCACGTTTCGGCATCTTCCGATGCAAGTCGCAGGTCTAAGGTGGGATCACAAGTCCGTCTGACCGATGCGGCATTGTGCTCAATGATGGGAATGAGAGGTTCCATAACCTGAAGCCTATCTACTCGCTGCGGTTAGCTTAACCTGAATTCAGTCTAGCATACAAGAGCGCATTGACACCAGTCTATATTGATGGGAAGCTATATAGAGAGTTATCTATGTCATGTGGCAGCCATGACTTGCCGCACTGCTTGCAAGGGACGCCGGACGATATAGTGAAATGAGTAGATTCAGCGGCGCATATCGAAGGACTTTCCATCATGCTGCAAATCAAAATTCTTGGCTCGGGGTGTATGAACTGCAAGCGACTGGAACAGGAAGTCAAAGACGCTCTCGCGGGTAGTACGTTTGAATACGAAGTCATCAAAGTCACTGACTATGGTGACATGATGGCATACGGAATCCTGAGTACGCCCGGTCTTGTCATGAACGAGACGCTGCTCTCAGCCGGCCGGATACCAAAGCGGCAACAGATTATCGACTGGGCGAATCAGTTTCAAGCGGCGGAATAGCAGTCAACAACGGAGAAGCCCATCATGCAATTAACGCAACTGCGCCCGACCCGCGAGGATCGTCCGGCGCTTCTGGTGGTCGCCTTGCTGGCGGTGGTCTGGGTCATCGTCTACAACAATCTACAGCCGATTGCCGATTGGTTGACCTACGGCCTGCTGGGTTTGGACAGTGAGACGGCTATCGGCGAGTCGCTGAACTTCTTCATCTACGACACGCCGAAACTCCTTCTGTTGCTCTCCGGTATGATCTTTCTCATCACCCTCCTGCAAACGTTTCTCGACCCGCAAAAAGTGCGGGCTGCGGTTGAGAGACGCGGCGCAGGCGTCGGCAACCTGATGGCGTCGCTGTTCGGCGCGTTGACTCCTTTTTGTTCCTGCTCGTCGGTGCCGCTCTTCATCGGCTTTGTCCAGGCCGGCATCCCGCTGGGCATTACGTTTTCGTTCCTCATCACGTCGCCCATCATGAATGAGGTCGCCTTCGTGATGCTGCTCGGTCTATTCGGCTGGAAGGTCGCGCTGCTGTATCTGGTATCCGGCGTGCTGATCGGCGTGGTGGCCGGGATGATTCTGGGCCGCATGAAGCTGGAACGATTTGTCGAAGGCATGGTCTATGAGACGAGATCACGGGGCAAGACAACGACTCTGATCGAGGAACGCCTTACCTGGTCAGATCGCATCGAACGGGCAGCCCAGGGCGCCCGCGAGATCGTCGGCAAAGTCTGGCTGTTCGTCATCATCGGCATTGGCATCGGGGCATTCATTCACGGATTCGTGCCGGAAGACGCACTGACCGACATCATGGGAGCGGGCGCGTGGTGGTCGGTTCCGGCTGCGGCGTTGCTGGGCATTCCGCTCTATTCCAACGCTGCTGGAATCATCCCCATCGTCAGCGCGCTATTAGACAAAGGCGCGGCGCTGGGCACGGTGCTGTCGTTCATGATGGCGGTCGTGGCGCTCAGCGTGCCGGAACTGATTATTCTGCGCCGCGTCTTGAAACCACAGTTGATCGCCATTTTCGTTGGCGTGGTGGCTGCCGGCATCATCCTGACGGGCTACCTATTCAATCTGATCGTCTAGCACATCAAGGGAAACAGTGACAATGAGCCATCAAACTTCCGCGGCAAGTGCGCCCCAAAATGGCGGTGTGTTCAGCAAGCTGTCGACGCTTGACCGCTTCTTGCCGGTCTGGATATTCGCGGCGATGGCGCTCGGCATCGCGCTGGGCAGTGTGTTCCCGCAGCTTGGCCCGGCGCTGGACTCGGTCAAACTGGATACCGTGTCTTTACCCATTGCCATCGGCCTGCTCTGGATGATGTATCCCGTTTTGGCGAAGGTGAAGTACGGTAAGATGCCGGAAGTGGCGGCCAACTGGAAGATGTCCGGCACGTCGCTGGTCCTGAACTGGCTTGTCGGCCCGGCGTTGATGTTCATTCTGGCCTGGGTGCTGCTGCCGGACTTTCCCGAATATCGCACCGGCCTTATTCTCGTGGGTCTGGCGCGCTGTATCGCGATGGTGCTGATCTGGAACATGCTGGCCTGCGGCGACAACGAATACGCGGCCGTGCTGGTGGCGATCAACTCCGTTTTCCAGATCGTCATGTACACCGTCCTCGGCTACTTCTACCTGACCCTATTGCCGCAGTGGCTTGGCGGTTCGGCGGTCGCGCTCGATGTCTCGATGGGCGAGATCGCCAAGAGCGTGCTGATCTTCCTCGGCATTCCGCTGGCCGCCGGCTTCCTGACGCGCCTGATCCTGACCCGCGTTAAAGGTGAAGACTGGTACGAAACCAAATTTGTGCCGCGCCTGTCGCCGACCGCCATCGTCGGACTTCTGTTCACCATCGTCATGATGTTCTCGCTCAAGGGCGAGGTTATTCTGGCGCAGCCGTTGGATGTTGTGCGGATCGCCCTCCCGCTGCTGCTGTACTTCATCATCATGTTCAGTCTGTCGTTTGCGCTGTCCTACTTCCTGAAATTCCCCTACGCCGATACCGCGACGATATCCTTCACCGCTACCGGAAACAATTTTGAACTGGCGATTGCGGTTGCGATTGGCGTCTTCGGCCTGGCGTCCGGTGAGGCGCTGGCGACGGTGGTTGGCCCGCTCATCGAAGTGCCGGTGCTGATTGGCCTGGTGTACCTGTCGCTCTGGCTGGGCCGCCGCCTCTACCCCGGTGACGCACTGTGGAAACGGGATCAGAAACCTGCGCCTATGGCTGTCGGCGACTAGCGCTACAGCAGCTAGCGAATTTCGCTGGTTCTAACGGATTGCGTTGGCAACTCCGAACGCCTGCCTGAACTTATGGACAGGTATCGCCAGAACCTTTGGCGGATGAGCGTGTCGGCTAAATTTGATACCCTGATGCTGGGCTGGTTTAGAAAAGTTGTTCGATTATGAGCGCCAATGACAGGGCTGCTTTACTGGCGTTGGCGCGTCCCGATCACAGCGACTGGACACATAGGGGGTCATCTTGACACCAGACACGAAGCACGCAACAGGACATCGTGGGGGTGGATCACACAGCGGCGTGGTCGACCAACAGGCAGACTTAATCGCGCGGCTGCGCGCCGCCATCAAGGGGCGGGTCATCACGCCCGAAGACACACCCTACGATCAGGCGCGCACCGGCTTCTATGGCGGCTTTGATGCGCGGCCCGCGGTCATCGCGCAGCCGGTCGATGCCGCCGACGTATCCGCCGTGGTCGCGCTCGCTCGCGACTCTGGGACGGAGTTGGCCGTTCGCGGCGGTGGGCACAGCGTCGCCGGGCACAGCACCTCGGAGGGTGGAATCGTCCTCGACCTATCGGCGATGAAGGCATTGGATATCGATGTCGAAGGCCAGACCGTCTGGGCTGAGGCGGGCTTAACGGCCGGCGAAGTCATCTCGGCGACGGCAGCGTTTGGTCTGGCGGTTGGGTTTGGCGATACCGGCTCGGTCGGCATTGGCGGGATCACGTTGGGCGGCGGGATCGGGTTTCTGGTCCGCAAATATGGCCTGACCATCGACGATCTGCTGGCTGCCGAGCTGGTTACGGCGGATGGACAAATTCGCCAGGTCGATGCCGACACGAACCCGGACCTCTTCTGGGCAATTCGTGGCGGCGGCGGCAATTTTGGCGTCGTCACCCGCTTCCGTTATCAACTGCATCAGGTCGACAGGATCGTTGGGGGAATGCTGGTCCTGCCGGCGACTCCCGACCTCATCCAGTCGTTTGTCGCTCAAGCAGAGGCGGCCCCGGACGAGCTATCGGCCATCGTCAATGTCATGACCGCGCCGCCGATGCCCTTCCTGCCGGCGGAGCTTCACGGCCAACTCATTCTTCTGGCCCTGATGGTGTACGCCGGCGATGTCGAAGCAGGCGAACGCGCCATTGCGCCGTTTCGGGCGCTCACCACGCCGCTTGTCGATATGATCCGTCCCATGTCCTACATCGAGATGTATCCGCCGGACGAGGCGGAATTTCATCCGGTTGCCGCATCGCGCACGATGTTCATCGATGCCGTCGACCAGCAGACGGCGGAACTCATGCTTGACCATCTACGGAAATCGACCGGCCAGATGTCCGTCACCCAGATTCGCGTCCTGGGCGGCGCCGTGGCCCGCGTGCCCGAAGATGCAACCGCGTTTGCCCATCGCAACCGGCGCATGATGGTGAATGTTGCCACGCTCTATGGGCAGCCTGACGAGGCCAGCGTTCACGAGGCCTGGGTGACCGCCTTCGCCTCGGCGTTGGCTCAGGGCGAGGCCGGGGCCTACGTCAACTTCGTGGGGAATGAGGGTGAGGCCGGCGTTCGCGCCGCCTATCCGGGGGCTACCTGGGATCGGCTAGCCAGGATCAAGGCTCAGTACGACCCGACCAACCTGTTCCGTCTCAACCAGAATATCCCGCCTGCGGTCGAAGCCGTTCGGCAACGCGATAGCGATGGCGCGGCTACGTAAAAGCGCCTGATCCACCCACGATGGATACCGGCTGTCAGGCCGTGCTCCGTCGTCATCCCCGGCTTGCGTATCAAGAGAGCCTACGAATACCGTAGGCTCTCTTTGCCTGATGTTCCGCGCGAGCGGCGATTTCAGGACACCGCCCGTCTTGCAAAGCCGCTTGTGCGCTCACTTCCGCACGCCACCGTTTCTCAATTCATTCAGCTTTTGATCGCTGATTTCGCATGAGGTGAATCAAAAACCCCGCCATCTCTGGCGGGGTCTGGAATGTCCAATCGACTGAAGCCGAGGACTAATCCTCGTCTTCCTCGCGTTCGCGGCGGATGACTTCCGGCTCGGCGGCGGCGGCAGCGGCTTCCGCTTCCAGCTCGTCCTCGCTCGGCGCTTCGCTGATGGCCGTGATGTGAACGATCAGCTCGTCCGCTTCGTCCAGGATGGTCACCTTGCCGCCCAGGTCGATGTCGCGAATGTGAATGCTGTCGCCGACTTCGCGCAGGCTCGAAATATCCACCGGCACGTGGTCGATCAGGTCGCTCGGCAGCGCTTCGACGGTCAGCGAGTTGACCACCTGGGATAGGATGCCGGTGCGGCTTTCGGCCGCCGGGCTTTCGCCAACCAGGCGAATCTGCACGTTGGTGGTGATCTTTTGCGTCAGGTCGACCGCCAGGAAGTCGACGTGTAGGATGTCGCCCTTGATGACGTCACGCTGGACGGCGCGCGCCAGCACGGTGTGGGTGCTGCCGTCGGCGCTGATTTCGATCAGGTGCGTGCCGCCGGCCTTGGCCAGGGCAACCTGGAGCGGGCGATAGGGCACTTGCAGGTTGACCGCTTCTTTTAGCGCCGAGCCGTAAACGACGACAGGGACGATGCCCTGGCGGCGCAGTTGGCCGACCTTCTTGCCCACGATCGTGCGCGACTGCGCTTCGAGATTATATGTATCGGCCACCGTAAGTTACTCCTTCAAAGCTCGCAGCGGGGGTGTTCCCGGTTGAGGTTGTCCGTAGGTCATGACAAATTGGCCCCGGAAAACCGCCGGAGCGATTGTGCATTCTACTGGCGCACCAGGGGTAACGTCAATAGGGAATGAGCACAAAAAAGCCCACGCCAACGCGCCAGGAGCGCAAAAAGTGAAGCTCTGCCCGAACCGCTGTGTTACACTAGTTAAACGTGCTTTGGAGTCAGGCTAAAACCGTGTTTTCTCCTCCCGTGGCAGTGGATGTGCCCTTACGTACCGATGAGGGCGGGGTGATTCGCGTCGGGCAAACGCGCGTGACTCTGCAAACGGTCATCACGGATTTCCATCAAGGCGCTTCGCCAGAGGAAATTGTCCACCATTACCCCGCACTGGAGCTACCTGATGTCTATCTCGTGGTGGGTTATTACCTCCAACACCGCGAGGACGTCGACGCCTACGTTCAGCAGCAGCGCCAACGGGCTACCCAGGCGCGCCAGGACTACCAGGCGCACCATCCTCAAGACCCGCTGCGTGCCAAATTGCTCAGCCGCTAACCTGAAAACAGCTCATATCATTGGCATGTAAGCAACAAAAATGGCCCCGAAGGGCCATTTCTGAGTTGAGCGGGTAACGGGACTCGAACCCGTGACACCCTGCTTGGGAAGCAGGTGCTCTACCACTGAGCTACACCCGCGAGATGATGAAATTATAGGCGGCGGCGCGGGCGGAGTCAAGGAGGAGAGATGCGACCACGACAGCTAGAGCTACTCATCATAATGTGCCACAGGTTTAGACAGACTCCGTTCCCTTTAGACTACCAGATATGCAATATCTAACTAATCTTGATGTCAAAGGTTTGTCTCCTTCATCACAATTACATGTAAGTTGCCATTAATCTCATTTGGAACGTTTGCTGCGAGTATTCGATAATCAATTTTGAAGGATTGCGCATCAAGAAACGAATCGAAGATTAAGTACAAATCACCTAGAGCTAAGTCAAGATGATGTTTCGCCTGCTGAACATGGTAGTTGACGTCATAGCTTCGAGTGCGTTTGATATTGGGAGAAGAAACATTCGGTTTTGCAGCCGGCAGAGTGGGCGATATACGCACATCTCTCAAATATCCAAAATCGTGCGTATACGGTTTCATCATTCTTTCTATTTGGGACAAAAGCCTTTCAGGAGGGTTCGGTGCTGTAGGGCGTTTTGGGAAGTCACTTCCCTCTACGAGGACAAATCCATCAGGGAAGTGCAAGAACATGTCGATATTTTCACCTGGGGCTGTGCCATCGTTGCGAAGTAGGATAGGTAGCTTAATCGTCCGTCGGACTTTGTTTCTGTAATCAATATTTTGTTCTAGATAATCAGAATAATCTGCGAAGAAGTCATCTAGACTGGCGTTATATCCCTCGATTTCTCCCTGTGTAAAAGTAGAGCGACCAATAACATCCACAACCCGTCGCATAGCGGCTGGGTTGGACAAGTCTCGCTTAACCGGCAAATCCATTTTGGGGTATTTTTCTTGAAGCTGCTGAAGAACTTTTCGCTGACTCTCTGGGTTAAGTGCTTCTGGTGACTTGATGGCAGTAACGATCTTCTGTTCTTGATTTTCGAACATTAATAACAGCCGTGGTTGTCGAGATTTTAACTCGCGGATTTCTTGCTCAAGCTCTCTGATCTTAGCCTGCTCTGGGTCCGTTTCTTCGGGTAGTTTAAATTCGTCTGGGAGTCTATAAGTTCGCAGGGCCAGGCGTTGTGCTTTACCTTTGAGCGTAAGTCCAGTGTCAGAGGTAACGAGAACGCTCGTTGTTTTGGGTTTTTCATGCCGGAAACTTAACATACTGGCAACGAGTTGGTCGTCGTTCACTTCTGGAGCCAACTGAAAATCGACAAAGGAGATTAACGGCTCTCGATCCTCTAGAACTATCTCGACGC
>Ga0351877_1041_pt2 | contig 39783 bp, 35 predicted proteins | sample BONcelFGM3001D13_FD_206775 | JGI IMG/M metagenome (GOLD analysis project Ga0351877, IMG submission 206775) | Enriched cells from coal bed in the Powder River Basin, Montana, United States - BONCAT cells FGM rep3 HSBNCT.FGM.300.1.D13 ...
CAGCTTTTGCAGTGGGAAGTGGTGTAGGTTTAATCAGATCAATAAACGGCGGAGTTTCATTTGCCGCTTTTGGTTCAACGGGTTTGCCTTCTGCAACAAGAACACATTTTGATATTAGCCAATCAAATCCGTCAATATTATTTGCAGCGGTTCATAGTTCTTCAATCGGAGTACAAGTTTATAAATCAACAACATCGGGAATGAATTGGATACGACAGGCTACAACCCAAAACTTTGATGGTGGACAGGCTTGGTACGATTTATATTGTGTTATTAATCCAAGAAATCCTGACATTGTTTTTGTTGGTACAATTGATGTTTACAGAACAACTAACGGAGGGACATCCTGGTCGAATATTACAAATGGATATTCAGGTGGAAATGTTCATGTTGATCAGCATAATCTTCTTTTTCATCCAACAGAAATTAATACAGTTATCTCCTTAAATGATGGTGGTATCTGGCGATCAACGAATAATGGGACATCTTTTCAAAACTTAAATACTAACTTAACTCTTACCCAATTTTACAGAATAGCAGCGAGTCCGTTCGATCATAGAAGAATTCTTGGCGGAACTCAAGATAACGGAACTCAACAAACATATTCTTCAATAAATTGGGAGGCAGCTTTTGGAGGTGACGGCGGGGAGGTCTGTTTTTATCCTTTTTCATCAAGTATAATTTTGGGTGAAACTCAAAACGGTGGATTAAGACGAACAACAAACGGCGGGACTTCATGGGTTTCGGCAACTTCCGGAATTACAACAACAGAAAGTGTTGCATGGGTTGCTCCTATCGTAAATGATCCTTCAACTTTGAATACTTTTTTTACTGCTCGACAGCGATTATACAAAACAACAACAAGCGGAAGCAGTTGGGTTGCAGTTTCGGGAAATATTAACGGATCAACTGCAGTTAGAAATTTAAGCGTGAGTCGTATTGATCCGAAAGTAATTTATGCAACATCAGGCTCGCAAGTTTTTCGTTCAATAGATGGTGGAGTAAGTTTTGTAAATGTTACATCGGGAATGCCTAATAGAACAATTACATCGGTTTATACTCATCCCGATTCGGCAAATATTGCCTTTGTAACATTCAGCGGATTCGGAGTGGGTAAGATTTACAAAACCACAAACGGCGGAAGTACATGGACGAGCATAAGTAGCAATCTCCCCGATTCTCCAGTTAATGATTTACTAATTATTCCGGAAGAACCAAATACACATCATTTTGCTGCTACGGATATAGGTGTATTTTATACTACCGATGCCGGTTTAAGCTGGACTGAAACAGATAACAATTTACCAAATACAGTAATGATGCATCTTGATTATTCCCCTTCTCAACAATTAGTCAGAATAGGAACTCATGGACGGGGCGTTTTTGAAACATTCATCGGTTCATTTGTTCCTGTTGAATTAATTTCTTTTTCCGTTGAAGTAAAAGAACCGGAAATTTCATTACAATGGGAAACTGCATCCGAAAGAAATAATCAGGGCTTTGAAGTTGAAAGAAGTTTAAATTCATCAGATTGGGCTGCAGTCTCTTTTATTAATGGAAACGGAACAACAACAGAGAAAAGTTCATATAATTATACCGATTATTCGTTGAAGAATTATAAGGGAAATGTTTCATACAGATTAAAACAAATCGATTTTGACGGAACAAAAAATTATTCTAAAGAGAAATCTATTGAAGTAGATTTTACTCCGAAAGAATATGCATTACATCAGAATTATCCGAATCCGTTTAATCCTTCTACAAATATTTCTTACTCACTTGGTGAAGCCTCTGAAGTAAAATTGACTATTATTAATACCTTAGGTGAAGTTCTTGAAACTATTGTAAATGCTGTTCAGGATAAAGGAATGCACATCATTAACTGGAACAGTAAAAAGGAGTCATCCGGAATTTTCTTTTATCGGTTGGAGGCGAAATCATTAACAACAAATACCAACTTTAATTCAACGAAGAAGATGATCGTTTTAAAATAGTCTTTGAGACTTTCATCTATATTTGGACTGTATGTTTTTAGGATGCCACAAAGGCTCGAAGGCACTAAGAAATAAAAAAGGCTGTCGGTCGGGAAAACATCATTCCGTTCGGGGTGGTGAGTTTTTGGGGAATTTTCTTTTTCCAAGAAAGATGCTGAAATAAATTCAGCATGACACGTATTATGGTTCCGACGGATATTAGAATCCTTTTTGAGCTAAGCAGAACAGAATTTGTCATTCTGACGAAAGTCAGAATCTTTTAAATAAATTAAGATGCTGATTTACATTCGATGATAAATTTAACTTTTTTTTCTCTTTGCGCATTTGTGGTGATTTTTTTTACCACGAGAAGAACAAAGTTTTTCACAAAGAAAAATAAGTTTTATCTTATTTTTATATGAAGTTCCTTTAACTGATTATCATCAACACTTGAAGGAGCTTCATCCATTAATGAAATTCCACTTGCAGTTTTTGGGAACGCAATAACTTCACGAATCGAATGCTCGCCGGCAAAAATCATTGCAAGTCTGTCAAATCCGAATGCAATTCCGCCGTGTGGAGGCGCACCATATTTGAAAGCATTCATTAAGAAACCAAATTTATGTTCAGCTTCTGCGGCTGTAATACCAAGGGCTTCGAACATTTTTCCTTGAAGTTCGCTGTTGTGAATTCTGATGCTTCCGCCTGCTATTTCACTTCCATTTAAAACCAAATCATAAGCGCGTGCTTTAACATTTATACGGTCTGTATCCATTAATGGAATATCTTCAATTCTCGGTGAAGTGAAAGGATGATGCATTGCGTAAAATCGTTTAGTCTCTTCATCCCATTCAAATAACGGGAAGTCAGTTACCCATAATAATTTTGGTTCGGAATCCGGTTTAATTAGTTCTAATCGTTTTGCCATTTCTAATCGCAATGAACCCATTAGTGATAATGTTTTAAGTTTTGCTCCGGTAAGAATTAAAAGCAGATCTCCCGGTTTAGCATTTAGTTTAGCAATTAGATTTTGCTGTTCTTCTTCACTGAAAAATTTCATTGTTGGCGATTCAAGTATAGTTCCGTTTTCTGAATCTTTAACACGAATCCAGATTAATCCGCCGGCACCAAGTTTCTTAATAAAATCAGTGAGTACATCAAGTTGATTTCGGGTATATTCACCACAACCCGGAGCGTTCAATCCACTTACAACTCCCCCTTTTTCGATGTTATCTTTGAAAACCTTAAATCCGGTATTATTAAAAATTCCATTGAGTGTAACCATTTTCAAATCAAAACGGAGATCGGGTTTATCGCTTCCGTAAGTCTCCATCGCTTCATCAAAAGATAGGCGAGGAATAGGGATTTGCAAATCTTTATTCCAAATATATTTATAAAGGGTTTGCATTAATCCTTCCATCATTTCAAAAATATTTTCCTGATCGATGAAAGACATTTCAACATCTATTTGTGTGAACTCCGGTTGACGGTCAGCGCGAAGATCTTCATCGCGAAAACATTTTACAATTTGGAAATAGCGGTCTAAACCGGAGACCATTAAAATCTGCTTATACTGTTGCGGTGATTGCGGAAGAGCATAAAACTTTCCTTTATGAAGTCTGCTGGGGACAAGAAAATCGCGTGCCCCTTCGGGAGTACTTTTCATCAGCACAGGTGTTTCAACTTCAACAAAACTATTTGCATCAAAATATTTTCTAACTGCTTGATACATTTTATGACGCAATATCAAATTCTTCTGTACAGAAGGACGACGAAGATCAAGATAACGGTATTTTAATCGTAAATCTTCGTGAGCGTCGGTATCGTCTTTTATTTGGAATGGCGGAGTTTTTGCTTCGTTAAGAATTATTAATTTATTTACCATAACATCAACAAATCCGGTTTGAAGATTCGGGTTTTCCGTTCCTTCCGGTCTTTTTCTTACAACACCTTCAACAGAAACCACAAATTCCGATCTAAGGTCTTTCGCAATATGATGAGCTTCTTGATCGAAACCCGGTTCAAAAACGATTTGAGTTAAACCGTAACGGTCTCTAAGCTCGATAAAAATAAGTCCACCTAAATCACGTCTGGTATCCACCCATCCGTTAAGAACAATTTTTTCACCAATGTTCGCTTCTCTTAATTCACCGCAATTATGTGTACGAGTCTTAAATAGCATAATAATACAACGATCTCCGAAATTATTAAAAATAGATTTTCAAAATAGCATATTGGAAGGGTGTTCACAAACATAGTAATCTTTAATTTTAAGAATAAATAAGGGATTAGCAGCTTTTGGATAGAATTGTTGCCTGAAGTAAGAAAGCAAGAGATTCGGACTAAAACATGCTTAGGATTCTTAAAATCAAGAAAACAGAGAAAGGAAAAGAGAAACCGTTCTGTAAAAACGACTTTTTTAACATAAAAATGGAATTTTAAGCCATAAAGTGAATTGGTATAATTTTTGGCATAGATGAGGGACTTAATATGGGCATTATCAATTTTAATAATTATAAATAACTGGTAGATAAAATGGAAAGAAAAAAAGTAACTATAGATGGAAATGAAGCGGCAGCGCACGTTGCATTTCACACGAACGAGGTTTGCGCAATTTATCCGATCACTCCTTCCTCAAATATGGGGGAATGGTGTGACGCCTGGGCTGCTGAAGACAAAAAGAATATCTGGGGAGATATACCGGTTGTAAGCGAACTACAAAGTGAAGGTGGAGCTTCCGGCTCTGTTCACGGTGCTTTGCAAACCGGTGCTTTAACAACTACGTTTACCGCATCACAGGGATTATTACTTATGATTCCGAACATGTTCAGAATTGCGGGAGAATTAACATCAACAGTATTTCATGTAACTGCTCGATCGATTGCTGCACAAGCACTTTCGATTTTTGGAGATCATAGCGATGTTATGGCAACTCGTATGACAGGCTTCGCAATGATGGCTTCCAATTCGGTTCAGGAGGTAATGGATTTTGCACTAATTGCTCAAGCCGCCACCCTGGAAGCTCGAGTTCCTTTTTTACATTTCTTTGATGGTTTCAGAACTTCACACGAAGTTATGAAAATTGAACAGTTAAATACCGACGATATGCGTGCAATGATTGATGATGATCTTGTGATCGCTCATCGTAAAAGAGGATTAAATCCGGAACATCCGTTTATGCGAGGAACAGCGGCTAACCCTGATGTTTATTTCCAAACCCGCGAAACAGTAAATCCTTTCTATACATTATGCCCTGAAATAGTCCAAAAACAAATGGACAAGTTTGCTTCAATAGTAGGAAGACAATATCATTTGTTCGATTATTACGGTGCCCCTGATGCTGAAAGAATTATCATACTTATGGGTTCAGGTGCTGAAGCAGTTGAAGAAACCGTACAATATTTAACAAGCAAAGAAGAGAAGGTCGGAGTTGTTAAAGTTAGATTATATCGACCTTTCTCAATTAAACATTTTATTGCTGCCTTGCCTAAAACAACTAAATCAGTTGCAGTTTTAGATAGGACAAAAGAACCTGGTTCTTCAGGCGAACCACTTTATCTTGATATAGTAAATGCATTAACCGAAACTTATCTTGATGGTGAATTGGGATTTAATTTGCCAAAGATTATCGGTGGTCGTTACGGACTTTCTTCAAAAGAATTTACTCCTGCAATGGTTAAAGCCATTTATGATGAATTGAAAAAAGATAAACCTAAAAATCATTTTACAATCGGTATTAATGATGATGTTGCAAATACAAGTCTTCAATATGATTCAACCTTTTCTGTTGAAGCTGCAGAAACTTTCCGCGGTAAATTCTATGGTCTCGGCGCTGACGGAACAGTTGGTGCAAATAAAAATTCGATTAAGATCATTGGTGAAGGAACTGATTTTTATGCTCAAGGTTATTTTGTTTATGACTCAAAAAAATCCGGTTCAACAACCGTATCTCACTTAAGATTCGGACCGAAAGAAATAAAATCAACTTACTTAATAAATAAAGCAAACTTCATTGCATGCCACCAACAAGTATTCCTTGAAAAAATGGATATGCTTGCTGATGCCACTGAAGGGGCTACTTTCTTATTAAACACGAAAATTAATAAAGAAGAGGTTTGGAATTCACTCCCCGAAAAAGTTCAGCATGACTTAATTGATAAGAAGATGAAATTATTTGCGATTGATGCATACAAAGTGGGCGAAGAAACCGGAATGGGTTCACGTGTAAATACAATTATGCAGACATGCTTTTTCGCAATCTCAAAAATTCTTGAAAAAGATGAAGCAATCGGAATGATCAAAAATACAATCAAAAAAACCTATGGCTCAAAAGGGGAAAAGATTGTTGCAATGAATTTCAACGCAGTTGATCAAACACTCGCTAATCTTTTCGAAATAGAAGTGCCTAAAGAAGTTAACAGCAAATTACAATTACAGCCTTTCGTTAGCGGTAACGCACCTGAATTTGTTCATAATGTTACAGAAGAAATTATTGCCGGTCGCGGTGACGCTATTCCTGTAAGCAAAATGCCGATTGACGGAACTTATCCGGTTGGTACAACCAAATGGGAAAAAAGAAATATCGCGCTTGATGTTCCCGCCTGGGATCCTGAAGTTTGTATTCAATGTAATAAATGCGTTCTTGTCTGTCCTCATGCAACAATCAGAGCAAAAATTTATGATGAAGCTCTTCTTGCAAACGCTCCAGAAACATTTAAATCGATTAAATTTAAGTCGAAAGATTTCGGCGACAATATGGTTTACACAATTCAAATCGCCGTTGAAGATTGTACCGGATGTGGTCTTTGCGTTGATGTATGCCCGGCAAAAAATAAAAAAGAAACCAAATTTAAAGCAATCAACATGGTTGAACAGATTCCAATCCGTGAAACCGAAAGAGCTAATTGGGATTTCTTCTTATCATTACCTGAAATTGACAGAACAAAATTAAAACTTGATTCAGTTAAAGATTCGCAATTCCTTGAACCGTTATTTGAATTCTCCGGTGCGTGTGCAGGCTGCGGCGAAACTCCTTACGTTAAGCTTGTTAGTCAGTTGTTTGGCGATAGATCTGTTGTTGCAAACGCAACTGGATGTTCTTCTATTTATGGAGGAAATCTACCGACAACCCCATGGACAAAAAACAAAGAAGGACGCGGTCCCGCCTGGTCTAATTCATTATTTGAAGATAATGCTGAATTTGGTTTCGGTTTCCGTTTAGCAATCGATAAACACAATGCTCAGGCTAAATCACTTCTTATTAAATTAGCTCCGGAAGTTGGCGAAACTTTAGTTGAAGATATTATCAACGCTAATCAAAAAGATGAAGCCGGTATTTATGAACAAAGAGAAAGAGTTAAAGTTCTTGTTCAAAAATTGAATGATCTACAATCAACTAATTCACTCAACGGAAAAGCAAGCGAAGCAAAACATTTGTTAAGTTTGACAGATTTTCTTGTTAAGAAATCTGTTTGGATTATTGGCGGTGACGGTTGGGCTTATGATATTGGTTACGGTGGATTAGATCACGTAATTGCTTCAGGCAAAAACGTTAACATTCTTGTTCTTGATACCGAAGTTTATTCAAATACAGGCGGACAAGCATCAAAATCAACGCCTCGTGCAGCAGTAGCTAAATTTGCCGCTGCCGGAAAACCGGGGGCAAAGAAAGATCTTGGCTTAATGGCAATGTCTTATGGAAATGTTTATGTTGCAAAAGTCGCAATGGGAGCTAACGATGCTCAAACAGTTCGTGCATTCCTTGAAGCTGAAGCTTATGACGGACCATCATTGATAATTGCTTACAGTCATTGCATTGCTCATGGTATTAACATGGCAACCGGAATGAAAAATCAAAAAGCTGCTGTAGATTCAGGGCACTGGCCTTTATTCCGTTATAATCCCGATTGGCAAACCGAAGGAAAGAATCCATTTAAGTTAGAGTCAAAGGGATTAAAAATTCCGTTGAAAGAATATGCTTATATGGAAACTAGATATAAGATGCTTACAAAATCGCATCCTCATCTTTCTGAAGGGTTGATAAAACAAGCCCAGGAAGATGTTACCAAAAAATGGAAATATTATGAAGAACTTGCTGCGCTAACATTCAGCAAAGAAGAAGAAAAGAAATAAACTCTTCATTTAATATCAGTTAAATAAAAGACGCAGTTCGCTGCGTCTTTTTTTGGTTGCTTTTCTAAAAAAGAGTCTATATTTTTCAGATGGTTTTTAACCACCCCTTAGGTTTCGACCATGGGCGCAGAGTCACTTCGGTGGCTCTTGCTTTTTTAAATATAGTTGGATATGAATGCGAACGAAAATCTATATCGATGGGTTTAATTTTTACTATAGGGCAGTAAAAAAAACTCCTTATAAATGGTTGGATTTAATGGCGCTAATGGAAAAACTATTGAGCCCAAATAACCAAATTATAGAGATTAAATACTTCACCGCACTCGTTTCAGGACAAAGAGACCCTCAAAAACCGATAAACCAACAAACATATCTACGTGCTCTCAAGGCATACATTCCTCAGTTAAATATTTTTTATGGACATTTCTTAACCCATCATGTGTACGCCGAATTGGCTAAGCCAACCGCTAATCAGAAAGCTGTGCAAATAGTAAAAACAGAAGAAAAGGGTTCTGATGTCAATATCGCCGTCCATCTTTTAAATGACGCATGGCTTAATGATTATGATTGTGCCGTTGTTGTCTCTAATGACAGTGATTTAGCTGAAGCAATGAGGCTCGTAAAGTTGTATCACCCTACCAAATTAATCGGATTAATAATGCCGGGAGATGGGCACCCTTCTAAAGAGCTTATGAAACATTCAGATTTTATAAAAAGAGTTAGGAAAGGTGTATTATTGAACTCTCAACTTCCTAATCCTATACCGAACACTAATTTGTTTAAACCACATGGTTGGTAAAGCATCGGGAATCATTTAAATAAGCGAACATCATTTTCCATAAATACACATAAATTCTTTTGCTCTACTTATTCAATATTAATGCTACTGCTATAAATAGAGCGGTAGATATTGATAGGTGTAAATTTATTACAACCCATAGTTCGCACTACACAACTATTTTTGTATATTTTAACATTATTTTATAACAGATTAACCGGATTGAAAATGAAAACAAAAAACATCTTTCCCTTTTTTATAATTCTTCTTTTCATTACCACAATTACCAACGGACAGTTAAAGAAATTCACCATTGATGATGTTTTTACAAACCGTAGTTTTGCCCCCAAAAGTATTATGGGATTGCAATGGTTTGATAACGGAAATTCGTATTCGTTTTTGAAAATGAATCCCGAAACCAAGTCAATGGATATGTGGCAGCACAATCTAAAATCGGGGGAAGAAAAAGTTATTGTTTCAGGTTCTGAATTAAAACTTAAAGAAGAAGATGCACCATTTGTAATCAGAAATTATGAATGGTCACCAAACGGAAGATTTATTTTGTTTACCGGAATGCTTCCCGCAAGAAGTTTGAAGAGTGGCGGAACTTTTTATTTGTTCGATTTTTCAGAAAAGAATTTTTTTCTTCTTGCTGAATCGGAACAAGAACAAATTAATGCACAATTTTCACCCGACGGAAATAAACTCGGCTTTGTGAGGGGTGATAATCTTTTTACAGTCGATATTTTTACTAAAGAAGAAAAACAATTAACCTTTGATGGAACTGAAAATATTCTTAACGGACATTTTGATTGGGTTTACGAAGAAGAATTTAGCATCATTAAAGGTTTTGAATGGTCACCCGACAGCAAAACTATTGCTTATTGGAGATTGGATCAAACCGAAGTACCGCAGATTCAAATTCAGAAATGGGATTCACTTTATCTTAATTCAATTGATATGCGCTATCCAAAAGCAGGCGCAAAAAATTCTGATGTAAAAATCGGAATTGTTTCTGTTGAAACAGGTAAAAATGTTTTTGCCGACCTTGGTTCTGAAACTGACATTTATATCCCCAGAATTAAATTCACTTCCAATCCGAACACCCTTTCTATTCAAAGATTAAACAGACTCCAAAATAAATTAGATTTTCTTTTTGCCGATGTTGCAACCGGAAAAACAACAACTGTTTTTACCGAATCGGATCCATGCTGGATTGAAATACACGATAATCTGAAATTCTTAAAAGATGGTAAGCATCTCATTTGGCAGTCTGAACAAGATGGTTTTAATCACTTTTACTTAAAAGATTATAGCGGAAAAGTTATTAATCAAATTACAAAAGGGAAATGGGAAACCGATAAAATCCATTTTGTAGATGAACAAAACAAATTAATATATTATTCATCAAATGAACGGGGTGTGATTTATAGTGATTTATACGTAATAAAATTTGATGGAAGCGGTAAAAAAAGATTAACCGAAAATGCCGGAACTCATTCAATTAATTTTTCCTCCGGAGGGGAATATTTTATTGATCGATATTCAAACGTATCGTTGATCCCTTCATCATTCCTTTTTGATAAAAATGGGGAAAAAGTTCGTGAGCTTGCAGTCTCTACAATGGATGGTTTCAAAGATTACGACATGGGAACATCTGAATTCGTTTCATTCACTACAACAGATGGCGTTGTGCTTAATGGAATGTTAATTAAACCATCGGACTTTGATCAGACTAAAAAATATCCCGTACTGATTTATAACTATAGCGGTCCCGGTTCGCAGATTGTAAAAGATTCATGGCAAGGTGCAAATCTAATCTGGCATTTGATGCTTGCTCAAAAAGGTTACCTTGTTTTTATGCTTGATAACAGAGGAACAGGCGGCAGAGGAAAAGAGTTTAAAAATATTGTTTACAAAAATCTCGGTCACTGGGAAGTTAATGATCAAATTGAAGGAGCAAAATATCTCGCTTCTCTTCCCTTTGTTGATGGTGAGAGAATCGGTATTTGGGGTTGGAGTTATGGCGGATACTTATCAGCATTGGCTCTGATGAAAGGGGCAGATTATTTCAAAGCAGCGATTTCAGTAGCTCCTGTAACTCATTGGAAGTTTTATGATTCAATTTATACCGAAAGATTTATGTCGCTCCCATCGCTTAATCCCGAAGGTTATGAAACGAGTGCGGTTCTTACTTACACAGATAAACTAAAAGGAAAGCTTTTCCTTGTTCATGGTACAGCAGATGATAATGTTCATTTTCAAAATTCGGTTGCACTTGTGAATAAATTAATCGCCGAAAACATTCAATTTGAAACAATGTATTATCCCGAAAAAGATCATGGAATTTACGGTGGCAAAACCCGACTTCATTTATATAATAAAATGACGAACTTTTTGTTAAATAATTTATAAAACGGAAGTAAAAATTTCTCGCAAAGTTCGCAAAGTAAAACATCTAAAGTTCTTTGTGTTCTATTGCCTTTTCGTTAAATCATAAATAAGTTAAGTATCATTTTTTAGAAAGGTTATATAATGAACGATTATACTGATGGACAAATGAATCAAGAAAATCAAGAACCTGTTGAGTTAGATTTTACCGATAAACTCGTCGGCGTATTTACAGAACCTTCAAACACATTTGAGCAAGTTGCAAAATTCCCACCTAAAACCATGGACTGGTTTCTCCCCTTTCTGGTTTTGTTATTATTAGTGATTGGTTCACAGTGGATTATGATGTCAAACCCCATTATTAAAGCAGATGCTATTAGAACGCAGAGGGATGCACAAGAAAAATATCTTGAAAAAGAAGTTGAAGCAGGGAATCTTTCTAAAGCTCAAGCCGAAGAAAGAATGGAAATGATTGACCGTCAAATGGAACAAATGTCAGGCTCAATGGGAATGATAATTCAGTCAATCTCAATTTTTGTGATGGGCTTTATTATTTTCTTTGTCGTTGTGTTAGTCTATTTTCTAATTGTTAAATTTGCGCTTGGCGGAGACGGAAACTACTCCTCTGCACTTGTAGCAAATGGTTTGGTAAGCTATATCAGTATGATTCAAGTCGTACTTGCAACAATATTATCGTTAGTTTTCGATCGGCTTATGCGGGATACATCGGTTGCAACACTTCTGAATTATGAGCGGACTGAACTTGCTGGATTTATGTTATCCAAACTTGATCCAATTTCTATTTGGTCTTATGTAGTACTCGGAATTGCTCTTGCTAAAATGTTTAAGTCAAACGATGTGAAGAAATATATTATTGTAATTCTTGCTGTCTGGTTCGGCTGGAGTATTATCGTTTATATACTATCAAAGTATATTCCGTTTTTACAAAACATGCAATAATTTTGTTAGAATTAATGCGCTATCGCTTTCATTGATATATCGATTTTAAATCTACTAGGATTTATAACGTGAAGTCTCTTTTTCATACAAGAATGAAATTATTAATATCCACGGCAATGTTAACAATTGCCGTGATGATATATTCATGTGCTACAGTCCCGCCACTATACTATTCCCCCGACGGAAAAGTTTTGATAAAAGAAGTAAACCGCGGCAGAGCATTAGCAAAAAAACTTAAAACATTTTTTACTTTAGATGATGAGGCGATTGAGAAGTTTGGCCTTTATTTCAAAGATTCAAAATTGTACGTCTACGGAACACTCCGATATGATGAAGATTACCTTGAAGAATTTGATCTCTTCAGAATTAACGTTGAAATAAATTTAAGAACTAAAAATTTACTATACGTTGCGTTCCCTGTTGAAAATCTACCGTTACTTGAAGAGGTTCCCGGAATCGATTTTTTTGATATAGATAAAAAAGGAAAAATAAGACTACAGCAAGCGGCTGAGTTGAACATCCTAGCAACACCGGAGCCGGAACCTGAAGTTGTGTTTGAACCCGAAGCCGAAACAGAATCCGATTCCGTTAACACACCTGACATAATTCCCGAAACTGAAACCATTTCCGACACTCTTGAAACCGTTATTGAACCGGAAATTCAATCTATTCCTGATAGTGTAACCGTGCCCGATAACGTATCTGTTCCCGATAGTGTAACCGTAACCAAACCGCCGGAGATTGAAGAAGTGCCGGAACCGGATTGATGAGTAATAAAAATATTATTTTTGTTTTAGATATGCCAATACCCGTTATAAATAAGTTGCCTGCAAGACTTGCAGAAATCCATAACTATAAAGAATTCCTTTTGATTAGCTTCTGTATTTTTGATGGAAACAATGATTATGACTAAGAAGATTCAAAATATTGAGGTATATCAAAAGCTCATAGATTCGATTGGGATTACAATTGAATCTGCTCGACACAGAGCAATTCAAGCGGTTAATAATGAGTTATTAAAAGCCAATTGGGAGATTGGCAAATATATAGTTAAATATGAACAACATGGGAACCAAAAGGCTGAGTATGGCAGCTCTTTGTTGACAAATCTATCTAAAGACTTAAAAACACGATTTGGAAAAGGATTCAGTAAAAGCAACATTTATTTAATGAGACAATTTTATTTAAAGTATAAGATTTTCCAGTCAGTGACTGGAAAATTGACCTGGACACATTATGCTGAATTATTAGCTGTTTCAGACGAACTTGCTAGGGGTTTTTATGAAAAACAAGCAGTCAATGAGAACTGGAGTATTAGGGAATTAAAACGACAAATAAGTTCATCATTATTTTTGTTTCCAAGTATCAGTTATACTTGCCTGATAGAAAAGTATTAGAGCAAAAAGTAAAAGAGTTGATAGAGGAATAAAGTTCGGTTGCTAGCAAGCGGCTGAGTTGAACATTTTAACAACACCGGCGCCGGAACCAGATTGATGATTTATAAAAAATTACTTATGTTTGAGAAAATAAAAACTCACATTTATGAGACTTATACGCCTATTTGTGTTTGTATAAGTCTGGTATTATGAGACCTATATATAAGTTAGTGGCAAGTGTAACAAACCGACAACGAAACATAATTTGAAATGAAGATAGTAATTACAATACTCTGTCTTTTAAACGGTAGTTTTATGCTACTTGACGGAATTTTTGTAACAGTCAATGGGAAATATATTGGGCCTGAAAAACCCGGACCTTGGGCTGAAGTTTTTTATAAAATGAATATTGACGTTTTTAAACTTGGGTGGCTTTTTATTTTGTATGGACTACTTTGGCTTATTTGGATATATGCCTTATGGACAAACAAAGAATGGACTTACACACTTGGGTTAACCATTAGCATACTGACAATGTGGTATTTGCCTTTTGGAACATTGATTTCCATTATAGTTTTAGCCACACTTTTATTTTGGAGACATAAAATAGGTTTATGAAAGTATTTATCATCGACTTTTCAAACGACACAGAAATTGAAAAAAGAATTTCGCAAGACATAGAAATTTATAGAGAAAATATAGATGGTGGACAAGCTTACAAGTCCATCGGTGAGTTAATGCCCGAACTGATTTTTGTAAACTTTAACAAAAAGCCAAGCCACGGATTACAAACAGCAATATCAGTACGACAAAGAAAAAGGACATCGCAAATACCAATATTATTTTTAGACAACGACCAAAAAAACAATGACAAAATGAGCGAAATTGGAGAAGTAATAACTTATGAAGATATTGAAACTCGCATACAGTTAGCAAGAAACACCAGCCACTAACAGCACCTACCCAAAAGTGGCGGTTCAGTGGATAAATCAAGTTTTGTGCTTCTATCTAAGTTTGTGCTTGGTTGAAAGTGAAGTGCTTCGAAATCGCCACCTTCGGGTAGCTGCAAAACGTTAGCGGTCATTGTAACGGACTGCACCGTACACAAATCAAGATTGACAACAGAAACAAATTAAATTGACAATTATGCTTACACACATTAATCCAAAATTACCAATGCGAGACAAAGATTGTACCAAAGACTTCTACCTGAACAATTTAGACTTTAAAGAACTTGAGGATTATGGCGACTATTTAATGGTTGGAAAAGACAATATAGAAATTCATTTTTTTGAGTTTAAAGGACTTGACCCGAAAGAAAACTACGGACAAGTTTATATCAGAACTGAAGACATAGAAAAACTTTATCAATCATTGCTTGATAATAAAACAAGCATTCATCCAAATGGACATTTACAAGCCAAACCTTGGGGACAGATGGAATTTGCCGTGCTTGACCCTGATAATAATTTGCTGACATTTGGACAAAACATTAAATAATTGACAAACGAAGAAAAACAACGAATCTCGAAAAAATGAGAGAATTAACGACAATATTATTTATAACTATTGCGACAATGTGTTTTGGACAAAAAACCATTCAATTTGCCGACTCAATCCGTAATGCATACAATATTCCGGAAATTAGTTATGCAGTAATTGACAACAAATCAACATTGGAAATTGCGGCAATAGGCAAACACTCCATTGACCTGACAGACACTGCAACTTTAAATGACCGGTTTCACATTGGTTCTAACACAAAGGCGATGACGGCTTTTGTAATTGCAAAGTATGTAGAAAAAGGAAAACTAAAATGGACAACTAAATTCTTTGACATCTTCCCTGATTGGAAAGAAAATTCCAAAGTAGAATACTATAATATTACACTACAAGATTTGCTTTCACATAGAGCAAGAATACAACCATTTCAAGGTGATAATGACCCAGAAATCCCCGATTTTAAAGGTACAAAACAAGAAAAAAGAAAAGCATTTGGCAAGTTTGTACTTACGTTAAATACTGCTGATATTGACACCATTCACAAATTCACCTATTCCAACGCTGACTACACATTAGCAACTTTAATGTTAGAAAAAGTGACAAAAAAGAGTTGGGAAGAATTGGTGGAGAAAATATTCAATAAAGATTTAAAATTAAACGTAAAATTTTCTTGGCCAGAAAACCAAAAAGCAAAAGATACTTGGGGACATTCTTTTGAAAATGACCAATTAATACCTGTTCCTTCAAATATAGACTATCATTTGGATTTTACAGAACCCGCAGGAGATCTAAACATTAAATTGAAAGATTACGCAAATTTTATTCAATTAAATTTACAAGGGCTCAAAGGAAATAATAATTATCTAACTGCAAAAACATATCAGTTTATACACAAAGGCATTGATAATTATTCTTTGGGTTGGTACAATATTTACGAAAACGGCAAGGAACTTTCTACTCATTCAGGTACAGCAGGCACATATTATACGCTTGTTCATATTGACAGAATTAATGGAAAGGCATATATAATTTTTACAAATTCTTTTAATCAAGATACACAACAAGGAGTACGACTTTTAATGAGAAAATTGAAAGAAAATTACGGCAGCTAACAACGCATATAGCAAATTGCTTAATTCTTGCAAACAGAAAAATTTTAGTACATTTAAACTAATTAACAAACAATGGAAAATTTCGGCTTCAAACCCGCAACTTGCCATATCCAAACCGTTGTGCGTCATTTGAAACAACAATAAACTTAATAGGATAAAAACTATATGACAGGTCCAAATAAAGACATAAAATTTCCACTTGAGAATTACGACAGACTCTGCTTTTTAAAAAACATCATCAAAAATCCTAACATTATTATTGGAGATTATACGTATTATGATGATTTCGAGAATGTAGAAAATTTTGAAAAAAACGTAAAATATCATTTTGATTTTGTAGATGACAAACTCATTATTGGTAAGTTCTGTATGATTGCATCTGACGTAAAATTTATAATGAATGGAGCAAATCATTTGACAAATTCTCTAACAACCTATCCTTTTGCGATTTTTGGGAATGGTTGGGAAAATGCAATGGAAGGAAAATCTTATCCCCAAAAAGGAGACATAAATATCGGTAATGATGTTTGGATTGGCTACAACGCAACAATTATGGCAGGAGTTAATATTGGAGACGGAGCAATTATCGCTACAAATTCGACAGTAACTAAAAATGTTGAGCCTTATACCATTGTTGGTGGAAATCCTGCAAAAGAAATTAAAAAAAGATTTTCTGAAGATGTAATTAAAAAGCTATTAGAATTAAAATGGTGGAATTGGGATATTGAAAAAATCACAAAGAACATTCAGAATTTAACAGACAATAAAATTGAAAAATTAATTGAATAAAAAACGAACGCACAACAATGGCTATAAGTAATTGCTTGTTCTTACCTACTTCTGAAAATCCTCGCGGATTTTCAGTTTAGTGTGTACTTGCAAAGTTAAGTGCTAAACCACGCAACTACTCATAGCCGAGACCGTTGGTGGCAAGTGTAACAGAAGACAATAACATTACAACATATAAAAACAATGAAAAACATACTATTTGACTTTATATCAAAATACGTTTCTCTGACAGAAGATGAGAAGAACGCAATACTTTCGTTAGACCTATTTCGCTCGGTAAAGAAAGGGACGACTTTACTCAAAGAAGGACAGAAATCACAAGAGAGCTATTTTGTTTTAAAAGGCTGTATTCGGATTTATTACATAATAGACGGAGAAGAAAAAACAACAGCTTTCTACACAGAAATGGCCGCCTTAACACCTCATTGTGTTATAAATAAAGCTCCTTCTAAATATTTCATTAGTTGTGTTGAAGACAGTATTCTTACAGTTTCAAATTCTGATATGGAAGTAGAAATAAACAGTAAATTCCCAAAGTTTGAAACAATGTGTAGAATATTGTCAGAAGAATTGTCAGCCAAACAACAAATCAATTTTGACGAGTTCAAAACATCTTCCCCTGAGCAACGATACCTAAACTTGATACAAAAAAGACCGGATCTTATTCAGCGTATTCCACAACACCAATTAGCGAGCTACTTAGGTATCAAACCTCAATCATTAAGCAGACTAAGAGCAAGAATTTTGGAAAAAAGCAAAGAGTAACTTCATTTCTTAACTTAAGTGAACGATTTTAAGTCTATTGTCAATCTATCTTTGCAGAATCGTTTAACATAAAAAGGAAAGAAATGCAAAAGAAAATATTATTCATTGGTTTTGTCTTAATAATGGTAAATACGTTCCAACTTAGAGCACAAGATGCTGAAACAGACAGTACTTACAAAAAGTGGTATGTTGGAAGTACCTTATATCTGTTGGGCAATTTTGTTGAAAAACACAACCCTGAGTATATACAATTAAATGTTGGATATAGAATAACACCCGAAGATGTTGTTCATTTTAGATTTAAAAGATCAGTTTACGATTGGCCCTTAGGTACACCTTGGGGAAAAATATTTGATGGGACTGAAGAATCCTATCCTGGAAAAGCATGCATACTTGCACCTACATTGGGATACCAAAGATTTTGGTGGGAAGGGCTCTATACATCTGTTTATGCATTGAATGCTTTTGAAACATATATGGATGGGAATGGAAAAAATATTGGAAATGGGTACACGTTATATCTGGACTTTTATTTTGGTTACCAGTTTAAGTTTTTTAATGACCGTTTCTTTTTTGAACCAGCTATTGGAATAAGTTATTGGCCTCTAAGAACTGGAGTTCCTAATTCTTTTAAAGATGTGGAACAAAAGTGGCCTAACTACTTTATTCAACCCGGGTTTGATTTTGGGTATAACTTTTAGCATCCTTATCGAGAAATTAACCGGATACGTTTCAACATAATAAAACCCCCAACGACAGTTAACTCAAAGAGGTAGTTTGGATGCTGAATGAAGGCGTGCAGAAGGTAAATAATTTTTACAGATGATGAACGCTGATGCCTTTCAATCTGCCTGCTTTGGGCAGCTATAAAATGTCGGGGGAGATTTAACCATGAATGAAGGTAATCTGAAGTAAAGGGAACGATTTAAGCAAATAAAAAAATCATTATTCAACTCGGAACTTGTCATTAAGCAGACTAAGAGCAAGGATTTTCGAAAAAAATAAAACTTAAAGGCTATTTCTTAACTTAAGTGAACGAAGATTTGCCAATCACATATTTACATTTGACGTATCATTTAATAAAAAAAGAAAAGATATGCAAAAGAAAATATTATTCATTGGTTTTGTCTTAATGATGACAAGCACAATACAACTTAAAGCACAATATGCTAAAACAGACAGCACTTACAAATGGTGGTTCGTTGGTAGCACTATATTTTTATTGGGTAATTTGGCTACTACAAATCCCCCCGACTTCGCTCAACTCAATTTAGGTTATCGGATTACAGGAAAAGATGTAATTACATTAGAACTAAAAACTTGGAAATATGCCTGGCCAAATGGTATCCACCCATTTTTAAACAAATCATACGGAAAGCCGGAAGAAAAATTTCCGGGGTATGTTCGTGAGTATGGCTTATCAGTGGCTTATCAACGATTTTTGTGGAAAGGTTTATATACCGAACTTAATGTAATGCCAACTTTGCAAAAATTTGTGAATGATGATGGCAATAAGATTGATAATGGTTTTCAGATTTTCAACACATACCGTGTTGGTTATCACATCAAACTTTTTAAGGACAGATTTTTTATTCAACCATCAATTGCAATTACCCACCGTGCTTATCACACAAAACTGCCTGATGGATTTAAACAGTTAGACGATAAATGGTCTAAATTCATCTTCGGAGAACCGGGATTACATTTTGGGTTTAATTTTTAGTAATTTAGCGAGAAATTATAATGAAATCAAATTTTTTGACACATTTAATTGTAGTAGGTTTATTTGCTTTTGGCCAGTCCTGTTTAGTAGAAAATGACAACTCCTCCACACCAACAATTATCAATCCTCAAGGACTTTCTAAAATTGAGGAAGTATTAAACGGGGATGATCAAAACTTAATTGACTTATTGAATATAGTCAGGGGTAGTGTTGGCAAGAGAGGCCGTGGTTCGAAAACCATATGGAGTAGGAAGAATAATTACAGTTTAGGATTATATATAAGTGCAAATCACATATATAATATAAGTGGTTGGAATTATCGCAATGCGGAATTCTTTGACTTGCCTAATAAGAATTTGGGTATTTTTGAAACCTCACAAGTCCCACCGGTAGATGGTTCCATAGAACTCGGCAATAAACTAATAGCGGATTTTCCCTTAATGCATTTTAATATTTCACCATCTGCCACCAATTCTACTTTATTACCATCTGAAGATTTTTATTTAGGTATTGTTGATAATCAACGTGTTGAAAAGGGGCCATTTCCGCAATATCCTGATTTAGTGAATACTAATGTTCCCTTAAAAATGTACGATCCTTATAATCGCACTAAACTTGTTCAAACTTGGAACACACCAATTGAAGGTGAAATTGCCATGCTGGTTGGTTACCCTCAAGATGAAAAGAATTACCCAAATGGAGCTGTCGCAACTGGAAAAATTCTATCTGACGAGAAGGCAAAAGCAATAATCGATGAATTGAAGGCTGCCGGAGATTCTGAAGGAGACATTCCATATAATTCTTCAGTTGAATTTTTTGTACAAGCACAGGGCTTAGCTGGAATGAGTGGAGGCGGTGCTTTTATTTCGAGTGGACAATTATTGGGTATAATGGTAAGAGCAAGCGACAAAGAAAAGGCTCCTAAGATTATCAGAATTGTTAGAATAACCCACATAAAGTCTAAATTATCCGATTTCTATAATGGTTTATCTCAAACTGAAAAGAATAAGCTCATACCATTTATTAATGGAGAAATTTAAAACTTACAGCAGGTAACACGGGTTTTGCGTAACCATAGACAAGACACGAACAAACAATTATAAAAAGAAATATGAAAAAAATAATTTTCAACCTTTTGACTATCATTTTGCTGACTGGCTGCGAAATGGACTATAATGAACCAGGCAATCTTGTTCCGAAGACAGTTGATGAAGACCCTGCATTGCCTCAAATTAATGTAAATGGGACGTTGTTACACTCTGAAACATTTGGCAACAGTGATAGTGCAATGGTAGTTTTTCTTCACGGTGGACCAGGGTCTGATTACAGGAACGGACTTAATAGTAAAGGTCTTGCAGATGAAGGCTACTTTGTCGTTTTTTATGACCAACGAGGAACGGGGTTATCTCAAAGACATAACAAAAATATTTTTACTATTCAGACCTATCTTGATGACCTAGCAGCCGTAATAGAGCATTATCGAACTTCACCAAGTCAAAAAATATTTCTCTTTGGACATTCTTGGGGAGCAATGCTCACAGCAGCCTATATCAACAAATATCCCAACCAAATAGCAGGAGCAATTTTTGCCGAACCCGGAGGACTAAACAAAGCGTTGCTTGATGAATATGCAGAAACTAGCCGAAAATTAGAGCTGTTTTCAGAAGCAACTAACGATGTGCTTTACACTCAACAATTTTTATCAAGAAATGACCATATAATGCTCGACTACAGGCTTGGACTTCAATCGCCTTTTTCATATGTAAAAGGAAATAATGAAGGAAATGAAGGCCCTTCACCATTCTGGAGAAGCGGTGCGGTTTCTCTCAACGCAATGAGAGACATTTCTGAAAATGAAGGCTTTGACTTTACAACCAATTTGAACGCCTATTCCACAAAGGTTCTTTTCATATATGGGGAGAACAACAAATCATATGGTGAATCATTTGCCTTAAAGGAAGCTTCTTTTTTCCCTAATTATGAAATTTCACAAATCAATAACGCAGGACACGAAATGATTTATTTCAAATGGAATAATGTGTTGCCAGTAGTTTTACCTTATCTAAACGCTCTAAAATAAAATGAAACATAAAACATATCTAAGTTTACTATTTGTTGTTCTTTCGTTTCATTTTGCAATAGGACAAACCTATAATTGGGGTAGTATTACAGACTCGACAAAGCATATTGCAGGTGCAACTTTAGGTTGGGAGTATGCAGCAATAGCAGGTGTAAATTACAGTTACAAACTTCCTGTAAAAATACCTGTTTTCCTGCAAACCAGCTTTTCTATTCCTTTTGGGAAAAATGTATTGGATGATTTTAAATCTAATGTTGGACTTGTCGGACAGCTATATAACAAGAAATATTTCAATTCCATATTCACACTAAACACAATTTACAAGCGATACGCAAATGAATTGGTTACTTTAAATCAAATTGGTCTTGACTTTAAAACAATCAATGGTTTTTACAAGCCGAAATGGTTCGTTGCTACTGAAATTGGTTTAGAATTAGGATTGACAACACATTTCAAACATTCAGAAACTTACAAACAAAATATCTATGCAGATGTTCAAGACGGTTGGTATCAACCCTTATCGGCGGGTATTATGAATTTTGGAGTTCAGAGTGGCTATACGTTTAGACAAAGTGATTTAATTTTTAGAATTGGTTACTTCAAGTCAATTACATCAAGTGTTAATGCTCTAATACCATATTATATGACACTTGGATATAACTTAAAAATAAAATAATGGCAACGCATAACAGCACCTACCCAAAAGTGGCGGTTCGGTGGTTAAACATGCCTGCGCTGCCGCTTCGGCAGGCAGGTCAAGCTTTCTGCTTCTATCAAAGTTTCTGCTTGGTTGACAGTGAAGTGCTTATAAATCGCCACCTTCGAGTAGCTGTAAAACGTTGTGCGTTATGGCAAATGAAAACCGTTCATCACATAAATGTTTACTATGTGACAAACGGCAACTATGTTTTCCCAATCCTTTTTTAAAAAAAAATATTATTATGAAATCAATCATTCTTTTTGTTCTGACAGTAGCAACTTTAACAAGCAATGCTCAAACTTTATTAACCCCTTCTAAAAAATCTTTTGACAAAAGATGGATTAAAAATGCTGATTACCAAATGACTTGGTATGCCCTTACAGACACAGCAAAATTTGAGATGGGAAAAGTGACAATCCAAATTTCCACAGACAAAACAAATCTGATTGTTGTAACCCAAGTAAGTATGAAAAACATGAAAACGCCTTGGGTCGACTCAACAATTGCAAACTTAAAAACACTAAAACCAATTAGACACTCTTCTTATAATATGCAAAGAGATATGGTTTTGAATTTCGGAAAAACTGTTACAGGGTTTTACAATGACAAAATGAAGAAAAATATAATAACAGTGAACGACACTACAAAAGTTGACTATTTTGACAGTAATTTATATCCCTTTTTAATTGGTTGGTTACCTCTCGACAATAACTATAAACAAGACATCTCAATATATGACTATAATCCATCTGCTAAAATTGGAGTAATAAAGGCATCGGTTAAGAGTGTATCAAGCAGTACATACCAAACTGATAAAAATGGCATTAGAGACGTTTGGGTTGTAGCTGTTTCTGACGAAATTGGAAATGGTGAAAATGGAGTAAGCACCTATTATTTTGACAAAGAAGACAGGAAACTTTGGAAACAAGAAATTGACACAAACGGTCGTAAAATGATGATGAAATTGGTTGAGTAGAAAGCCACATACGCACAACAGCGGTCATTGTGAAAACGATAAATTAACAAAATAGAATGAAATGAAAACCATATTAATATGCTCGGTACTTTTACTTTTAACAGGTTGTCAGCAGTTTTTGAAGGATAAACAATCTCAAAAAACTAATATACAACAAGTTAAGACAAATAATATTTCGAATGAATTTTCAAATTGGGTTACCGATATAAATAACAAAAGTGTTGACTCTATTAAAAACTTTTACCGAGCAGAATCAATAAAAATCATCTCATCAGATAGCCAGTTAAGTGGACCCACTGAAATAGCTGAATATTATGCTTTGCAACCAGGAGAGATAAAATCAATTTCATCTTTGTATAGTGTAAAAGCGAGTAAGGAAAAGAATATTGACTATGAACTAATTAAATACGAAACTCAAAATGGAAAATCATATGCTCAACTATTAATTTGGAGATTAGAAAACGAGAATAAATTTAGAGAATTTGAATTCGTGTCAGAAATATCAGAAGAAACATATAATAATGAAAAAAGTATATCTGAAAGAAGGAACTTATGGGTAGAGCTATGTAATAATCATAATCCTAAAAACCTTGTGAATACACTTTATAGTTCTAACAGTATTTATTTTAACCATAAGCCATTAATTAAGGGACAAGAAAATCTAATTCAGGAATATTCATATATGAAGAATGCAAATTATAAACTCACGCTTGACTCTCTAAAAATGTTTTTTGTAAATGACAATTTGGTTTATGAAATTGGTCAATGCAAAGGAACGTATAAAGGTAAGTACATACTTGTCTGGAAAAAAGAAAGCGATGGAGTATGGAGAGTTTTTATTGATTCAAATATTTGAAATTAAATTATAACGAACGAAAAACAACGAACCGCTAACAGCCGTTTTGCAATAGCAGCAGTTTCGTACTTCTATTACAGTGAAGTGCTAAATTCGAGCTTTGTGCATTTAATGAAGTTTAGTGCTAAAAATCCCCGCTTTCGCAAGGAGGTAAAACGTCTGCAGTAATGGTAGAAATCCGGACGAAATAGAAACAAACGGCACAAAATCATAAATTTATAGCAAATAGGAACAAATAATGGATAAACGTTTTGCAGACATAATTCAGCACGCTTATTTTTTCAAGATGTAAATCAATTGAAGAAAGGGAGTTCTATCTTAAACTTGTTAAGCAAGAAAATTATAGTAAAAGAGAACTCGACAGACAAATTTCTACAAGCCTTTTCGAACGAACAATGATTGGTAATTCAAAACTCTCACCAGCGGTGAGAGAAAGTAACAATGACCCAACAAACACCTTCAAGGACAGTTATGTATTTGAATTTCTGAAACTTACCTGAACCACACAACGAAAGAGATTTACAGCGTGGTCTTGTAAGACAAATGAAAAATTTCATTCTTGAACTTGGAAAGGACTTCTTGTTCATTGGAGAAGAATACAAATTGCAAGTTGGAAATAGTGACTTTTTCATTGACTTGCTTTTTTATCATCGTGGACTTCAATGCTTGGTTGCATTTGAACTGAAAGCCGACAAGTTTAAACCAGATCATTTAGGACAACTGAACTTTTATTTAGAATCTTTAGACCGTGATGTAAAGAGACCCAATGAAAATCCAAGCATCGGAGTTTTGTTGTGCAAGGACAAGGACAGCGAAGTTGTTGAATATGCTTTAAGCAGAAGTCTCTCGCCAACTATGGTATCAGAATATAAAACGCAACTACCAGACAAGAAAATTTTACAACAAAAATTACACGAACTGTTTGACAATGAAACAGACGATAAATAGAACCACTACTACCAACGCACGTTTGCCGCAATGGGGGTTAACTTGGTTAATTGAAGCTTTGTGTTTGGTTGACAGTTCAGTTCTCCGAAATCCCCAGCCTTCACAAAGCGGCAAAACGTTGTGTACAAGCTTAAAAAACCAACAATAAAGGATTATAATAATGGCAAAATTGACATCATTCACATTCATTTCACTAAATGGATTTTATAAAGGAATTAACGAGGACATAAATTGGCATCAACACGGAGGCGAGGAAGCTGAATATTCTGTTGAAAGCCTAAAATCTAATAACATTCTTTTATTTGGAAGAGTGACTTATGAAATGATGAAAAGTTTTTGGCCAACGCAGATGGCCTATGATTCTTTTCCCGAAGTTGCAGATGGAATGAACAACTCGGAAAAACTTGTAGTTTCTAAAACTTTAAATTCTACTGATTGGAAAAATACTCAAATTATTAAAGAGAATCTGATAGAAAGAATTTCAGAATTAAAAAAATCAAGTAAATAGAACATTACGATTTTAGGGAGTGGAAAGATTTTGAAAGAGCTTGCAAATGCCAATTTAGTGGACGAATATCAAATAATGATTGACCCAGTATTTATTGAAACTGGAGAACCAATTTTGGACAGTCTCAATAATAATATTACTCTCGAACTAACAAAGAGCAAAGTTTTTAAAAGCGGGACAATTTTGCTTTATTACAAACCTATATAAAATGAAGAAATAAAAGTCAGCACATAACAGCACCTACCCAAAAGTGGCGGTTCAGTGGTTAGATCAAGCTTTGTGCTTCTATCAAAGTTTCTGCTTGGTTGACAGTGAAGTGCTTCGAAATCGCCACCTTCGGGTAGCGGCAAACCGTTATAAGCCATAATAAAAGACAACGACAATGAAAATAATTACAGCAACCCTGACACTTTATTTGTTCGCATTAACCACATACGGACAGTCAACTTACAATGAACTTCCGCTAATAAAAGCAAAATCTACACAAGCTGACTATAGAATAGGCAATGACTGGGTGAAAGGTAATTGGACAGTTTCACCACAAATTGAATTTGATAGTTTACTTGTTTCCTGTCATTCGGACAGCGAAGAGTTTGCATTTTATACCGACTGCGACAGCATTACATTTATGCTGTTACCGGAAAAAGTTCATAAATTTTATATTTCCGTTAATGACACTGCTTACGCTCTGACAGTTGTAAAAGGTGTTCAACCTAAGCTCGTACAGTTTGATACAACAATAAAAAGCAGCGAACTAAAATTCTGGTATGAACAAAACAATAACAATGAATATCTTAATCTGCTGCGTTCAAAATATCCGATTGATAGTTTGGTTAAAAATACAAAATCAGACACTGAAAAAGCTTTGAAAATATTACATTGGGTACATAACCAGTGGCAACATGACGGAAGCAATGAACCAAAAAAAAGTGACGCTATTTCAATTCTTGATGAAGTCAAGGAAGGAAAAAATTTCCGTTGTGTGGAATATGGCATTGTAGCCACTGCCTGCTTAAATGCAGTTGGATTAAAAGCGAGAACTTTAGGGCTTATGATTAAAGATGTTGAAACAACAAAATATGGAGCGGGACATGTTTTATTAGAAGTATATCTTGGTGATTTGAAAAAATGGGCTTTACTTGACGGACAATGGGATGCTGTTCCTATGGTAAATAATATCCCTCTCAATGCAGTAGAATTTCAAAAGACAATTGTAGAGAATTATGAAGAACTTGATATCAGAACATCATCTGGCATATCTAAAAGGCATTATATTGACTGGGTTTCACCTTACCTCTACTACTTTACTATACCCTTTGACAACCGGGAAGGAACGAATGGAGACACAAAAAAAGTAAAAGAGAAAAGTCATTTAATGTTAGTTCCTCTTGAAGCCAACAAGCCGACAGTTTTTCAAATCACAAACAAAATTGACTATTGCATATATACAAATTCAATAAACGACTTTTATGCACCACCTGACAACAATGACAAATAGAATTACGGCTTATAACAGCACCTACCCAAAAGTGGCGGTTCAGTGGTTAAATCAAGCTTTGTGCTTCTATCAAAGTTTCTGCTTGGTTGACAGTTTTGTGCTCCGAAACCCGCCCGAACGCAAAGCCCGAAACCGTTAGCGGTCATTGTAAAAAGACAGTAACAAACCCTGCCCACCGGCAGGCAGGCATAGACAACAATAAAAAATAGAAATATATGAGAAAAATAATTTCCTTTATGCACATATCACTTGACGGTTTTGTAGCGGGACCGAACGGAGAAATGGACTGGATTAAAGTTGATGAAGAGCTTTTTAATTATGTTGGTAAGCGTATAAGTGGAGGCGACACATCATTATATGGACGAGTAACTTATCAGATGATGGAAAATTACTGGCCTACCGCAGCAGATAAGCCTACGGCAACCAAGCACGACATTGAACATTCAAAGTGGTATAGCAAAGTACATAAAGTTGTTTTATCAAAAACAATGAAAGACACGGGTTTGACCAATACAACAATTATCAGCGACAACCTTTCGGACAGATTTAATGAAATAAAACAATCCCGCAATGGCGGGAGTAAAGACATCTTGCTTTTTGGCAGCCCAACAGCAACACATTCACTTATTCAACTGAACTTAATTGACGGCTACTGGCTATTTGTTAATCCGATTATTCTTGGACAAGGTATTCCACTATTTAAGGATATAAAAGACTCAATAAAATTGAAACTATTGCAAACTACTCGGCAATTTACTTGCGGGGTAACTGAACTGAATTACGAAGTAGATAAACAATAACTATTTTTGAGCTTGTCAAATAAGATCATTACAATTAAAAGCCGCGAAATGTTATGAGCTCTGTTGAACTCTTAACTCATTATTAAAAATGAACAATGGGAATACATTATGACAAAGAGAAGTAAAAAAGAATTGTTACCCGATCAATCAACTCTGCCAGAAAGCAAACGCGAGGAACTACTCGATAAATTAAAAGTTCGTTTTGAAAAGAATATGAATCGTCATAAGGGAATTGAATGGATTAAAATAGAAGTTAAATTAAATTCAAATCCACAAAAATTATGGTCACTTTATCAAATGGAAGAAACGGGTGGGGAACCGGATGTAGTCGGTTACGATAATAAAACGGATGAATATTTTTTTTATGATTGTTCTGCTGAAACTCCCAGAGGTCGAAGAAGTGTTTGCTATGATAAGGAAGCACTTAATTCAAGAAAAGAACATAAACCTCAAAATAGCGCTATTGCTATGTGTACCGAAATGGGTATTGACCTTTTAACAGAAGAGCAGTATCGTGAGTTACAGCAATTTGGAAAGTTTGATACAAAAACATCAAGTTGGCTGAAAACTCCTTCTGAAATTAGAAAACTTGGTGGTGCCATCTTCGCTGATTTTCGCTATGGAAAGGTATTTGTATATCACAACGGTGCAGAATCATATTATGCGGTTAGAGGTTTCCGTGGCTCAATAAAAATTTAATAACAACTATTTATAAAACATGAACCAAGAAATTCAAACATACAACAACTTGCAAACATCTTCAGACAAAGAAATTTGCAATTTACTTGCAAGTATAATTTGTGATTCTTTACCCCAATCTGAAAATAAAATTTGGCATGCTCATCCCGTCTGGTTTTTAGACGGCAATCCAATTGTCGGTTACAGCAAACAGAAAAAGGGAATCAGACTAATGTTCTGGAGTGGTGCTGATTTTGAAGAAGATGACTTAAACGTAAGGGGAGAAAAATTTAAAGATGCATCTATTTTCTACAATAATGTATCTGAAATTGAAGCCAAAGATTTAAAACGTTGGTTGAAAAAATCAAAAGAAATTCAATGGGATTATAAAAATATAGTGAAAAGAAAAGGTCTACTTCAACGAATAAAATAAAATTTATATGAAAACAAATAAAATAACCATACAAGCAATTATTTCAGCAGACAGCAAAAAAGTTTGGGAATATTACACCCAACCGGAACACATAACAAAATGGAATTTTGCTACAGACGATTGGCAATGTCCAAGCGCTTCTAACGATATGAGAGTCGGTGGCAAATATTCTGCAAGAATGGAAGCCAAAGACGGCAGTTTTGGTTTTGCCTTTGAAGCAACGTATAATGAAATCGTTGAGGGACAAAAGTTCACTTTTACTATGCCTGACAAGAGAGAAGTTAATGTAATCTTCAACCGACTTGACGATAAATCAGAAGTGATTGTTACCTTCGACGCTGAAACAGAAAATCCCATTGAGATGCAGCGCGATGGCTGGCAGGCGATACTTAATAACTTTAAAAGATATACAGAGGCAAATTGACTACCAAAAGAGGCAATTATGAAAACAAGTAGCAATCACGATCAGCGTATTGCGGAAATGACATTCGCTTCTGTATATCCGCATTATCTAACAAAGGTTGAGAAAAAAGGGAGAAATAAAGAAGAATTACATCAAGTAATAAAGTGGTTAACCGGTTATGACGAAAAGAAGCTGAAAACATTAATTGAAGAGAAAGTAACTTTTGAGATTTTCTTTCAGAAGGCTAAAATAAACCCTAATGCTAAACTCATAACAGGTGTAATCTGTGGTTATCGGGTTGAAGAAATCGAAAATCCGTTAACGCAACAGGTAAGGTATTTGGACAAGTTAGTGGATGAGTTGGCGAAAGGACGCAAAATGGAAAAGATATTACGAGGTGCATAGAGCGACACATTGACTAATCTAATGAAAAATATAAATCGAGATAAAATAATAGCACTGCTGTTCTTTGTACTTACAGTTTTATTTATAGTTATTTCTATGACGAATCAAGCTTTCTTTGATTGGGTTTTTGAGAGACATCATAACCAATGGAGCTGGTATATCAGGCCTCTCTTTTTAATTCCATTTTGTTTTTTTGCATATAAACATAGCTGGGCAGGAATATCAATAACTATATTCTCTCTTTTTACAAGTATGTTTTGGTTCAACCGACCGGAAGAGGTAAGTGAAAGCGTTAAAGCATTCCTTCAATTTGAAAAAGACTGGCTTTATGGTGAATGGGATTTCAACAAAATATTGTTGATTATAACAGTTCCCGTTTCTTTTATTGCTTTGGGACTTTCTTTCTGGAAACATAGTCTGTTTATGGGACTTGGAGTGGTAGTTTTAATGGCGACAGGAAAAATAATTTGGAGTATTCAAAGTGGAGGGGAATCAGGAAAATCTATAATTATTCCGGCGGTGCTTGGACTAATAATTTGTATCGGATTAATATTTTATGGATTTAGTAGACTTGAAAAAAGACGAAACGCAAATAGAGAATAAATTTGTAGGAAAAGAAACCTAAATAAAAAACACGACTTACTAAAATTCTCAGTAAAATATAAATAGAGAGGCTGCCTTAAAATTATTACTGAAGACAACCTCTCTAAATCATCAAAATTACTTTAACATTACAAACTTACCACCGGCAAAGTTTGTTCTACCGGACGCCCCTTCTTTTAAATAGATTTTATAGAAATAAACACCGCTTGAAAGATTATCACCGTTAAACATAAATGAATACTCTCCGGCTTTTTTTATTTCCGAAGTAGTTGCATAAATCATTTCACCAAGAATCGAATAAATAACTAAACTTACTTCACCATCTGACGGGAGTGAATAATGAAATCGCGTTTGTCCATTAAAAGGATTTGGATAATTGCTGACACTTAATTTAGAAGGAATAATTACATCAGCGTCATTCTTAACTGAAACAGGGGCAAAGAGATTTCTGAAAAAAGTGAAATTACCATTATACTCGCCGATTACTAAATCAGGACGTGTATCACCATCAAGATCAGCAAATCCCGGGGCAGCATTTTGATTAACTTTTACATCTGCAAAAGTCTGTGTATTTAATAACCATTGTGGGGTTTGAGGAGTTCCAATGTTTTCATAATAGTTTAGTGTTCCGAAGGTTCTTCCGATAACTAAATCATAATCACCATCATTATCAACATCAGCAAAAGCCGGGCGCGCGTTTGATGTAAATGTTACCCCTTGCATAAAACTATTATCGACAACAAAATTGTTATCACCGGTATTTAAAAAGAACTTAACATCACTTGCGGTTTCGGCGCCGACAAGCATATCTATATTTCCATCACCATTCAAATCTGCAAAAGCGGGATAACTGAAATAACCAACATCTATAGAACCAAAAATAGAATTGTTTGCCACAAAATTGCCGTTAGTATTTACAAAGTATGAAATCGTTCCGGCGAGGGCACCTGTAACAATGTCATAATCATTATCTTTATCAAGATCAACAAACATAGGAGAGCTGTAGGATGAAACTCCCATTGAACTAAACGGCATAGTTGTTTTTTTGAATTTCGGATTGTTTTTTGTCCCTTCATTTTTGAAGTAAGTCATTTTTCCGGTCCATATTCCGCTTACCATATCAAAAGTTCCGTTATTGTCATAATCTGCGAAAGAGACCGAAGCCCCGCTCCCATCTAATTTTATTACAGAAAAATAGTTGCCGTTATATTGAAATGATGGGGAAGTTGGTGTTCCTTTATTTTCATAAACATATAGAATTCCGCTATCGGTACCATAAATAAGATCGAAATCATTATCGCCATCCACATCAGCAAAGATAGGATTTTTCCAATATGTAGTAGCTTCAACTCCTGAAAATAATGATGTGTTGCGTGTCCATGTGGGTGCTTGTGGAGTTCCAGTATTAACATAATAATAAAAAGTTTGAAGATCTCTTCCGAGAAGAAGATCATAATCGCCATCATTATCAAGGTCAATGAAGGTTGGGTAAGAATTTAATCCTATATCGGGAATTCCGGTAACCAATGAATTATCAAGAACAAAATTTGGAGAAGTTGAATCGCCTGTGTTTCTAAAACCCAAAGTTACACCTGCAGTTGGTCCTCCGAAAAGTGATTCTCCAATCCCTACAACCAAATCCAAATCACCATCACCGTCCAAATCAGCAAAAGCAGGTTTTGCATCGGTTCCGATTTGAGAATTTACATCGGCAAATACAAAATCATTTTTAAGCCAAACGGGATTACTTATTGTTCCTTTATTCTGATAGTATAGAATGCCGCCGTAACCGCTAATAACAATTTCCAGTTTATCGTCCCCGTCTAATTCTACAAAAGCGGGATAAGTACCATTCGCAATATGTGAACCATCGTAAATGGTAGAAAGGACGGTGGTGTCGAAGTTGAAAGTAAATTCACCGGTTCCTTTATTGATAAAGAATTCTGCTTCGCTAGAAAGGTTTCCGAGTAGTAAATCAAGATGACCATCACCGTTAAAGTCAGCAAAAGCCGGGGCAGAAAAACTTTTTACCCTAACACCGGAGGGATTGAATATTGAATCAACTTTTTCCCAATATTGTGCGTTTAATTGTATAATTGGAATTAAGAATAAAAGTAACAACATTTTTTTCATTTTGGTAAACCTTAAAATTATAAGCAAATCAGACTATTAAATATACTCTATTCGTAAGGAAATATCAGGACAAATTGAAGTGTGAGAGAATAAATGATTATGAAGTGACTAAAAGTTATTGCAAAAAAAGAGTAAATTTGCTCAGGTTTTTTCTTAAATATAAACTGCTTTACTACAAATAAATTTAGCGGTATTAACAAGGATATTAATTGAAGAAGTTATTAGTTTTTCTTTTTATTTACACATTTGTAAACTTTGCTCAAAGTTACAGCGATAGTTGGAAATTGTACGATGATTCGAAGGTTGCAGAAATATACATCTGGGCGGATCCTGCTGCGGTAGCATGGATGTTCAATAATCCTCATAGTGACTCAATGCATCTTGCATCGATGCGTTTTAAAAATGAATTTATTAATGACTCTATTTCATCAATTGCAATTAGGATTAGAGGAAATACTTCGCGTGATGCAGAGAAAAAATCATTAAAAGTCTCTTTCAATACATTCGTTCCCGGAAGAGAATTTTATGGTGTTGATAAACTGAACTTGAACGGTGAGCATAATGATCCTTCTATTATAAGAAGTAAGTTATGTTTCGATTTATTTGAAGATGCACAAATGACAGCAAGTCGATCTGCTCATGCAGCAGTTTATATAAACGGAAAGTATTATGGGCTATACATTAACGTTGAACATATTGATGATGAATTCTTAAAAAAGAATTTTCTTAACTCTTCAGGAAATTTATGGAAGTGCTTATATCCTGCAGATTTAAATTATCTCGGGGATAATCCCGATCTTTACAAATTACTTTCCAACGGTCGACCCGTTTATGAACTTAAGACAAATGAAACCCTGAATGATTATTCAGCTTTGGCAAGATTCATCAAAATAATTAATCAAACCCCAATAAATGTTTTACCCGATTCACTCGAAAAGGTAATTGATGTAGCTTCTGTATTAAAGTATTATGCAATGAATGTTTTAGTCGGTGGATGGGACGATTATAGATTTTTGAAAAACAATTATTATTTATATCATCAACCCGACAAAGACTTAATTTATCTTATCCCTTATGATTATGATAACACTTTCGGAATAGATTGGTTTGATATTGATTGGTCAAGGATAAATCCATACACTTACGCAAATATAGATAACACAGTTCGACCTTTATCTACAAGGATGATGAGTGTTCCCGAATATAAAAATTTACTAACCCGATATTTAAATTTTTATCGGGAAAAAGTTTTCCTCGGTCATCTTTGGGAGGGAAGAATTGATTCGTTAAAAAATAGAATTACCAATTATGTAATTGCTGATTCGTTCCGAACTCTTGATTATGGATTTACTATGACGGATTTTCATAATTCATTTTCAGGAATAAGCTATAACAAATTTCATGTTAAAAGAGGAATTAAGGAATTCATAAACATTAAAAATGCAACACTTCCCGGAATGCTTAGTTATGTTTCTTCCAAACCTTTAGCATATAATATAGAGCACTTTCCGAAATCAATTAGTTTTACTGATTCAATTCAAGTACAACTTTCAGCCTTCTCCAATGTCGGAATTTCCAATATACAATTAAAATTTTATAATGGAATCAGCGGCGGAACCGAGATTTATCAGATGATATATTCTCCCATTGCCAACTCAAGAAGTGTTGAAGAAACCGATAGATGGATAGGCACAATTCCACCTTTAGAGGAAGGGGGATTCGGAAGTTATGAAGTCGTGATAACAGATAATAATGGCGGAGTATTAACGTATCCGCGAAGCCGCAGAGTAAATATTTCTGTTACTGGAAATAACCAATCTCCAATTGTTATAAATGAATTCTTAGCAAAGAATGATGGAATATATCCCGACCCGCATGGTGAAAATGATGACTGGATCGAATTCTACAATACATCAAACGATACGGTTGATATGAGCTTGATGTATTTAACTGATAAAAAAGATAATCTAAATAAATGGAGATTCCCGCAGGGAGTTAAGATAACTCCAAAAGGTTACCTGCTTGTTTGGTGCGATGAACAGCCAACTCAAATAGGGCTTCATTCCAATTTTAAACTGAGTGCCGATGGCGAATTTATTGGGCTTTCTGCAACTGATGGCTTGACAATATTAGATTCAATTACCTTCGGCCCACAAACAAGCAATATCTCTTTTTCTAGAAGTCCAAGCGGAAGTAATAATTGGAGATTTACACCACCGACGCCACTCGCTGATAATTGGGTAACATCGGTTGAGCATTCGGAAATAATTCCGAACAGTTTTGGATTAACATCTTATCCCAATCCGTTTAACCCGGTAACGAAAATTAAATTTACGTTGCCTTCTGTAGTGCGAGATTTATCTCGCAACAGCGAAGCCGACAACTTCACATCACGAGCATCCTTAAAAGTATACGATATGCTTGGCAATGAGATAGCAGTCCTATTCAACGGAAACAGACAACCTGGAAGTTATGAAGTTGAATTTGATACACAAAATTACGGCTTATCAAGCGGGATTTATTTTGTTGTATTACGATACGGTGAATTAATTGCATCGCATAAAATTTTAATGTTAAAATAATTTAATTATATCAGATAACGAACGAGACAAAATTTGAATCATGTAAATAATTTAAGACCAATAGGAGTGTTTGATTCCGGTATAGGCGGACTAACTGTTGTTAGACAACTAATCAGCAAACTCCCAAATGAAAACATTGTTTATTTTGGTGATACAGCGCGTGTTCCTTATGGATCAAAATCAAATTCAACAGTAATAGAGTATTCGTTACAAAACGCAAAATTTCTAATTGACAAAAATGTAAAGGCAATCGTTGTAGCATGTAATACAGCCTCTTCAGTTGCATTGCCTGCCTTAAAAGAAAAGCTTGATGTACCTGTAATAGGGGTTATTGTTCCGGGAGCTGCTGATGCAATAAAATCAACAAAAAACAATCGAATCGGTGTGATAGGAACGAGAGCAACTATTAACAACCAAGCTTATGCAGATGTTATAAAAAGTCTGAATAAAAACATTGAAGTGTTTGAAACTGCATGTCCTCTATTTGTTCCTCTCGCTGAAGAGGGATGGACGAACCACAAAGCAACTTATTCAATTGCTGAAGAATACTTAAAAGATTTACATGAATTGAATATTGATACATTGGTTTTGGGTTGTACTCATTACCCGATACTTTCCGAAGTAATACAAAAAGTTATAGGAGTTGATGTTGCATTAATTGACTCGGGGATTGCCACGGCTGTGGCGGTCAGAGAAGAACTTAGTAAATTGGATTTACTAAATTCTTCATCAACTCAAGGGGAGCATTCATTTTATGTAAGCGATGTTCCCACCAAGTTTAAGGAAGTCGCTGAACTTTTTATGGGTTATGAAATAAATCATGTCAACAAAATTGATTTAGAAATATTACAAAAATATTGAGTGTAATTTCTAACCCGTATATAACTACTTCATCAAAACAAGTTTCTTTGTTGATATAAAATCACCGGACTGCAGTTTATAGAAATATATTCCCGAAGACAAATTAGATGCATTCCACTCAATCTCATACTCGCCTGGCTCTTTAATTTCATTTACAAGTAGCACTACTTCATTTCCTAAAACATCATACAATTTTAATATAGTCGGTTGAAGACTGGAAATTGAATACTTAATTTTTGTTGTCGGATTAAATGGATTTGGATAATTTTGATACAATGCAAATTCTGTCGGAATAGTTTTAATTTCGATATTAATAATTTGACTATATGAAAATTTACCGTCATTATCGATTTGCTTTAACCGATAGGAATGTTTACCGCTTTCAAGATTATCATCGACAAAAGAATATTCCTTTGGTGAATTTGAGTTACCGACTCCTTCTACAAAACCAATTACTTCCCAATTGCTTGAACGAACTGAAGTTCGTTCTACATTAAAACCGTAGTTGTTTATTTCGGTTGCAGTAGACCAGGTTAGTTCGACATTTTTTCCCGAAACTTTTGCATCAAAAGAATTAAGCTCAACAGGAAGAGCTTGCGCTGGCTCTAATCTTCCCGGTGTTGCCGGCGATGAAGAAAGCAATAATGATTGCCATGAATTAATATCATTTTCATGATTCACTCTTATTATTCTACGATTTTCAACATGCCCCAAGAAAGTTGTATCATTGTTTATTGCCGGATCAACATTAATATCATCAATTTCTTTTAAATTAAATTTCTCGCCCCCATTTATAACGGGCATATTATCACCGGAATTTAAATACAAAACAGTAGTGTCGAATGATACTCCCCAATAAGACTCAAAACTAGATTGCAAGGCGTCTCTCCCGATTACCAAAAAACCATGGGCAGGAATTATCGTTTCTGAAGGGATTGTAAATATTTTAGAACTATTGAATTGATTAAGTTTATAACCCGAGGCATCTACTTCCCTGTTCTTTTGATTATATATTTCAATGAACTCATAAACGTAATTTCCACTTCCATTAGCATCACTTATTTCAGTAATCAATAACCTTTTTTCATCATCAACAACAGTTAACCTGAATGTAGGATTATTTCCAATCTCGGCATTCTCACCACCGTTTATGTTTTGTAGTTCAAAAATAAACTCCTTATCATCTTCTTCAACATTGTTATCTGTGATTGAAATATTAATTGTCTGGTTAGCACTGCTATTTGCGGGGAATGTTATTGATTGAGTAGAATAATTACCAATATCCGAAGCGTTACCGCTTATCAAAACAACATCTACTGAGGTGGAATTTGTAATACTTCTATTGCTAATAGAGATGGAAATGGAATAGCTTACTCCGTTTTCGTTTTTAGTTGCTCCGGAAGAACTGAATGATACAGAAGTATTTGATGAAGATGATTTATATGTCATCTCGTTAAAATCAATATAATCAACATACTCCGGGTGGTCAATAAAAGGGTTCCTGTTTTGCTGAATTGATTGGATGTAATCATTTCTGCCAATTTCCCAAACATCAGGCGGATCATTTTGATGCCACTCTAATAAAAGGTTTAAATCTTGCGGGGCTTCATTTAAATAGGGAAGTCTTGTGTTATTAAGCCAATTAAAATCCCAATTGTATCCATTAACATCGTCATACCTAAGCACCATATAAAGTATTGCTCTTGCAGCATCTCCTTTGTGCGAATCTCTTGGCTCATAAACATTATTATTGTTAGCATCCTTTCCATATTTCCCTTCAAGGAAAGAGGAGGTCACAGTAACAACTTCTCCAAGCGGATGATTGCTCCTTACACCATTTGCACTATTTTGATGTGTAGGAAAAAGATGATGCTGATCGGCATATTCATTTCCGGAAGTACTGCTGTAAGTAGGCATCCAGCTATGGCACCAAGTGTGTTCTCGGCTCATAGTAGTCCACGCAAAAGTTCCGCTGTAAACGAATTCGTAACCGGAGTAAACGCAAACTACTCCACGAGTTCCATCTCCCTTATTGTATGAGGCATAATTAGCAACATTAGTTTCATCAAAATTATCGTAAGAAACTTTTGTGTATGGAGATCTTATTCTTGTTTTTAGGTCTTCAACGAATGTTGGATTTGAAACATTGATTGTATTATAATAATCACCTGGTTGAGCATGACTTAATAATTGTGATAACAAGACTAAAATGAGAAGTTTATAGAAACTTCGAATTTGTTTATGCATATAAGTAATTTTTCTGAAGGCATATCCTTCGCGTTAAAATGAGATTTTAAATCCCGGGAATATTTAAAGTTTGACGCGCAAGATAAGCATTTTTTTTGACATAATGAGTGATGTGAAAACAGTGAGCGGTTGAAGCGCAAACAGGGAATGGAATTAAAAGAATAATTGGGAGATCAACTTATTAATTGTGATCTTTATTAATGAAGAGAAAAATCAAATCTAAGGTAACTCTTTTTTCAGCTTCAAATATTGGTCAATCCAATTATACCATGGGGTTGTATAAGGGTAGGCGGCAATTCTTCCGCCAAATCCGAAGACCCTATGGGTAAACATCGGAATGGAAGATACTTTGGTTTCTTTAAGTATTTTTTGATCGATTGAGAAGCCGTATTTATCGGCAATCTGGTAAGTCTTTTTGAGAAAAACCTCTTCAATCCTTTTTTGATAGTAGGAATTTTTAATATCATTTACATTAATAGTAATCGTTTCTTTTGAAGAATCACTTTCTTCTTTTTTGTCAATTAGTTGAAAGAGTGAAAAACCTTCAGCAGTTTTCAGCGGACCGTAAATTTGACCTTTTTCCAGGGTCAGGGCAATATTTCCAATTTCACCAAGAGATTCAGGATTTACAAAACCCGAGTATCCATTATTTAATCTTATAGATTCTCTTTTTGTATGTTTGACTGCAATCGAAGAAAGTGACTTTCCGTTCTGAATTTCCCTTAGTGAGAAATCTATAACCGACAAATCATCCGTTAGAAGTTCAGCAATATTTATTAAAACCCTTTTCCCCGTCTGTTTATTTATTTGGGATTTATATTCTTCTTCAGAAATATAAACTGAATCAACATAGCGATTACGTAAAAGTTGAGAAGTATAATTAGTCCGCCACATTTCCATATTGCTTTTTACATCGGGGGAATTATGAAGTCCCCGCTTTATTCCTTCTCTAACAAGAAGTTCGGTTTGTATAAACTTTCTTACGTTTTGATCGAGACGATAAAATATTGCTTCATCTGAAGTCTCTTTTACGCATAAACCGTCGAATGCTAAAGTGTAAACGAATTCGCGGAAAGGAATAGGGCTTTCATTCAACTTTACAAATGGAAGATTGAGTGTCTCGCTGCCGAATGATGCAACAAAGCTTTGAATATCGGCTTCATCAATACATATATCGTTGCTTTGTTTGACTAAGTTTAGTTCTTTTTTTCTTCTTAATTCGAATTTAATTTTTTCTAATAGAGAATTAAATAATTCTCGATCAGTATAAATAGTTACACCCTTAAAAAATCCTCTCAAAAATTCTGTCCCAATCATTTTAGCTTTGCGCTCTTTAAGAATATCTTCAACTTTTGTTTTGTCATCTGCTGTTGATTTTATTTTATCCGTTAAATAAAAAATGAACCAGCCATTTTCGGTTTTGAGTGGTTGAGAAAATTTACCTGGCTTTAAAGTGTAAACTTCATCTTCGATAGATTGTTCTACAAGTTGACCAAATTTAATTTCAACAGGCTGTTTTTGACTTTCTGATTCAGGTCTTAAGGATAAGAGCGAATCAAACTTTGCTCCA
>Ga0351877_1044_pt1 | contig 39023 bp, 33 predicted proteins | sample BONcelFGM3001D13_FD_206775 | JGI IMG/M metagenome (GOLD analysis project Ga0351877, IMG submission 206775) | Enriched cells from coal bed in the Powder River Basin, Montana, United States - BONCAT cells FGM rep3 HSBNCT.FGM.300.1.D13 ...
ATGGTAAAGCAATACGTGAAGATTTTGAGCTTCTTACCAAAGGCAGAAAATCAATCAGACTGAGTGATACCAATAGGGTAACCGGCAATGAACAGATTTTTCTTGAGGAAGGTGCAAAGGTTGAATTTGCTATCATTAACACAAACGACGGCCCCGTATACATTGGAAAAGATGCTGAAGTTATGGAAGGTGCCAAAATTCGCGGTCCTTTTGCGCTTTGCGATCATGCAACCCTTAAAATGGATGCCAAGATTTATGGCCCGACCACAATTGGCCCCTGGTCAAAAGTTGGTGGCGAGGTAAATCAGAGTGTTATCTTCGGATATACAAATAAAGCACATGACGGATTTCTCGGGCATTCAGTCCTTGGCGAATGGTGCAACCTTGGTGCAGATACCAACACATCGAACCTTAAGAATAATTATGAGATTGTAAAGCTATGGAGCTACACCGATGATTCCTTCGTTCAGACTGGACTGCAGTTCTGTGGAACAGTAATGGGCGATCACTCCAAATGCGGAATTAATACAATGTTCAACACAGGCACGGTAGTTGGGGTAAATGCCAATATTTTCGGCGCCGGTTTTCAAAGAAACTTCGTGCCCTCATTCTCCTGGGGAGGAACACAAGGCTTTGTTGATTTTGACCTGAAAAAGGCTTTTGCCATCGCAAAAGTTGTTTACGAGCGCAGGGGAAAAGTATTCGATAAAATCGAACAGGATATTCTCACCGAAATATACAACCAAACCCATAAAAACCGCAGAGCCTGATTTTTGGCACACCAATTGCCCCATTTAGTTTCATACAATCAGGCCGAATGGCTCAACATGCTTGAAACCAATTCCTTTTCTATAATTGGTTGCTCGGATTCCATTCCCAAGTTGTATCTATTCAACAGCATTCACTGACATTTTGACCGACTTTTATGAGTGATCCAATTATGCATACGCAGGCTTTCCAGTTTTCGGAATTGATAGATGCCGAAACCGAATTCATCCCTTTGCTTTCAGCTGAAGATGAAGAAATGATGAATGCAGAGCAATTGCCCGATCAATTGCCCATTCTGCCTCTGAGAAATGCAGTTCTTTTTCCCGGCATGGTAATTCCGATTACCGTCGGACGCGATAAATCAATCAGGCTAATCAGGGAAGCATACAAAAAAGACAGGATCATTGGAGTTGTAGCCCAGATTGATCCTTCAATTGAAGACCCTGAAGAAAGCGACATACACAGGATCGGAACAGTTGCTCATATCATCAAAATACTTCAGATGCCCGATGGTAACACAACCGTGATAATTCAAGGGAAAAAGCGGTTCGAACTCATCGAAATTATGCAACTCGAACCCTATTTCAGGGCAACCGTGAAACAATATGAGTCGCTGAACAAAATACCCGATGATCAGTCATTCTCAGCACTGATACAGTCTATAAAAGACCTCTCTATACAAATCATTCATCAGTCTCCTAATATTCCCACCGAGGCTTCTTTTGCAATCAGGAACATCGAAAGCCCTGCCTTTCTGGTGAATTTTGTTTCAGGTAACCTGAATGTTACTTCCACAGAAAAGCAAAAATTGCTCGAAATGACCGAAATCCGGGACAGGGCAAACAAGGTGCTAGAGCTGCTCACAAAAGAGTTGCAGATGCTTGATCTGAAGAACCAGATTCAGAGTAAAGTAAAAATTGACCTCGACAAACAGCAGCGGGATTACCTGCTTAACCAGCAACTGAAAACTATTCAGGAAGAATTGGGAGGATCGCCAAATGAATTGGAAATTAAAAGTCTGAAAGAAAAAGCCCAGCTAAAAAAGTGGCCGCCAAATGTTGCCGAAGTATTCAACCGCGAGATGATTAAATTGCAGCGCATGAACCCGTCAGCGGCTGAATATTCCATACAGTTGAACTATATGGAATATCTGACAGAATTGCCATGGAAAGAATATACTACTGATAATCTGGACCTGAAAAACGCACAAAAAGTCCTTGATGCAGATCATTTTGGCCTCGAAAAAGTTAAAGAAAGAATAATAGAACATTTAGCCGTCTTCAAACTCAAACAAGACCTGAAATCGCCAATTTTATGCCTTGTTGGCCCACCCGGGGTCGGAAAAACCTCATTGGGCAAATCTGTTGCCCGGGCAATTGGTCGGAAATATATCCGTGTTTCGCTGGGTGGAATGCGCGATGAAGCCGAACTCCGTGGACATCGGAAAACTTATATAGGTGCTATGCCCGGTCGAATCATTCAAAGCCTTAGAAAAATTAAAAGCGCCAATCCTGTTTTTGTACTGGACGAAATTGACAAGGTAACCGGCAATAATATTCAGGGCGATCCGCAGGCTGCACTTCTCGAAATCCTTGACCCCGAACAAAACAGTGCTTTCTATGACAACTTTCTTGAGATTGATTTCGATCTTTCGAAAGTCATGTTTATCGCCACCGCCAATACTTTAAATACCATACACCCTGCACTTCGCGACAGAATGGAAGTGATTGATCTGACTGGATATCTTGTCGAAGAGAAAATTGATATTGCACGTAAGCACCTTATCCCAAAGCAATTGAACGAACATGGAGTAAAACCGGCACAAATTAAGTTTTCTCCTTCAATCATTCAGAAAATCGTTGAAAACTACACCCGTGAAGCTGGTGTGAGAGGTCTCGAAAGACAAATCGCCAAAATTATCAGAAATAAGGCAAAATTTATTGCTTCAGGCGAGAACTATGAGGTAAAGACATCAATTGAAGACCTTGAAAATATACTTGGTGTACCACATTTTCACAGAGAGAACTCTTTTACGCCCGGGCTCCCCGGAATTGCAACCGGACTTGCATGGACACCTTTCGGTGGCGAAATCCTTTTCATTGAAGTTAGTTTGAGTCAAGGTAAAGGTGATCTGAAATTGACAGGAAACCTGGGCGATGTAATGAAAGAGTCGGCCACCATAGCTTTTGAATACCTCAAATCACATGCTGCTGCATTTAACCTCGACCCTGAAGTGTTCGGAAAATGGAACGTTCATGTTCATGTTCCTGAGGGTGCTACACCAAAAGATGGCCCATCTGCCGGTATTACCATGCTTGTGGCATTGGCCTCAGCATTCACAGGCCGTGCAGTAAACAAAGGCATTGCTATGACAGGTGAGATCACGCTCCGGGGAAAGGTACTGCCAGTAGGAGGGATAAAAGAAAAAATACTGGCTGCACGAAGGTCGAAGCTCACTGAAATAATCCTGAGCAAGGAGAATAAGCGAGATTTTACAGAAATCAAGGACAATTATCTTACCGGATTGAACCTGCATTTTGTTGATACGGTTCAGGAAGTGGCAGTGCTTGCTTTAGAACCAAAACCAGCGAAAAGTGCCAATTCGCAAAACAAATGAAAAAAATCCTCGTAATACAGGGACACCCCGTTAAAGACACCTTTATTGATTGCCTTAAAGATACTTATGTTGAAAGTGCCCGAAAAGCAGGAGCTCAGGTAGAGGAAATCATGCTTCGGGAATTGCAGTTTGAGATCAACTTCAGGGAAGGTTACCGGGGAAACCAACCACTTGAATCCGACCTTATTTACGCTCAGGAACGCATTCAATGGGCTGATCATCTCGTGTTTTTTTATCCTAATTGGTGGGGTACTTATCCAGCACAGCTCAAAGGTTTTATTGACAGAACATTTCTGCCTGGATTTGCATTTAAATATACAGGCCATGGAAGGGAGCATATTAAGTTGCTGACCGGAAAAAGTGCTCGGATCGTGGTTACAATGGATGATCCGGTATGGTATTACTATCTTGTTTTAAGAGCACCCGGACACTTATCCATGCGAAAAGCTATTCTCCGCTTTTGTGGCATCAATCCTGTATATGTAAATTCATTGGGTTCCATGAGAAAGTCAAGCGAAAAAAAGCGCTTGCAATGGTTGGAGCAAATGAAGAAGTATGGGAGAAAAATGATATAATCTACTATCTGGTTATCATTACTTTTCCTGTATCAATCCCCCGTTTACCTCTTAAAACCAATGTGTAAAAACCGACTGGAAGTGCTGAAACATCCAGTGAAACATTATTGAGTCCAATCTGAAACACTTTTACCTGATGGCTTAGAGCAAGACTGCCATCTGCTTTGTACACGTCGATGAATGATGTTTGAGGTTCATGGACCACAAATCCTACATTTATTTTGTCCGAAGCCGGGTTAGGGTTCACCTGCAACAGTTTTTCAATGGTTTTATCATCTGCTCCGACAACCAGACTAGCCTGTTTCAAAACGATCTCGTTACTGACATCAAAAGCCAGAAAACCTGGCTCTTTAGCAGAGCCAAACACAAAGGATTCATTATTATTCAGGTTTCTAACCCTGTAGGTAGTATCCGTCATGTCTGTAAACATCACATAAATACCAAGATCGCACGGAAAAAATCCGGCATTGGTCTGCACCTGTTTTGTTGTGAAATGGATATTCCAGAAACCATCACTGACCTGATCGAAGAAATATTCATTGGCATACACCGGGTGGTTGGGCTGACTGATCCAGGGGGATATAAACCAATCCATATCCTCATCGGCAGACTGACTGATCCTGTCAATAAAATCTTCAGTTTTTACTGATTTATATCTGAAATTAGTATCAAGAGCGTAGTCGTTAATCGCTTTAAAAAACACTTCATCCCCTAATACATAACGTAGTTGATGCAGCACACATGCTGATTTGCTGTATGTTATCGCGGAATTGAACAGAATGCTATTTGAAGGTGTGTTTACTGCCCATGAAGGGTTATAAATGGGCCAGCCCGGATTGTTTCCAAGATAGTTGCTTGCACGGTTCAAAATACTGTTTTTGTATGCAGAATATCCTCCTTCGGCCTCTTTCCAAAAAGCTTCTGACCAGGTGGCAAAACCCTCATTGAGCCATATCTCGGCCCATGTTGCCGGACTGATCATGTCGCCAAACCACTGGTGTGCAAATTCATGAGAAACCAAACCCTCGAACCAACATCCCGGACAGAGACTTGTTAAGGTTTGGTTTTCCATGCCACCCCAGGTAAACTGACTATTTAGGGTTGCATATCCATCCTTTTCAAAAGGGTAAGCGCCATAGGCCTCAGAAAAATGTGTTACCATCGGAATAATCCTTTGTTTGATCCATGCAGGGTTTTCACCGGGATTTGAGTAAAACCTTATAGGTAGTTTGTTGTCTGGGGCAGCCGGATCTTCCCAATACACGATATCAAGTTCGTAGTTCATCCTTCCCGAAAGTACAGTAATATATGTGGCAACCGGATCTCGAGATATCCAGTTATAAATCAAAGTGTCTCCGACAAATGTTGAATCTGCCAGTCTGCCGTTCGATCCTAATCGTGCTTCTGCGGGCACACGTGCGGTTATGTCAACTGTTGCCTTGTCGCTTGGTTTGTCCCAGCATGGGAACCATTTACGGGCACCTTCGGGTTCACAGTCTGTAAACACATGTCCGTTGCTCGCATAAAATGCCCCGTCGGAAACATTGAGATGTGAGTAATCAATATATACTTCAGCAATCTCTCCCGGTAGGTATGAGCGATCAAGGTCAATGTATAAGGTGTCATTATTATGTACAAAAGAGTTTCCCGCCAAACCTACTCCATGAACGACAATGGAAGTGCCAACCGCATTCAGTTTGATTTGGTTAAGGGTTGAATCAACCCGGAACCTTACTGTATTGCTTGCTACGAAGTCTTTCGGATAAGGTGATAGAAAGTTTTTGTACAAATCAAGATTCAGGGTATAATTCAACACGTCGAAACTATGTTTTGGCGAATTTGGTCCTGCAACCGCAGGTGCCTTAAGCATCAACTGCTTCCGGTGCGAACACATAGCTGCTCCGTCTTCATGGTCTGGGTGGTGCTGGGCAAGTGTTATGCCGGCAAAAAGCATTATTGAAACAAAGGGGCAAATGAACAGTAATTTTTTCATGATAGCTTTTTGTTTTTAAAGGACAAGCAAAAGTAGCTAATTTGAGAAGGTACTGCCTTAGCGTCGCAACAATTTATAATTTTGGGCCAAGAGAACTGACACATGAAATTTTTTCCGAACCTAAGTGCTTACAGATTAATTTTTCTAATCAGTCTGTTGTTCATTTTTTCTTGCAGCCCGAAGCGTGAAGATACTATAGGCAGTCTGAAAATATTCCGGTATAACGAACCCTCAGGAATAGCCAGCCTTGATCCGGCCTATGCAAAAGACCTTCCGCATATTTGGGCTTGCAATCAGCTATATAATGGTCTTGTCTCGCTAAACCCAAAGCTGGAGGTAATTCCGGCCATAGCAAAAAAATGGGAAGTTTCTGACGATGGATTGACTTATGTGTTCACTTTGCGCAACGATGTGTTTTTTCACGATAACTTAGTTTTCAATGGACTAGAGCGTAAGGTCACCGCTTATGATTTCGTGTATAGCTTCAACAGGCTGATGAATCCCGGGCTTTCGTCTCCAGGCACCTGGATTTTCAATCAGGTTGAAAAGAATAATGACCAATATTCGTTCGAGGCATTGTCAGATACTGTTCTTTCCATTCGCCTGAAACGAAGATTTCCGCCATTTCTTGGCCTTTTAACAATGCCTTACGCTTCAGTTATTAGTCATGAGGCAATCACTCACTATGGAAATAATTACAGGCACAACCCTGTTGGCACTGGCCCATTCAGGTTCAAATACTGGAAAGAAGGCGTAAAACTTGTGTTGGTGAAAAATGAACAATATTTTGAATGTTCTGATAACAAAAGATTGCCTTTTCTTGATGGGGTTTCAATAAGTTTTCTGACCGACAAACAAGTGGCTTTTATGGAGTTTGCCAAAGGAGAACTTGATTTTATGTCGGGAATTGATGCCCGCTATAAGGATGAATTACTTACACGTACGGGAGTATTAAGGACTAAGTATCAGAACAAAATTAAGCTGTATAGAGAACCGTATCTTAATACTGAATACCTTGGAATATTATTGTCAGGTGAAACAAATTCTCCATTTAATTCGCTGAAATTCAGACAGTCGGTAAATCATGCCATTGACAGAAAAAAACTTATTCGTTTTTTAAGGAACGGTATTGGCCGCCCCGGACATCAGGGAATGATACCGCCCGGACTTCCGGGTTACAATGAGAATGCAGCCTATGGTTATTCTTATAATCCTGAAAAGGCACGAAAACTGCTGACAGAATCGGGTTACAGCGGGCAGACTATAACTCTTACAACGACAGCTGATTATGTTGATATTGCTAAATTTGTTCAGTCACAGCTCGAAATTCTGGGCATTGATATTCGGGTGGAAATTAGCCCTGCTGCCATGATGCGTGAACTCCGTGCTAAATCAAAACTCGAATTTTTCAGGTCCTCATGGGTTGCAGATTACCCTGATGCCGAAAACTATATGTCATTATTCCTCAGTTCGAATAAAGCCCCCAACGGGCCAAACTACACACATTATGAAAGCAATTTGTTTGATTCATTATACAAAAAATCAATGACCGAAATCCGTGACGAAGATAGAAATGCATTGTATTCTGCAATGGATAGTCTGGCAATGAATCACTCACCCGTTGTTGTGCTGTTTTATGACGAGGTTTTACGATTTGTTCATCCAAGAATTATCAATCTGGGCAGCAATCCTATAAACCTGCTTGACCTGAAACATACAGATATTGATTTTGGTCAGTTAAAACTTTCTGAAAACGGAAAGTTATAATGAATTTTATTGTAATTTTGCACCCAATTTTTTTACTTAGGAGCTTATAATTCATGATCAATATAACTTTTCCGGATGGCACAATACGTCAGTTTGAGCCAGGCATTACTTCACTTGAAATTGCCAGAAATATCAGTGAAGGTTTAGCTAGAAATGTTCTATCGGCTAGCGTAAACGGACAAGTGTGGGATGCAACAAGACCCATCAACCACGATGCTTCCATTCGTTTATTTACCTGGAATGATCCCGAAGGCAAGGCCACAATGTGGCATTCATCGGCTCACCTTATGGCTGAGGCAATCGAACAATTGTATCCTGGGGTAAAATTTGGAATAGGACCTGATATTGAGAATGGTTTTTACTATGATATAGATACCGGTGACAAGCTTCTTACAGAGGCAGATCTGGAACATATTGAAAAGAGAATTCTTGAACTTGCCAGGGAAAAGCAGTCTTTTCAAAGGGTTGAAGTTTCGAAAAATGATGCTTTGGATTTTTTTAAAGACAAAGGCGATGAATACAAGCTTGAACTGATCAATGAGCTTACTGATGGCGAAATAACATTTTACAAATCAGGAACATTCACTGACCTGTGCAGGGGACCGCATCTGCCTGATACAGGTTTTATTAAAGCCGTAAAGTTAACAAGCCTTGCCGGGGCTTATTGGCGGGGTGATGAAAAAAGAAAACAGCTGACAAGGGTTTACGGTATCACTTTTACCAAATCAAAAGACCTTGAGGATTACCTTATCTTGTTAGAGGAAGCCAAAAAGAGAGACCATAGGAAATTAGGCAAGGAGTTGGAACTTTTCACTTTCTCACAGCGTGTTGGCGCAGGTTTGCCATTATGGTTGCCTAAAGGAGCCCAGCTTAGAGAACGTCTCGAACAATTTCTGAAAAAAGTGCAGAAGGAGGCTGGTTACCTTCCTGTAATCACTCCTCATATTGGTAATGTAAATTTGTACAAAACATCCGGCCACTATGAAAAATACGGAAAGGATTCGTTTAAGCCCATCAGCACACCAATTGCGGGCGAAGAGTTTTTCCTGAAACCAATGAATTGTCCGCATCACTGCGAAATTTTCAATGCAAAACCCCACTCTTATAAGGACCTTCCGATACGTTATGCTGAGTTCGGAACAGTTTACCGTTACGAGCAAAGTGGCGAATTACATGGCCTGACCCGTGTCAGAGGATTCACTCAGGATGATGCACATATTTTCTGTACACCTGATCAAATTAAAACAGAATTTAAAGGTGTTATAAAAATCATCATGAAGATTTTTAAAGCACTTGATTTTAATGAGTTCATAACTCAGATATCGCTGCGTGACCCAAATAATAATGAAAAATATATTGGTTCGGACGAAAACTGGGAAAAGGCTGAAAGGGCTATAAAAGAGGTTGCTGATGAAGAGGGGCTTAATGCAACTGTGGTTGAGGGTGAAGCAGCCTTCTATGGTCCCAAAATGGACTTCATGGTCAAGGATGCACTGGGAAGAAAGTGGCAGCTTGGAACCATTCAGGTTGATTATAACCTCCCTGAGCGTTTTGACCTGAGTTATATCGGCCCTGATAATGAAAAACACAGGCCGGTTATGATCCATCGTGCACCGTTCGGTTCAATGGAGCGCTTTGTTGCCGTACTTGTAGAACATTGTGCCGGAAAATTCCCGTTGTGGCTTACTCCCGAGCAGGCTATCATATTGCCAATCAGCGAAAAATATCACAATTATGCACAAAATGTTTTACAATATTTAAATAATTCCGATATTCGCGCCCTCATTGACGATCGCAGCGAAAAAGCCGGAAGAAAAATTCGGGATGCTGAACTGAAGAAAATTCCCTATATGTTGGTTGTTGGCGAAAGGGAAGAAGCAGAAGGAAGTGTCTCGGTCAGGAAACATGGTCAGGGTGATCTGGGCAGTTTCACTCTTGACCAATTTGCAGACATGGTTCGCTCCGAAGTCGAGAAATTATTACATGAAGTCTAGAACATTAAATCAAATTATTGTTTAACAAATATAGGAGACCCAAATTATAGCACAGCTTAGAGGTAGAAGTCCACGCGTTATGCCTAAAAAAGAGGAACTTCACAGGATTAACCAACGAATTACATCCCCAATGATCAGGGTGGTTGGCGAAAATGTTGAAAATGGGATTTTTGCACTACGGGAAGCATTGTCTATGGCCGAAAACTTAGGCCTCGACCTGGTAGAGATTTCACCTACTGCCAATCCACCTGTCTGCAAAATTCTGGATTATAAAAAATTCCTTTTTGAGCTAAAGAAAAAACAAAAGGAAATCAAAGCCAAGTCAACTAAAATCGTTGTAAAGGAAATCAGGTTAGGACCAAACACTGATGACCATGATTTTGATTTTAAACTCAAACATGCCATAAAATTCCTTGAAGAAGGGGCAAAAGTAAAGGTTGACCTTTTGTTTAAAGGCCGTATGATCGTTTACAAAGATCAGGGCGAGTTGATAATGCTCAAATTTGCTCAGGAATTGGAAGAATACGGAAAAGTGGAACAGTTGCCAAAGCTTGAGGGTAAAAAAATGATGATGATGATCGCACCAAAAAAATAGTTGAATATTAACCCAATAAATCGTTAAGTAATGCCTAAAATGAAAACTAAATCTGGAGCCAAAAAGCGTTTTTCGCTTACCGGTTCCGGAAAAATCAAAAGGAAGCATGCTTACAAAAGTCACATTCTCACAAAGAAATCGACCAAACGTAAGCGCAACCTGACCTATTCGTCAGTGGTAGACAAAGCCGACGAAAAGAACATCAGGGAGATGCTCCAGTCATAATTAAATCATGTTGAACTTTGCCATAGCTTCAAAGTTTCCTGTTGAGGAGCGCTATGGTGAAAAACCATTAAAAAAATGCCAAGATCAGTAAATTCAGTTGCTTCAAGAGCAAGGCGTAAAAAGGTGATGAAACTGACAAGAGGTCAGTTTGGACGCCGGAAAAATGTTTGGACGGTGGCTAAAAACGCATTCGAAAAAGGCCAACAGTATGCGTACCGGGACAGACGAACCAAGAAACGTAATTTCCGCTCATTGTGGATTCAGCGTATTAATGCTGCAGTACGTGAGCACGACATGTCGTATAGCGTTTTCATGGGCAAACTTCATGAGAAAAACATCGAGCTGAGCCGTAAGGTTTTGGCCGATTTGGCGCTCAACAACCCTCAGGCCTTTAAAGCCATAGTGGATGCTGTGAGGTAGATATCAATCCTTTGCAGCTTTCAAAAAATTTCCCGGCTCTGCCGGGTTTTTTTTTGCCTTTGACACTGAGTTAAAAAGTAAAGAAGTGAGGAATAAGCATAGAAAACAGGTGGTTGTGAATGCTTAAACAAACTTTGTGCAGGAAGCCACGGATGCAACTCAGCCAATCCTGAATTTCTTCATCCTTCGGTCAAGCGATTGCCATGAAATATTGAGCATAGCGGCTGCCTTTGACTTATTGTTGTCTGACTTTTCAAGAGCCTTTAAAATCAGCCTTTGTTCAACCACTTCAAGGTCCATGATTTCATCAACTCCTTTTCGCAACAGACTTCCTTTGCGAACTGCTATTCCAGGAAAATGCTGTGGCAATAATTCACTGCGGTCGCATAAAATAAGTGCCCTTTCAATCATGTTTCTTAATTCGCGTATGTTGCCCGGATAAGAGTAATTCAACAGCATTTCCTCGGCATCCTTGCTTATCCGGGTAATTCTTTTTCCCATAACCTCCGAGTAGTGGTTGATAAAATGCTTGTAGATCAGCGGTATATCTTCCTTTCGCTCGCGCAGAGGCGGCAAATGAATGATAAATGTGCTTAGTCTGTGGTACAGGTCAATTCTGAACCTTTTTTCATCAGCCATCTTTTCCAATGCCTGATTTGAGGCAGCAATAACCCGAACGTCAACTTCGATGCTTTTTTGAGAACCAACCGGACTGATTTTTCTGTCTTCAAGGACCCTCAATATTTTCGCTTGCTGACTCAGAGGCATATCACCAATTTCATCCATAAAAAGCGTTCCCTTATTTGCCGCTTCGAACCAACCCTGTCTGTCTTCAATTGAGCCGGTGAACGATCCGCGCCGGTGACCAAAAAATTCACTTTCGAACAAACTATCTGAAATTGCTGAGCAATTAACTGAATGGAATAAATACTTATTTCTCTTGCTAAGCTTGTGGATGCCATGAGCCACCAGTTCTTTGCCTGTTCCACTCTCGCCAGTAATTAAAACCGAGGTGTGGTCAGTTTTGGCAACCCTATGCATCAACTCTATTATATGCTTCATGTGGCTGCTTTCGCCAATCATGCTGTTGCCAAAACCAGCATGCAATTTATCCGATAACAACTGTGCTCCGCTGCTTACCAATTCCAGCTGTCTGTTTAAGTCAATAAATCGTTTAGAACGCTGCACAGCAAGCGTTATCTCAGAAAGTCTGAAGGGTTTCGGGAAGAAATCAATTGCACCAAGACGCATTGCTTCAATAACACTGTTCATGTCACCATGTCCGCTGATCATTATTACTTCCAATTGGTGGTATGAATCCTTTATCAATTTTAAAACCTCCAATCCGCTCATTTGCGGAAGCTTAATATCAACAATGGCTATATCAATATGCTCTGATTCTATCAACCCGAAGGCTTCCGAAGGGTTAGATGCTTCAAAAACAGAGTTTTCATTCTTCCTTAGAAATTCACAAATCTCATCCCTGACTCGTTTTTCATCATCCAAAACCAAAATACTAAGACCATTCATGTGTGTCAATGTTTATATTCAGGCAACGAAATAGTTAATCTGGTATATTCATTCTTTATACTTTGAGCTTCAATATTACCAGCCATTTCCTTTACGATACCATATGAAATAGAAAGCCCGAGACCAGTTCCGTCCTCATCCTTCTTTGTACTGAAAAATGGGTCGAATATCCTTTCAAGGTGATCCTTGTCAATACCGATTCCATTGTCTTCAATCTCCAGCTTTAGGTGTCCATCTGCTCCCCACGATCTGATCTTGATCTGCTTTGAAAATTCTGCTCCTGCAGTCAACGCCTTTTTTTCTACTGCAAAACGCGCGTTGCTTAAAATATTAAGAATTACCTGCTCCATTTTAATGCGGTTACCAAGAAATTGGCAATGTAGCCGGTCCAGGCTGATGACTAGGTCAATTCTGTGATTAATATACAGGCGGTTAACTAAAGACAAGGCATTGTTGACAACATGAACCAGGCTAACCACCTCATTTGTGGATTCCTGTTGATCCCTTGAAAACACCCTGATATGGTTAATGATGTTTTTTATTCGGTCAATGTCCTCAAACATCAATTTCAACTTAGCCTGAATATATTCATCATTCAGCCTCTTATTAGCCTGTTCGAAGAGGATATTGTCAAGACTCATGGAAAGCCCTCCCAAAGGCTGATTGATTTCGTGAGCGATTCCTGCGGCAAGCTCACCCAGCGACTCTAGTTTCGACTTTTGAATCAGGAGTTTTTGCTGCTTCTGGATTTGCTCGAGTTCATATCTGACACGCTCTTCAAGGTTCTGATTCAGTACTTTCAGCTCCTCCTCAAACATTTTACGCGTGTTGATGTCAGTCATGAAAGTCAAAACAACTTTTGTGTCGTCCCACCGGATTAAATTCGATTTGAGTTCAACCCACTTTGGTCGTTTATTGACATCAATAATCTGAACATCATAAGATACGGGTGCAGGTTCGCCCTTTAGCTTTTTGTAGTGAACATCCAATACCATTTCACGGTACTCAGGATCAATAAATTCAGATAACGACTTGCCAATTAGTGACTTAGGCAAATAACCTGTGATTTCGCAGGTTTTGGGATTTACGAATTGTATGTATTCCTTACCCGAAATGAATATCCCATCATTTGCATGTTCAAAAATAAGCCTGTATTTTTCTTCACTGTCACGGAGCAACTCCTCGGTTTGAATTCGCTCATTTATCTCTTCCTGCAATTGCAGCGTCCTGTGTGAAACCCTTTCTTCAAGATCAGCATTTAACTCCATCAATTGTTTTTCAATTCTGCTTCGTTTGTCTGCTGCACCCATAATATTTGCAGCTACCTGCAAGGTGTTGATTTCGGCCTGTGTCCAGATTCGTTCTTCAACGCAATCATCAAACCCAATAAAACCTTCCCAGACATCATCAATAAACACCGGAACAGCCAATACCGACAAAATATCCTGAGGAGTGAGCACCTCCTGTTCATCTGCAGGGAAATCACGGATGAGTCCATAAATAGGCTGCCTGCTTCCCAATACACCAGCCCACCGTTCAAACGAAGAGTTTACCAAAGGTACTTTCAGCAGACCCTCGTTGTTTATCTGATGGGTAATACCTTCCGCTGCCCACTCGATTGTTTGTCGACAATACATAAAATCATCCTCAGTAAAACATTCGAAATAATACACGCGACTCACCCCTGTGGCTTTTCCAAGTTTCGCGAATACCATATTTAGCGTTTCGGTTTCAAACGGCAACTGAAGCAGTATTTCGGCTATATCACTGACAGCCTGTAAAATATGCTCGTTATTTCTTAAGTCATTCTCGGCCTTTCTTCTTTTCTGCTCTTCGAGTATTATATCTTGTTCAAGCTGGATTTCTCTGGCCTGCTCAGAAATAACAGCCAATAGCTTGTCATTATCAACTGGCTTGAGCAAAAAGCTTTTCACACCGTTTTCAATGGCCCTCATGAAATAATGAGATTCGCCATAAGCTGACATGATGATAACCCTGGCGTTCGGATTGAATTTTCTGATCTTTCTGATCATATCCAAACCATTCATTACAGGCATTTTAATATCTGTAATGACCAAATCGGGGAGGTTCTCTACGTACTTCTGATATCCATCTTCGCCATGATCGGCCATAATGAGCCTCTCAACCCTCGGAAACAATACTCTTTCATATACGCTTCTTAGGATTTTTTCGTCCTCAACGTATAGCAGGCTTATTTTCCATTGTATGGTTTGCATGCTAATAGCTCATTTTATATATACCTTTTCACCAGCACGCACAGCTGCCGGCAAATAATTTACTATAGGAACCAAAGGGCATGACCACTTATCATCATAGGCGCAATAAGGATTATAGGCCAGATTGAAGTCAATTAATACACTATCGCCAGCTGGTATCAACAGGTCAAGGTATCGTCCTCCTCCGTAGGTTTGAACATTACTGGTGCTGTCTTTAAATGGAACAAACAAGCCCTTATAATTCGGATTCTTTTCAAGGATATCAAGGTTTTGATAAGCCTCCAACCTGAGAGGTTTATGGTTAAGCTCAAAGTAGAGATCGCCAAATTTTCGGTACCTTGGTTTTCTCTCCGTTGTAGTATGCATGAAAAATGGTGCCGAAACTGTGTCAGGCTTCAGGATAGCATTGATCTTATAATCAGGATCAACCTCAAAGTATGGCAGTCCGCGAAAACCTCTAATATCTTTATTGTTCAATGGGCTGTTGAGGCTGTCTGAGAACAACCGGTTTTTCTCAGCCCTTTTATCACGCACATTATCAGCATAATAACCCTGAATAATAAGTTTCTGATAATCTACCTCATCAGGATGAAAAAACAGGAGTGCATAAAAGTAACTGATCAATTCTCCCAGAACAATCCTGAATCCTCTTGAAGTAGCATACCACTTTTTGGGATCATAGGATGAGTCGGTGTCTGCAATAAGTCCAATATACCGATCATCCCGAAAAGCCTTCCGGTAAACAAGATAGGACCTCTTTGCATGTGCGCCAACCGTATACAAATCAAAATCCTTGTAAGGCAAACTCCACTCGTCCAGCTTCATTTTAAGTGCGACGGCTGAGGTGTATGTCCTGTCTCGCAGAATATTTGAAGGAACAATGACTTTGTACAATGTGTCTTCAAAATGCATTCTTCTGATTGACTCGGCAGTTGCATCAGCCATATTGGTAAAAGGTGAGGAGAAAGTCCATTGCGTAATCGGAACACCGGTGACGATCAGGTACTCATAGCCTCTGCTTTCATATAATTTCAAAGCATTGCCCACACTGATTTCATCTATCCAGCCTTCAACAACAAGGATTTTGGACTGTGGCTCCTTTTCCGGTGCTAAAAATTTATACGCACTTATCAAAGATAAATAACCTATAAATGAAAAAATAACCACCAGTAGCAATGTTCCCCAAAATGTTGGAACATAGATTAATCGCTTTCTGAACAAAGGCATTGGCTAAATCGTTAGAAAAAACGCAGCAAGATAACTATTTTTGCTCAAAAAAAACATGGAATTAAACCTGCACAGCAGCAGAAAACAATATACATCTGGTGAACTAAACGAGGCCAACCTCCCAACAGAGCCCACAGACCTCTTTCTTATCTGGTATCACAAAGCAGAACAGTTAGAGCATTTTGAGTCCAATGCTATGGTACTATCAACCGTTTCCGATGGAAAACCATCATCACGAATTGTACTTCTTAAGGAAGTCACAAACGGCCGCTTCATTTTTTTTACAAATTATGAAAGCCGTAAAGGAAGAGAAATAGGGGAGAACAACGCTGTTGCTCTAAATTTTTTCTGGCAACATCTTCAACGACAGATCAGGATAGAAGGCACCGCAACAAGGATACCGGAAAGTGATTCTGAACAATACTTCAACGAACGACCGCTCGAAAGCCGGATCAGCGCGATTGTCTCTCCGCAAAGCAGTGTTATTTCATCCAGAGAAATTCTTGAAGCGAACATTTCAGATTTTGTTAAAAAAAATGCTTCGGTTGCAAAACCCAGTTATTGGGGTGGATATGCCGTAACACCTTTATCTATAGAGTTTTGGCAGGGAAGACCTAACAGGCTTCACGACAGAATCAGATATTTGAAAACAGATAATGGTTGGCAAATTGACAGGCTGGCTCCATAGCAAGAAATCGTGAGCATTTGGTCAAAAAAGTAATGATGCTTAATCAGATGTAGGATTCGCTGAGGCAAGTTTGTTGAGTTCCGAAACAAAATGCTCAATTTGTTCAGCATTATATCCCTTATCTTGTGCAGCCTCTTCCAGTGTGCCCCAAATCGGTTCTCCACACGCAATACATTTTATTTGTTGTGTCATCAGATACCTGACCGAGAAAGGGTAGGAGTTAACAAGTTCTTCTATCTCCATTTCTTTTGTAATCATACTCTATTGAAAAATATTTCTTGTTTAGTCACTCATTCTGATTATATCAGTTCAGGCAAGGAATTAACCAAAACAAATTTTATTGATTCTTTTTGCAAATGTTCAAAATTATTAGGTTTGTTCAGAAAATAATTTCGCTAAATGACAGAAAGTGTTTATGACAAGCTGAGTAATCCATTGGCAATGACAGTTTTTGTTATTACCTTGATGCTCCCTGTGGCAGTTGGATTGCTATCATGGTTCAGAACAAGAAACCAAACTGATTTTTATCTTGGCGGACGTTCAATGAGTCCTTTTGTTGTTGCCTTATCTGCAGTTGCTTCAGGGCGGTCATCCTGGCTGGTTCTTGGTCTCAGCGGAATTGCCTATATTATTGGTATTTCTGCTATCTGGGCTATAATTGGTTATATTCTGGTAGAAGCCTGGCAGTTCATTTATCTGGGCAGGAAACTACGATCAGAGACCCAAAATCTTGAATCAATAACATTTCTTGACTATTTTGAGTCTAAATATAGTGACACATCAGGAATGCTCCGTCTCACAGGTGTCATAATAATAGGGGTGTTTATGACAGCTTATGTTGCTGCGCAATTCAATGCTGGTGCCAAATCTCTGTCCACTGCACTTGACTTGTCCCTGCCTGCTTCATTGGTCTTTTCGGGCTTGCTTGTTCTGACCTATATGATTATGGGTGGTTTTACAGCCGTTGCCTATAATGATGTAATCAGAGCAATTATAATGCTGATAGGACTAATTGTACTGCCCATTACTGCCTTGATAAAGATTGGAGGATGGGGTGTTTTTTCAGAGATGATTCACGTTCTTGAGCCGGCCTACCTTGATCCTTATTCAATAGGCCTGGGTGCGTTAGTCGGATTCGTTGGAATTGGGTTGGGCTCTCCCGGTCAACCCCATATAGTAGTAAGGTACATGTCAATCAAAAATCCGCGCTTGCTTGTCAGAAGTGGTATCTATGGAACGCTCTGGAATATACTGCTTGGATTGGGTGCTATCGGCATTGGGCTTACTGGTAGAATTCTGATACCTGATATGGATAACCTTCCCGGAAAGGATCCTGAAATGATTTATCTGGCGCTTTCATCAGAATATTTCTCTCCTGCATTTTATGGTTTGTTGGTTGGCGGGATATTTGCAGCTATATTATCTACGGCTGACTCTCAATTGCTGGTAGTAGCCTCAACATTTTCAAGGGATTTGTATGAAAAAATCATTTGTCGTCACAAGATTATTCATGAACGCAGGAACATGATGGTTAGCAGGCTTGTGCTCTTAATTTCAGGAATTGTGGCAGCAATAATGGCCTATTATGCACAAGAAATGGTTTTTTGGTTGGTACTGTTTGCATGGGCAGGACTTGGGGCAGCATTTGGTCCGGCGCTCATTATGTCGCTCTTTTGGAAAGGGACAACCAAATTAGGCATTCTAACCGGAATGATATCCGGCACTTTGATTACAATTGGTTGGAGACTTTGGATGAAAGAATCCACTGGCATCTATGAGCTGATTCCCGGGTTCTTTCTGTCCATGATTCTAATCTACCTTGTCAGCAAGTTTGCGAATAGTAAAAATAACCAAATGTCAGATTAAAATTTTATTCAATTGACCATACCCATACGACTGTTAATCAATAGGCTGATGCTGTTTTCTGAGCAAATCATTAACAGTTTTAACAGGGTTAAACGTTATGATGGGAGTTTCAACAAAAACAGTAATCCAATCGCTCATTGCACCATTCCATAATCCAGGCAGCTCCAGTGCCTTCAGATCTCTTCCATCTTTCGATTTGACCGAAATAAAACCTGTTTCCTGATCAACGAATTCCCTCAGGTCAAATTTATTTCCTTGAAAATCATATACTCCACACACCAAATCCACGGGGTTAAAGTGGGTAGCACCATTAACTATTAAAGCCTGTTCCGGTTTGTTGAAATCAATTTGTGATGATTCGACAACCTGCAGGGATCGCTCACCCTCCGGACTGAGCACCCAAAAGGGACCACCGCCAGGTTCACCCTCGTTACGAACCATGCCACAAACCCTGATTGGTCGGTTCAGCTTTGTGAAGAGAAAATCAATTTTCTCAATATCACTCATGCCTTCAAAATATGCAGGAATGTCAATCATCAATCTGGTGTTTGCAAAATCCCTGATTTCTCTGATTTCTTCTGATTCCAGGTTTCCAGCGTCAAGCAAATCAAGATAATCAAAAACCTGTTCTTGTAATTCGATGAGTAATCCGGCAAGTGCTTTTTTGTATCTGTATGTTTCGCTCCTAAGCTGATCCGGTACAATATTGTCGATATTTTTAATGAAAATTATATCCTCGGTCAAATCATTTAGGTTCTCAATCAGCGCGCCATGGCCACCAGGCCTGAAAAGCAAACTGCCATCATTGTTTCTGAAAGGTTTGTTCAACATGTCCACCGCAATAGTATCTGTTGAAGGCTTTTGTTCGGAAAGGCTGATATCAAAGCTGGCTCTAAGATTTACAGCGTGTCTGGATGTAATCTCTGGCAAAACAGCTTCAAACCTTTTTCTGTGCTCAGGCGAAATGGTAAAATGGACCTTTGCAAGTCCTTTTTCATCACTTGCGTAGTGAAATGCCTCAATGAGGTGCTCTTCTAAAGCAAACCGACTCCCGTCAGAGTAGGAATGAAACAACAGCAAGGCTTTAGGAAGAGAGGCGTATCCCAGACCCTCATCATTCAGTAACAATTGAATGATACGCGAGTAGTTTTTGTTTTGAATTAGATCAGACAGGCTGTCACCAGACTTTTCTGCCGCTGACTCAAGCTCGTTGTAAAATGCGAAATTTTCGAGGTTCCTGATGAAATTGCCCACAGAATTAAAGCCTGACTCACTATCAGTATGGTGAATAAGTTCAACATTTTGCTCCATCTGAAGATATTCAAAAAGATGTTTGAACATACGGCTGGCAGCACCCGATGCCGGGACAAATTTCAGAAAACTGAAATCGAATTTTTTGGACTCGAAAAAAGCAACCAAAGCATCAACTTCCTTGGATGACATCACCAGAATACCATTTCCGGAAGTTGCAGCTTCTGAAAGGTTTATAAATGGAAACCCTTTCTCAAAATGTCTTACCTGAGTCTCAATTTGCTCTCTTTCAATTCCTTTTGATTTAAGTTGACGAATGTCTTCAGTATTTAGGTCTATCATATACAGATGTTTTTAGTACAGGTTAAAATTAGTAAAAGCCTTCGGGTGTGATACCTTCTTGTAATAAAAAATGCTATTAATTTTTTTTTGAAAAGTTACAGATAAATAATTTATTTTTGCAGTCCTTTTGCCCAGGTGGTGGAATTGGTAGACACACCAGCTTGAGGGGCTGGCGCCGGTTACGGTGTGCAAGTTCGAATCTTGTCCTGGGCACTGTTATTTCAAATGTTGTGTTTAGCCCAAGTGGCGAAATTGGTAGACGCGCTACATTCAGGGTGTAGTGACCGCACGGTCGTGAAAGTTCGAGTCTTTTCTTGGGCACACCTTCTGCTGAAGCCTGAAACATCACAATTGTTTCAGGCTTCCTTTTTTTATAGATTTCTTCTGGTTCTTACGTTTTCAAAACTTCTGTCAAATATCTTCAAACCACTTTATATTTCAGCCTTTACAAGTATTTTTGCGGAATGATAGCAGCACGCCGAGTCTTGGAAACAATACTATTCCGAACCACTTTTTGTTTCACCATACTTGTTTTCAATATCTTCACTAAATCAGCAAGTGCTGATCCGGATCGGTTTGCTGTAACAATTCGTTCTAACAGTCAGGTGGTGAATCCGGCAACAAGGGATGCGATGTTTTTCGCAATGGCAACCGGAGGAGGAAGTAAGACAAGCGAATTGAACTTGCAGATTGAATTGCAATACGATTTAAAATTGTTTGCACAAAGTGACAACACATCAGCAATTCAGTTTATTATACAATCAATTTCAGTTAACGGTCAGACAAACTACCGCGGTTTCGACCTTTCTGATTTTTTTACACCGGATTTGGTTTTAGGGCATATCGAATTTGAAACGGATCATGGAGTATATAGCCGAAATTTTAATGAAAAATTTTCTGTTGCGGAACCTGTCAATCTGCTGAGTATTGACATGCAAACCAACAATGAAGCTCCGTTGATCAGAAAAGCATCCATTGAACTTTTAGGTTTTTCGGATGATGCAAAAAAGAGTTTTTTGACACAGATAAGGCTTGTTGACAGATATTGGGCCACTATTTCACTCAACGATACCGTTTACAGAAATATACTGCGGTATAGTATTGATGACTCGGATGACATCTCTTCACTTTTTGTATATTTTGACCTCACTGCTAAAGTTTCAAGACTTGGAAATGAATTGCTTGCTGATAGTCGTCTTCGGTTAAGAAGCAATGACCCCGGTAAACTTGCTGATGAAACTGATAAGATTTCACGAATGCACCTTCGTCTCGAAACACTCTTAAAGCAACAAATTCTCAAAGAAAAGAACCATTATGATAATGCTGATGTCTTTGCAAGAAAGTATGTTGCCTATCTTGAAAGATACCGTTTATTGTCAGAATTGGTCAGCTATAGCGGAAGCGAGCAGTTTTATTATGCCGGCAGGTTGTTGCCTACTGCATCGTTTTGTCAATTGTTGACATACATTGATAAAACAAGGTTCAATGGAGCTGCAGCTCAGTCAATTTACAGGATTATGATTCGCAAAGGTGATTCACTAACACATGAAGGTAATCTGGCACATGCACTTGATTATTTGAATGATGCCAAAGATCTTTCTGAAAATATTGCAAGTATTGAAGTCGATAGATCCGTTGATTTGAAAATCGGAAAACTTAAAGAGGGTCTGCTGCATTCCTTCATCCTGATTGCTACCCGAACGGTATCTTCCGACAGACCTGATCTTACTCAGCTGTATCTTGAAAAAGCAATTGACTTTAAAAAGGAGCACCTGAATCTGGAACAATCAATTAATATTGAGAGTATTATTGATCCACTCATTCGTGCCATGACTGATAAAACCAAAACATTGATTTATTATGGCCAAAATAATGAAGCTATTGAGCTCAATAATAAAGCATTACATTTTATCAATAGCTTTAATGCTATTCCTCATTACTGGCCAATAATTCGCCAGCAGTTGAAAACCGCACATACAGGCATTTATCAGGATCTGCTTAATACCGCCAGGGACTATTATGATAAGCATAACTATCAACTGTCAGGGGAATATGCTGAGTATGCCTACAGGTATAGAATTGATCATATTGATTATCTGGAAGATCAGAGAGGGGTAGAACAATTGCAAGTACAGCTTAGAAAACCACAAATCAGTAATTTGATCGGTAGCGGAATGAATGAGATGGCACATGGGAACCACAGTACTGCACTTAATGCTTTTGACAAGGCAAATGAGTTAAGAAAAGCTGAGGGATCTGTGTTAGATGCTTCGCTTGATTCGTTGAGAAAAACTGCAATTAAAAATATGATAATTAGTTCATTAAGATCTGTTGATCTGAAAATTTGGGCCAATGAACTTGAAGAAGCCTCGATGGTTTATGATGAAGCCATGGAAAAAACGAAAGAATTTGGATTTCATGACGATCCTGATATTAAAGCAGCATTCAGAAGAATGGAAGAAAAACTGACTGATCGGATATGTATGAACAACCGACTGGAATTTGAAGAATTGTTGTATCGGGTTAAAAGGTCTGCAAATCAGGGTAAACTCGAGGAAGTAAGGAAAAACCTGGACAGGGCAGAAAAAATTTCATCACTTAATCCGGGTTGTTTCATAAACACTTCAGAATTGATGATGCTTTCAGATCGTTTCAAAGACGCATTTAATTTCAAAGATCAATATCAGCTTCTTTATAACCGAATGTTTGAAATAGGATTTTCTGCCGTTGTAGCAGATTATGACAGGCTTGACAGCTTATACTCATTGCTATCAACTCCAAACGATGTTTACAGGCCCACAAGTCTGATGGATTTTTTAGCTGATCAGAATAATCCTTCATTGAGTCTCACTGCATGTTCTTATTTCGCCGGAAAAAACAAAGCCATAGCAGCAATTCAATGTCTGAAGATGTTCAAAAAGCAAGGGGGGACAGAAAAACAAACACGCGAAATTCAATTAATACTCGCACGTCAAACAGCTCGTCTGACCCTATTGGAAGGAATACATGAATACCGGCTCAAAACCGTAGATGATTTCGTGGAAAACGATCCATGGTATAAGGTTTTCCGTCAGGAATTCACAAAAATGCGTAAATTAGCCGGTGAATAACCGGGCACAGCCCTTTAAAATCAGGAAACCATGAAACTTCTGCTGATCAGCAACTCTACCAATCCGGGCGAACCCTATCTTGGCTGGCCCAAAGAATTTATTAAAAATTTTACAGACCGTCACCACGTCAGGAAGGTTCTGTTTATTCCATATGCAGGAGTAAACCTGTCACTCGATTCTCTGAATGCCTCCTATGATCTTTATGAGTCAAAGGTTGCTGCAGTATTTCAAACCCTGGGACTGGAGATACGGTCAATCCACCGCGAAAAGGATCCTATTGATGCTGTACTTTCAGCTGAATGTATTGCTGTAGGCGGAGGTAATACTTTTCATTTGGTAGCCTGCATGCATCAAACTGGTATTATGAAGGCCATCAGGTCAAGGGTAGGGAAGGGTATTCCCTTTATGGGATGGAGCGCCGGAGCGAATGTTGCCTGCCCAAGTCTCAGGACAACAAACGATATGCCCATCATCGAGCCTGAAAGTTTTTCATGTATGGGTCTCGTGCCTTTTCAGATTAACCCTCATTATCTCGATGCCAACCCTGCAGGTCACGGAGGCGAAACGCGCCAGCAACGGATTGAAGAGTTCCTTGCAATCAACAGGGATATTAAAGTTGTTGGCCTCCGCGAGGCAAGCCTTCTGGAGGTTGAGCATGAAAAAATGCACCTTAAGGGTTTCCGCCCGCTACGTTTGTTCCAATTCGGGCAAGAACCGAAAGAAATCGAGCAGGGAACAGATTTAAGTTTCTTACTAATGTAATTACCGAAATTCCTATTTCTCACCTAAATTGGTTCGGTTCATTGGTATCAATCCCCGGTGGCTGCATACAGGCTTCGGGCCGATGATCAAGAAAAGTAAGTAAGTTGCAAGATGCTGTAAACAGGGTAGTTGTTATAAACACTATACAGATTATGAAAGCAAGTTTTTTCGCGTTGTTCGGGCTAATAGTTCTTCTAACTAGCTGTAAAAAAAATGATGCCAAACTTGAATTAGAAACCCGTTACCTATTGCTTAATATTTCAGATACTGCTCAAGTCAAAGCTTCAGGACCACAGAAGATTGAGTATTATTCATCAAATGATTATGTTGCCAGTGTCTCTGAAACTGGACTGGTTACTGCAAGAAAAGTTGGTGAATGTAGAATTGTTGTAACCTCCGGTGATGAAATATTAGGTTTCAATTGTACTGTCGAATCAAGCAATTTTTATATTTATTATAGTCAGCCGAAACTGTTTTTTGGATCATCAAGAGAAGAAGTCAAGAACCAAATAGGTCATGTTATGTTCGAAACTTCAAATGCAATTGTCTTTTATGAATGTGCAGATTTTGTGTACCTTTTTGATAGTGAAGATAGGATGGAGGGTGTATATTTTACAGAATGGGTGTCTGATTCTGTTGAACTTCTTCAATTCCTTAACGAAAGATATGTTGAAATAGAACCTATTCCTGGATTTGATAAGACATTTATCAATGCTTTCGATAAGAGTGATGCAACAATCGCCATCAGCCTTCACACTCCATTTTATTTTTACGAGTGGGCAGTTCTTTACACTCCATATAAGTCAACAATGAATTATTCGATGGATCAAATTCAAGCGCTTAACCGGATATCAGAAACATTAAAAAAATCAATGTTGCTTCCGACAGATGAAAGAATTCGAAGTTTGATCAAGAAAAGGAATATCTAATTTAAAACATCAATGTTATGGCTAAATTCATTGAATTAACAAACCGGGTTAACAGAATGGTATTGGTTAATGTTGACCGGATTGTAAAAATCGAATCTTTTAGTACAGCTACAGGCTCCGTTCTTACGCTTTGTTCGCACGAAAATGACAAACCAGAAGAATTGGGAGTTTTGCAAGATTATGAAACTATTAAGAAATTGATAGTCGATAAGAGTCTTATGATCTAGCTGTCTTCTCGTTCAATTTCACCAATTTCGATTAGCATCTCAACATATTGTTCCTTTGATAGGGGACAGTCGAAGAAGTCATCTAATTTTTGATTATCAGGGAATTTAAGTTGCTTTCTGATCAGCCCCATCAATTTTTTGTCGTAGTCCTGATTCCCGTGGCTAAGATAGGTACTAACTGCTTGCTTCTTTCCGTTCGCATGTAAAACATAAAACACATGATGTTTCTTAACTGGTCTTTCCTCAAAACCTTTACTAAGTAAAACTCTTTGGAGGTCTTTAGTTTTCCTTACCTTCATGCATCTCAACTTTAATTATCACCTCATTCAATAGAAACTTCAACTCACGAGCCTTTGAAGATAAGCGTTCATCAGGTTCATTGAAATAGTTATCATATAATGCGTAAAAATTGAATGAAAAAGCTTCTTCTGTTTCTGCTCTGGTTTCACCCCATACTGTTATACCTAACAGTTCGTTACTGATTATATAATAGTTATCCTCATCCATGAACTGTACGGAGCAGTCAAGCTTCCTGTCTAAATGGAAATGGTATTTATCAAACTTAATGACATCTGGTTTGAATGGATAGGTGTCAAACGGAACCTCTTCATAATACAAAATCTCTTTAACATTTGATTTTGTTAACTTTTTTTCATTTTTAAAGTTCTTCCTGATCCTTGCATATACTTGGATAGTCTGAAACTCATCTTGATCTCTTCTTACTTTGGATTCCAATTTTGGAGTAAAAAACTTAATTTTAGACTCAGGCTTACGAAAAGTTTTAATTATATTGTTACTCTGGTCCTTAAGATGAAATCGGTACTCTGACCCATCGCCAAAAGATGAAAACAAGGGTGTGAAAATAAGCGTTCTTTCTTCTTCTGAATAACGCTCGGCCACCGTACGCTGATATTCTATGTCGTTGTAATCAGCCTCAATAATATTGCTCTTAAAGTCTGCAAAGGATTCTTGCTTCCAATTAAGGACGTCATCATCCCAAAGTGAATACTGTTCAGAAGCTAAGTCAGGGGCAAGTGCTGCTTCAAAGCTTCCAAAATCAAGATCAACAAAAAGAAGCTTTAGATCTTCTATAATCGTACTTACTAACTTCTGATTGTTCTCAGCAGCTTTCTTGAATAACTCGTTTCTATTGAATTCAATCTCCAGAAAGCTTTTGTAAGACTTTGTTAATTCAGTTAATACCTTTATAACCATTTCAACAGAAGGAGCTTTCTCTATTGATGTAAGAGGCTCTATCTGAATCCTAAAGGCAATATTTTTTAATTGATCTAACATCTTCCACCCATGGTATGCACCGGCAAAAGTATAATACCTTTTATTTATTTCCTAAAAAAAAAGGTTACAGTTGCTATTTGTTTGTAAAATTTATCAATTCCCTCATCGCCCTATCAATCGCTGGCCAATCATCCTTCACATTGATATCAGTAATCTTCATGGCCGTATTTACATGGTTCAATGCCCTGTGAACAACATGCCGATCAAAGCCACAATCATTGACAGCAATAGTAGCCTTTTCAAGCCTTTTCTGATTGCTTGTTTGAAAGTATTCGGTGAATAGGGCCTTTTATGATAAATAGTTGTGCCTTTGTTCAAATAACACTGAAGCCTCCACTTCGCTCCCGAAAGGTTTCAAGATTGATACTTCTCTGAAACTATTCTGAAACATTTTGCTGCAAAATAACAAAATATTTGCTGAATTTGCGGAAAAAAGAAAATGAGCATCCATTGTAGAACGCTCATTATCGCTGATTTCCTTTGTGATCCCGGCGGGATTCGAACCCACGACCCGCAGCTTAGAAGGCTGCTGCTCTATCCAGCTGAGCTACGAGACCAGTTAATAAGGGTGGCAAAAATATAAAATTTTCGCTTGTATTAAATAAAAAAAGACGGGCTAAACCCGTCTTTATAGCTAATATCTGATGTGAATCAGTATCTGTTTCTGTAGCCACCGCCACCGCCACCACCACTACGTGGGGGACGACTGTCGCCTTCTTCTTTCGGACGGGCTTTTTTAACTACGATAGTCCTGCCATCAACTTCTGATTCATTCAGCTCGTTGATTGCAGCATAAGCCTGGTTGTCATCAGGCATCTCAACGAAGCCAAATCCCTTTGACCTGTTGGTTACCTTGTCAATAATTACCTTGGCAGATGAAACTTCACCAAATTGCTCAAATAATGCCAACAGATCTTCGCTGGTGGTCTTAAAGTTCAGTTTTGCAACAAAAATGTTCATGTTTTAATAAAATAGATTATGAATGATTGTTTCTCAGGAAGGTTGTAAATAATTTGATAATCAGAATGGTGGGTTCAGAAATTGTCTTGTTAAATACTATTCTTCTTGAAAAAGATTGAATTAAACCACAGCAAAGATAAGTCTTTTATCATACGCTTCACATGAACATGGAATTATTTTAAGCTTTTTCATCCGACAACCTACCTTATATTAACTATTTATCCAAAATGGAAGTGATCAAATGGTCATGTCATCCAGACAAATTTTCAAAAATTGGGAAAAATTTGTACGAATGGAACTTTTACTTAATTTTGCACCTCCAATTATGGGCCCCGGGTTGGGAACATCCCTGTTTTATTGGGTCAGCTGGACATAACGTTCTTTTAATGGAGAGGTGGGTGAGTGGCTGAAACCAACAGTTTGCTAAACTGTCGTACTCGATTAGGGTACCGGGGGTTCGAATCCCCCCCTCTCCGCTGAAACTTGTTGCCGGATAATGAAGATTAAAGAATTTTTTTTTCAATTCATTTTCATCAGACAAGATTTTTTTTCGGGGTATAGCGCAGTCCGGCTAGCGCACCTGCTTTGGGAGCAGGGGGTCGTAGGTTCGAATCCTGCTACCCCGACATATTTAGTAAATGCTTTAGCTATCAGGCGGTTGTATTTGTAAAGTTGCAAAAAACAACCACCTGGTAGCAAAAAGTTGCAAAACATCAGTGGCGTGTGTGTGTAATCAAAAAACACTGATGTATGAAACGAGAAAAAATCGTTATCCTTCCTAAACTTTGTGATTTCGGAGGCGACCTTAGTAAAAAATGGTATGTTTTTTACTCAGTCAGAGATCCACGAACACACAAAATGAAAGTCTTTAAGGATTCTAAAGGCCTCTTCGTGCTCAAAACAAGCCGTGAAAGATACCATCAGGCCGCCAAAATAATCAATCACTACACCGAACTGCTCAAAAACGGCTACAACCCTTTTATCGACGAATCACAGGTAATCTACAATGATAGCCTGCAGTATCATCATGCGGCCAGAGTGTATCAAGCTCGTAAGGCAAACAACCGAACCTTTAACTATTGGGCAAACGAATATTTGAAGATGCAAACCGGTGGCTTGGCTTCGGAAACCATCAGCACCTATAAAAGCAAGATAAGAACTTTTGAAAACTGGCTTATACTGAGGCGTTACAACGAGCTTGATATAAGCGCCCTGGAAAACAAAGTAGTGGTGGATTTCTTTGTTTATCTGAACAACGACCGTAAAAGCTCAGCTATAACCTACCGTAAATACAAAAACCTGCTTACGGATCTGTTTGACTATGTGATGGAGCGCAAAGGCATAAACACCAATCCGGTGCAGCGTTTGCCAAAATGCACCAGGGTTGTTGAGATGGCACCCTCACCGATAAACCCTGAGGATATCGGCTTGTTTATGGACCGAATAAAGCACGACAAGCAAATGATGCTTTTTGTGATGTTTGAGTATTATTGCTTCATGCGCCCTGGCGAAATCCGGATGATGAAAATCAGCTGGATTGATTGGGGCAACGGTATTGTGCGCATCCCGCAAAACATGAACAAAACCAAAAAAGCCAAAACGCCAATTTTGCCGCATGAGTTTCTGCGACAATTGCGTGTTGAACATCAGTTGCACACCTATCCAAAGGATTTTTACGTGATATCAACCGCAAACGCTCCCGGGAAACAGCACATCGGCAAAAACACCATGCGCAACCGCTTTAATAAGATCCGCGCTGAGCTCAACATGCCGCCCGATTACATGCTTTATTCATGGAAACACACCGGAAATGGCATTCTTGAAAAAGCAGGCGCAAATCCTTTTGAACGGATGATGCAAAACGGGCACAGCTCAGTGGTGACAACCGAAAAATATACCCGGAAAAAGTTTGGTTTTGAATCGGATCTGATCCGAAACCGATTTCCTACACTGTAAACCCCTCAATATCGCTATCGGCACCATTGGGCAGCATCTTGATGAACATTTGCTCGATGCTTACCGTTGTGTTGAGGATGTAGGCAATTAGTGACAAGTCAATTTTTGACATTTCTGTCGAATTCAAAAACAACCTGCATTTGAAAGGCAAGCGGCGTTTGCGCCATCCGATGTATTCGGGCCAGTACATTGCCGCCACATCCTGCGGTGTCCAGTTGCGCGACAGCAGCGGATCTATTTCTTCAACAAACAGTTTTTTGTTGGTTGTCATAGCCAGGGGATAATAATACTCAGTGGGGGTGGTGCCGCCAACCTGCATGTAAAACATGATCCGCAACGGAAAATCGTTGCGCAGGTTGTAGGCTTCGCTGGTTCCGGCAGCATCAATCGAAGGAAGCAAACGCGGTATTTCGGCACTGTTTTCAACATAGCGCATCAGCATAGGCGCAAAGTGTAACAACACAGGATCCTTTCCATCGTCAGTTTTATGAACGAGCTGGTTGTCCGAAATAACTTGCCATTCAAATTCGGTAGTTTCTTCATTATACAGCTTACTCATGTAGGCATTTAATGGCTCAAACAGATAAACCAGGTTGGGGGCAAGCGTGGCAAGGTTGACAATTGATGCAGATATACCTTCAATATCAGATGGCAGATAAAAATTGTTCTGCAACAGATTGTCGGGTCCTTCAAAATTGAAGTTGAACGCAAGGCCGCGGTAGTCGCTTTCCTGTATGCGCAAAGTGTCTTTAATCAAATGATCGTTGTAGTCGCGGCCCGGAAATGCCGTGATGTAGTCTTTAAACGAAACCAGGGTAACGATCTTGTTTTGGCGGTCGTTGACCGGAAAAACCTGAAAATCATGAAACACTTTGTTCAAAAAATCAAGACATTCCATATCAGGAACATGATTTTTCAGGTTGAACGAGCTTTGATAAGCATTGACGTTCACGTTGTCCAGGTTGTTGATGATAACGAACGGAACAACAATATTTTGAACAATTTCGGCAAGATGAACAGTGCTGTTATACTTTATATAAAATACAGAAATGTACAAAAAATCATCAGTAGTGGTGTTTATCTGATGCTGTGTTTCAAAATCAATGTGTATGTTGTATGGAGCGCCTTCGACAAGGAAATCAGAATTCTCATAAATAGTTGTTGGAACTCCATTTGCTTCATGTACAACCCGCACATAATATTTGTCGTTTGTTTCAGGATTAAAGGTTTGTGTGTGGTCGAAACTGCACTTTATGCTGTATTCGCCTGAAACTTTAATTTCATATTTTCCAGTGCTTTGATCATAATTTTGACCGGAATCAATAATTGTTTTGTCCCAATCAATGATTGATGATGACAATTCGCCCAATTCTTTGCCTGCCGAGAAGTATATAGCAATGAGTTTGTCGAGCGCATAATTGTTGTAAACCAGAGCTCGCTTAAAAAACTCATCATCAAAAATCTTCCCGCGGACACTATATCCGGCATGAGCAAAAAGACGGTTAACGATTTCGGGCAGGTACAAAAATGGAACAACAGTGTTGGCATTGAAGGTTGTGTCAACAAATGTGCCTTCGCAGTTGTTGATCACTCCGGCAAAAGCAGGGTTTTTGTCGCCATAAAACGAGGGGTTATACACACTCGGAAAATTGTACGGCGTTTCGGGCCATGCCAGCACCATAGTGTCGTGAAAATGATCTGTGTCGTAGGCGAATTCCTCATCAACAACTTCGTTGAGCATTTTATCCTCAAGGGCGTTGGCCACTTCATCAAGGATAAATGTGATCATCAGATCAATGTTTTTTTCGGCAATATCGTTGGTGGTGGCGGTGCCCTCAAACAGGAAGGTGTTGTTGCTGTAGAGTGTAACGGGGATCGTTTGCCGTGTGCGGTTAAATCGGTTGGGCTTATCAATATGGCCCAAAACCTTGGTGTTGTGCGGTGTGTTGGGGATCAGTAAATCAACAACCAGGCTGGTTATTTTGCCATAAAAAGTGCTGCGCACCTGAATGCGCATGTCGGGGTTGGGCTGCGAAAGCTCCAAAAACTGGTCGTTGGCTTTTATGCTGATCATCGGCTGAAGATAGTGTATTTGGCTGTTGCCAGGTGTGTTCCTTTGAGGCTGTATCCATAGCCTATTTCCAATTTTTTGCGCTGTAAGGATGCTGCCAGGCCTGCATCAGAAATAACAGGGTTGACAACGACGAAAGCTCCGGCCGAAAAACGAGTTACGGGTGTTGGTTTTCGGTTTTCAGGTTTGTCAGGATAAACATACACAGTGTTATGAATGATGGCAGTGGGTTTTCGAATCGCGAAGTGCGGCACAAGGCTGTCAATTCGGTTGCGGCTCAGGTAAGCATCCACGGAAGCAAACAAAAGGCTGTCGTCGCGCAGCACAATGCCTTTGTATAAAACTGATGCCAGATAATTTCTGATGATTGCTCCGGTGTCCACTTCGCGGGTAATGGTGTCATATTGAATGTGAATTTTATCCTTATCAGGCTTCACAGTTGGTGCTGGCTTTGGAATGCTGTCACCTGGAATGATTTCGGTGGTGGTGCTTGACAACTGAGGTTCTGGGCAGGGTTTGCGGGTGCATTGGTCAAATGCTATGAATAAGGCCAATATCGCAATGATTAGATAGGGTATCTGATTTGCTTTCATATCAATAGTTCCATATTATATTCTGTGTTTTGTGTGGGCTGTCGTCGGCATGCACGAATGTTTTGGCGATGCCAATGCGCGTGAAACCTGCTTTGAGCAGCGCCTGCACTATTTTCATACGGGCGTTGTCGTTGGTGCAGGCTATGTCCATGGCATGGCCGGTGGTGTGGGCGCTGGTGCCCGGGCGGTTCATGCGTTTTTCGTGTTCAACGGTGCGAAAAGCACTTGTGGGGTTGAAGGGTATTCCGGCAATTTCGCGGGCTGCGTTGAAGCGTTTGAGTGTGTCGGGTTTCATATCGCTTTTGCGGCAGGGTGGCGAACACTCAAGGAAATCAGACTCGGGAAAATAATCATTCATGATTCAAACTTTTTTTGGATTACTTTAAGGATTACAACAAAAATGAAGTTGGTAACAAGCGAAGCAAACAGCAGCGAAAGGCCGTTGTAGTCGGGTTGATCTTTTATGATTTCGAGGCGGTATGCAGCCCTGAACTCATAAAGCTGATAGATCAGCACCAAAAACGAGGCTATGAGCACAGCTCGCATGCTGCTCCAGTGGCCTTTATCATCTTTCATCAGGCTCATCAGCTTGCTTTTTGTGTTGTCCGCGCCAGCGGTCAACTTGTTTTTGCACCCATGTGATTAGTGCGGTGATGCCCACACAAATGGTTATCAACCACACTGTGTGTTGAAAAAAAGTATCAACCCGAGTTGGGTTGCTGTTGAGCATCACACTGAGAAACTCAGGGGCGTAGCCTGTTGCGGTGCCGGTGATTACGGCCAAAAGGGACTTGAATGGGCTTTGAATTAAGTCGATGAAGCGGTCAAGCATGGGTTTTATTTGTTTGATTAATCAAAATTTATAAACCAAAATATTTTACGGATCAGTTTATCTGTTGCGGCGGTTGTGCCAATATACCACCAGCGATTGTCTTTGTACAGGTTTATGAAAATATTGTAAAGCAAACCGGCCACAACCACAGCCACCAGCACCCACCAGATTGACCACGAAAGCACTGCCACAGCTGCCACGAAACAAGCACGTGCCAAGCCACCAAGCCGGTGCCATAGTTTTGAAAGCTTCGCTGTGCGTTCGATGTATATGTATCGCTGCAACACACCTTCGCGCCATGATAGCAACAAAAGGCCGGATAGGATTAAGGTTAAGGTGATGGTTGTGGGGGTCATACAAAATCCTCCTGAGTTATCTCAATCGGTATTCCATCCAACACCGTAACCCCATCAAACAGCCCCGCCTCAACCAACTCCGGCAAGGCAGGCATATAGTAAAATCCATCTATCTGTTCAGGTTCGGAAGTGTATTCGTATTCCGTGCCTGTTCGGGTGTATTCGCCGCCTGACTTCTCGTCCTTGTAAGCTACTATTGAGGCGTTAACCTTGTTGTAGGCTTTATGTGTGTCGAACTGAGCGAATCGGATAGGCTCAGTGATTGTAGTTTCTTGTTGCATATTTATGTGGTTTTGATTAAGCGCATTGAACCTCCTTGTGTTTTAGCATCATTAGAAAACAAAGAAGCTGATGCCTGGTCATGTCGTAGTATAAAAACTGGAGCATTATCCCCATCGACACCCCAATAAAATCCTCTTGTATTAATGTTTGAAAATGAACCTGTTATTGATCTGAACCCTCCCCCTAATATAGTAAGACCACTACTATTATCAGCTCCAGTATTCGGTGTATTCCAATAATTCAACCCTGTCATCTTCATTTTACCGCCTGAGACACTTGCGCCACCTAAAGCATTAGATAGCGTAGTGACTTGAGCAAAGCTAAACGGGCGCCACCCAAATCCAAAAGATTGCATATCTAAATCCAGCAATTTAGTTGCGTACCAGTTGTAGATCTTTCCAAAGTTCCCGCCGTTGGCTGCATCATTATTGTAGTAAGACCAGGCAGCTGCAGCAATTAAAGCTTCACGAACCGTCGCGCCAGCCGCAATAGCGTTATTATAAAGAACCGTAGAATTTGCCCAATCTGCATTCACTGTCACATTAGGAATATCAACTCCAAGCGGTGTTCGCGTCATTTCTAAGTTACGTGATGACCATATTTGTGTCTCGATTGTAACTGATTCTATTTCGGGGTAAATAGTGAGCAGGAAAGCGGTCATTCGTACACGGTCATTCGTGTGTAATCGGCCAGCAATAATTGCACGTAAATAAAGATTGCCCGTGAATGCAGTTTCAATAATTGAGCCTGTTGTAAGCTCCTCATAGGTAACTTGTGTTTTGCCGATAAGTTCGCTATTGATAACACGCACAACGGTATATACGCCCGAAACAGCTATTGCGGTATGGGTGAATTTACGACTTTCACCATACTGGTTCGCGGCTGCAAACCTGCTGCCTGGCGCAATGCCCGAAACGAGGCGCGGTTGTGCTGTACCTGTTGCGCTGCCATCAAAATCATTGTTTAGATTGCTAAGGTCGTAGGCATTGCGGTAAAACTTCAACAAACCATCGGTGCGCAGCAAAGCACCGGCGCCCGAAACAAACAACTGTTGCAGCACTGGCATATATTCATTTTGCTGGAACCAGTCAATAACTTGTCGCGCGATCCCGCTTCTAATAATTTCAGTGTTTGCAATAGCTAATACCCTTTTGCGATAAGACATTGCAGGGTACATAACTTTCATGTGCGCATCAAATGTCGCAGCTTCGTTAGCTGCTGTTTGCGCGAAACCCTGAGATTTTGCTGCATGATGCTTCGCTGAATACTTCCCTGTTTCCACTTCAACATCTTCGGCCTGATCCGACCATTCTTCGGCTTTGTCGCGGGCGGTTGCTGCATCTGTAGCAGCCCCGGGAGCCGCTTCAATTTCGGCCATCTTGCTTGCCGCAAGGTTTACATCAGCAATATTATCAGCAACAGCTGTAACATCAGCGATATCAGCTGCCACAATTGCTATCTTGCTGCTTGCACCAAGTGCCAGATCAGCTGCAACAGCATCAATGTTTGTTTTGTTATCATTAACAGCCACAACATCAGTAATGTTAATGGCAACCGCTGTCACATCAGCGATATCAGCTGCCACAATAGCCAGTTTGCTGCCTGCTCCCAGGTTTATGTCTTCAGCAACCGTGTTGATGTTTCCATGATTTTCATCAACGGCAAGCACCGCCGCCATGTTATCAGCAACAGATTCAACTTTTTCAAGCTTTGCGTGCACCGCATCAATTGTTGAAAGGTTGTTGTAAACTGCTGTTATCTCAGTGAGCTTTGCATAAACATCTGTTATCTCAGTGAGCTTTGCATAAACACCTTCAATCTCAGTTAACTTACCATGCACGGCCACCAACTTTGCCAAGTCAGTATGCAAATCAACCAACTTACTTAACTGTGCATGTAGCTCTGTAAGCTCTGTAAGCTTCGCATGCACTGCGTTGATCACGGTGAGGTCGGCTGCCACAAGATCAATGTTTGCCAGGTCGGCATATACGGCAAGCAGTTCAGTTAGCTTTGCATGCACAGTAAGCAGTTCGGGCAGTTCGGTTTGCACTTCAAGCACTTCGTCAAGTGCAGCCACCAGCGCGGCAAGTGTGTCGGCTGCACCAACTGCCAGATCGCGGGCGGCTTCGCTGAGGGATTGTGCTGTTTCAGCGGCTGTGGCGTGCTGTCCGGCAGCAAGCATGTATTGTTTTGCCGTGTTGGCCGCTGCTTGTGCAGGGGCTTCGGGCGTTATGGTTACATTAACAGGAACAAGTGTCATGGCTTTTCGGTGATGTTAAATTGAACATTGATTTTTCCACGGGCAACAATAAACGATTCGTCGCCTACCACAAGCATAATGTCGCGCCAGTATTCGCCATCGGCTTCAAAAAGCTCGGTGTGGTTGCTGCTGTGCTCAAGGTTTAGCTGCTCGTTGTCGTCGCCGGCAATAGTGATTCCATCTGTGAGGTCGAGTGTGTACACCAGATCGGCTTCGTAGCTTTCGCCGTTGCGCACCTGCATGCGTACGTCGTCATACTGGCTGAGATCGAGCGCTGTTTCAACATCATCGCCCGAGTCGCCGGCCGGTTCGGTATAGGTGAAACTGAAGGCTTCCATAGCGGCACTGCTCCGGGTTATATTGATGGTGTTGAGGCGTGCAGGTTTCATTGCTTTTGTATTTGATGCAAAACTATGTTCACACGGGCGCGGCAAAAAGGACAAATTAAATTTCCACCTCGCTGTAAAGTTTTTCGGGCATGTCGGGGGTGTAGGCAAACATGGCGGCATAGCTAAACTCGTTGTCAACCTCGCGCAGCAGCTTGCTTGTGGTAATGCGCACACGTTTTAGTGCGTTGCCTTCGATCAGATACAACTCCCTGCTCATCAAAAAATCATTAAGCCAGCGGCGTTGTTCAACGCCATCGAGCCATCCGGTGTGCAGCTCGTGCTCGGGCAGGTTTTCCACATCGTGCAAGCGAATGCGGTAGTGGTTGTTTTGCATCACCACAATCTCGGAGCGCTCGATATTATCACTGATGCTTTGCTCGCCGGTGCAGCGCAGTGTTTCGTAAGCACCAAACGAGTTGCGCCACAAAAACACACGGCTGTGGGCATATGGGGTGGCATCCACAATAAAGGTGCGCACTTCGCTGATTATCTTATCGTTTTCGTCTTCGAGCCAGATGTCATACTCGAGCACTTCGCCTTCAACAGCATCAGGGATAAGCTCGTGCAGGCCGCATAAAAACTCATACACAGTGCCATTGCTGGTGATGCTTCCAACGGTGGTGGTTTCGCTGAGCAGTTCGCGGGTGGCTTTAAGCTTGATGTGCACAACAGGCTCAGAAACGCCTGTAAGAAAATAAAGCTTTTCGGGGATGCCCAATGCGGTTGTTTTTGTTGCCGGGCACCAGTTGAGAAAACGTTTTTGCCGGTCGGGATCAGTGAAATAGGTTTCGCTGATAGCGGCAAGGTTTTCGTGGTCAACGGTGCTGATGCCACCGGGTAATATTTTGAACAGGCCTGCGCTGCTGATTTTGCGCACAGCATTGTTGTAATGCTCGGCATAAAAGAAAAACACCGGAAGCGCGTTGTAGTTTATCCATGTTTCGGGATTTTCGCTGTCCTGCGGAAAAATGAAACCATACTCAATTTCGTTTTTCAAATAATTTCCAAAGTCGGTGCTGGCTTTCAGTGTGTCGTCAAAGGGCACAAGCTCTTCGCCATAGCTTTCATAAACATTCGGATATCCGTTGCTGATGCGTTGCACGGCCATCCATACGCGGTAGTCGGCAGGCTTGTTGCCATCTGCCCCGGGGGTGGTGGTGTCTGCGGTCCAGCCCACGGTGTTGCCATCGAGCAGTTCGATATCATAAAGGCTGCCTGTGAGCTTTGCAGTGATTTCGAGTTTATCGGTTAATGTGTTGAACCGAACAGTATAGCGCGAACGGATGAAATAATTGTTTTCAAGATCCTCCCTCAGTTTTGCTTTGAACTGTGCGAGGCTGTCGCTCAGGTTCCAGGCGCGAAGTTGAAAGCCGCTGTCGTCGGGCGATGCTTTAAACACAAAAGCATGCTCGATGCCTCCTGTAAAACCCAGCGAAAAGCCTTTGTCAAGATAATCGGTCAGGGTTTCGTTGATTGTGATGATGAGTTGGGCATGTGCAGGCTGTGTCCAGGGCAAATTTGTGGTCACAGAAAAGGGCAAACCATTTTCGACCATAGCATATTCTGGTGGTGTTTGTTGAACTGTGAGGGCCATCGTGTTAAGGTTTTTGGTTGATTTTGGTGTACTTGTCAACTATTTGGTTGTGCTGGCGGTAATAATCAAGGTTGCCCACCAGACGGGCGTCAATGCCTTGTTTGAGCAACGTATTGAGCTCAGATATAGCAGCCATCAGCTGCGGATCTGATGCTGTAGCGGGGTAGGTGGTTGATGTGTTGTAGGTGTAATTGGTAACCTGGCTGGCTGCCATAGCTGCCGGAAGGTTGAGGCTGCTGATGGTTCCGGTGCGCTGTGCATAATCAATAACATCCAACACAGGCCGCACAGTGGGGTTGGCCGTGGCAAAGCGGTTGTTAACAAACTCGTTGCTGTGCACAATGCCCTGGGGGCGGTCCCACGATCCGTTTCCGGTGTAGCCGCCCGAGTAAAACGAACGGTCAATCATGCCGCTGACAGATCCTTTAACAACAGCAAATGCAGCTTCGATAAGGCCCACAATAACAGCAGCGCGTGCCAAACCGCTGGCACCAAAGGTGAGTATGCTGTCGGGCTGCACAAGGCTTTGCATAGTTGCTCCGGCAATGGCCATTTGAAGATTGGCTTTTAATATATCGAGGCCCATCATGATCATTTGCCTGGCACCATCTTTAAGTGCATCGGCGTTGCCAGCCATAAAATCTTCTATTGCCGAAGCGCCTATATTGGCAAACTGCTGATATTGCTGCATGATGCGCTGCTGCGACTCAATCTGCTTTTGCTCGGCATCATTTTGATTTTTGATGCGGATGTCGAGCAGTTTTTTCTCAATATCCATAGTGTCGTAGCCCAACTGGCGACGCATTTCGAGCATGGTAAGCAAATGAGCAACTTCAAGATCTTCAACCATCAGGTTGTAATCTTGTTGCTCAATAAGGCCATCAGCACGCTGCTGATCGAGCAGCATTTTTTTCTTGTCGAACATAGCCTGAATTCCGGCAAACGGATCGGCAAAACCATCATCAACATTTTCTTCATCACCCATGCGGCCAACAGGCTTTATGGGGCCAACATCGGTGTTGCCGCGCATGATGTCCATCATCAGCTTAAAACGTTCGTTTTCCTGAAGCCAGGAAGACGATAGTTGTTTTTCGAGTGCTTCAGTGGTTGTCGTTATCTCCGTATTCAGTTTTTCATAATCACCTGCCAGTGCAACAGTGCTTTGCGAAATTTCGTTTTGCACTGCAGTTATAGCTTCATCAACCTGCGAAAGCTGTTTTTTGCTCTTTGTAACTTCATTTACAGCCTTTTGCAACATGGTGTATTTTGCCACATTGCCACCAATACCTGATTCGCTACCAGAGTAAGAAC
>Ga0351877_1045_pt1 | contig 37237 bp, 39 predicted proteins | sample BONcelFGM3001D13_FD_206775 | JGI IMG/M metagenome (GOLD analysis project Ga0351877, IMG submission 206775) | Enriched cells from coal bed in the Powder River Basin, Montana, United States - BONCAT cells FGM rep3 HSBNCT.FGM.300.1.D13 ...
CAAGTTCCTGGGCGAGATGAAGCCCGGGAGCCGCCTGGTGTCCCATGCCTTTGACCTGGGGGACTGGAGGCCGGACGTTTCGAGCCGAGTCGGGTCCCGAACCGTTCATTACTGGGTGATCCCGGCCAATGTCACGGGGACCTGGAAATGGACGGACCCCGGGAAGCGGTCAGGCGCCTGCACGCTGGAAATGGAGCAGAGATACCAGCAGATCCGGGGAACGCTCATCCGGGGGAGTGAAAAAACAGCTCTCGCGGATGCAAAACTGACAGGGGACCGGATCACGTTTCGGGTCGACGAGGATGTGAACGGCGTCAAAACGACGCGAGAGTTTTCTGGGGCTGTCGAAGGGAACGCGATCCACGGGACGATCGTTTCAACGGATCGGGCCGGGGAGCAAAACAGCAGATGGAAAGCCGTCCGCGACCCTTCGACCCTTCGCCCGGTCGAATAGGGGTACTCGGAAGAGAGGGTCAAGGGAGGCAGGGGAAAAGGATTCGGGATTCAGGCTTCAGGAATCGGGAAGAAAAAGAGCGGCAAGACCGCTGAGCGGGGGCTTGCGGGATTGACGGGATTGCGGTATTTTGATTCCGTCATGCGCCGGCAAGCGTCAGATTTGAAATGTAGAGGAGATCACGGATGGGGAAAATCTACGAATACCGGACAACGGTTACGATCGGGGACACCAATCTCCTGCAGCACATGTATTTCGTCCAGTTCTTCACGCTCCAGGGGGTCACGCGGGATCTCTGGGTGAAAGAGTGCGTGCAGGGTGGCCTGGATTCAATCAGGAATGGGCTGGTGCTCATCACGAAAAACGCCCAGTGCGAGTACAAGAAGGATTTTTACCTCTACGACAAGGTGCTGGTGCACATGCAGATCCAGAACATGCGGGGCGCCAGCACGGAAATTGTCTTCAAATTCTACAATGAAGCGACGATGGAGTTGCACGCCGAAGGCACAAACGAGATCGTGTTCGCGAACAGCAGTCACCGGGTTTGCAGGATTCCCGAGAATTTCAGGCATGCGGGGAAAGAATATTCCGCCGATGAGTGAGCGGGGAGGCCCGCTGTCGATCAGGCTTTCCGGTTGTTGTCGTAGTTCTGGTAGTGCTTCGCGATCTTCGGGTTTTCAATATCTTCCATGGACAACTTGGAGACCATCTCGAGCCCCATGATGTCGAGTTTGACCTGCTTGATCTTCTCGTCATAGAAGGAAACCTCCTTCTTCAGCTTCTGCCGCCTCGTCACCTCCATGAAAGGCTTCGTGTTCAGATCGTTCTGGATAGCGGTCCGCGTGGCACTGATCTCCTTGAGTCTGGCCCGGAGAATTTCCAGCTTGCTGGCTGCCCCGGCTTTCGCTTCCTCCAGGTTGACGGGCTTTCCGGGCCCTCCCTGCGCATTCGGGCGGATATCGATCCGGGGGGCGGCGGGCGCACCGGCTTGCAGCCTCCGGGCATCGGCCGCCCCGGGGCTTGCCTGCGCGGGTGCCTGAGCCGCCGCAAATTTCTCGCCTGTCTCCGTTGTCTGGATGCAGACATCGATAAAGAATGGGCCGGCCGCGGCGGAAAAGGGGATCACGAGGCTCGGGCTTTTCAGGATGTGGGTGATCGTGTGGCCCTTGCCGTGCACGACAGTGGGAATGGCGGCATGGACGGACATGCCCATCTTCTCCAGTTGGGTTCGCGACGCTCCGGAAACCATGTTGGTCAGCTCCCCCACGGCATCGAGGATCTCTTTCGTCACCTCGTGGTGTTCCTCTCCCAGCATATTGGAAACGATCTTACAGATGCATTTCTCGGAGAAGCTCAGAGCCAGGGACCCGGTGGCGTCGCCCGTGATCCCGATGATGCCGGAGACATCCCCGGAGGCCGCCTCTTCCTTTTTCAAATAGGGCTTTCCCGGAACGGCATCCATGAAGGCCATCTTTTTCAGGACCTCCAGTGTGCCATTCAGGAAGGGGTTGATGTATTTGACGTCCATATCCTGTGCTGCTGCTCCTGCTGTTGGATCAAATCCGCATGCGGCCTCAATCGCTTGTTGGATTCGGACTAACCATGCAAAATATCAGCCATTGGAGCCGATGGAGTACAGCCGACTGTGAAGAAGTGACTCGTAAAGAAGTGCCGCGTGTCATGGGTTATGTGGCTAAAAAAAGAGCCGCAGGCAGAGCGGAAGCGACCCGTTAAGAAAGGCCGTCCTTTCAGTGGGGGACGGCCTTTCTTGTTCAAATGCGGGATGGCTCGAAACCGGAAAGGTCCCTGTGCGGTCGGCGGGAAGGTTCTGTGGAGCCAATCCGCTCAGGGCTTTGCCTGATCGTGATGGAGCGGTTCGGCAAAGGCAACTCTCTTTGTCGAGCCGTTGAGGTATTCCTTGAGTTCCGGCAACATGATGAGGGTCAGCTCTTCACCGTAAATCCCTACGGATATCTCTGCCAGTGCTCTTTTTTCCTGCTCTGTCAATGATTTGATTTCCACGAGCTGACCTCCTTTTATTTATTCGCAGTGATTGACACTGCCTGTGGCACTTATTTCATCAAAGGGGACTGGATGCTGTCGTGAACTGATGATTTCCATCGGATCCCAGTGATACGCCGGAGTGAAGATGAGTCTTTTTGAGGGTTTTTCACGACAGTGGACAGGAGTGGTTGCGGTGCAAGAGGCTTAATCCCTGGGGAGCGGCAACCGTTAAATAGGTCAATAATGAAGCAAAATGGATGCCAGTTGTTCTTGCTGCAGGGGGTTGCGGCTAAGGGACCGCAATGATTTCACTTATGGGAAAAACGGCCGGTTCCGCCCCGTGACGGCTTGCGACTTTTCCGTCATGAAACCGACCCGAGCCTTTCGCGTTCCCGCGGGTGAAAGAGACAATCAGCCGTTTTGACGGGTGATTGTCAAGCAGACATTCCAGGCGGGGCAGGGGACATAAAGGTCACCCGGGAGAAGAGGGGAGGGACGGAAGTGCCGGAAAGAAAATCCCCCTCTTTCCCCCTTTTGGTAAGGGGGATGAAAGGGGGATTTTATTGCTGATACTTGCAGCAGGTGAAAAAGGAGTAGCGGGAAGCAAAGAAAATGACAGTCTACCCTTTTTACTTCGATTTCTCGCCCTCCCACAGCGAGAGAAAGGGGCTCTTGATCTTCAAGGCTTTGCACTTCTCTTCGACTTCCTTCCGGATCAGATCGTTGTACCGGTCGATGATCACGAACTCGGCGTAGTCGAACATGAGGATCATGCGGCTCTGGCTTTCCAGGGCGTGGCGCTGGTCGACGGCCGTCTCGAAGACGGCCTGGTACTCCGCATACAGCCACATGTGGCGCCTCATGAGGATGAGCGCGTAGATGACCTGGGGCAGGGGGATGTGGTCCCTGTAGCAGGCATCGGCGTACTTGGAAAACAGGCTGAAGGCGTCCTCGAAGGGCTTTTCCGTTGCGAAGAGCTTCCGGAAGTTGTCATAGAAGCTCAGCGCCTGCTCGATGGCCTTTTCTTCCGACATCGTGTGGTAAGCCGGCGTCTTGGGGTTGATCTTTACATTCTTATACCACTGCTGGGCGATAGCCTTTCCATTCTGCTCGATGATCTCGATGAGTTTTGATGCATGCGGTCTCATGGCCTGACCTCCTTCCTTTCAGCCATAGTGGGGAACCCGGTCAACGGATCTGGGGGCCTGCGGCAGGGCCGTCTAGGACGGCTTGCCACTCTTGCGGTCCGTGCTTTTCTTCAGGGCATTCTCGGCCAGCTTGCGCTCCGTGATGTCTTCCAGGGTTTCAACGGCCCCGACGAGCGCCCCTCGTGAATCCCGGATGACGGCGGCCGTGAACCGCAGCCAGCGTCCGCTTTTCCCCAGGTCGGGGAAGAAATCCGTCGCCTCGTAGGCCTCCTCGATGAGATCGGATTTGCGGTATTTTCCCGAGTACCACTTGGGAACCTTGTCCGCCGAACGATCCACGAGCAGGTCGGCCATGCAGGGCCTTTCCTTCCCGTAGAAAGCCTTCCACTGCTGATTGGTTCCGACCATGTCCTTGGCCTTCAGGTTGGTCAGTTTCTCCAGGGCCCGGTTCCAGTAGATGACTTTGTGGTCCTTGCCGATAACGAAGGCGGAAATGGAGAAGCCCTGGACGATGTTGTAGAGCCTCTTCTCGTTGTCAATAACCTTCTGCTCCGTCTCTTTACGCTCCGTGATGTCTTCCAGGGTTTCGATGGCGCCGACGAGTGCCCCCCGCGAACTTCGAATGGGGGAGACGGTGAAGCGCAGCCAGCGGCCGCTTTCGCCCAGGTCGGGGAAGAATCCTTCCGCTTCGTAGGTGTCTTCCAGCAGCTTCGATTTGGCCACACCGCCGTACCACTCCGGGATGGTCTCCAGGGTCTGATCGACGAGCAGATCCGACAGGCAGGGCCGCTCCTTGGCATAGAAGGCCTGCCAGTGCCGGTTGGTGCCGATCATCTCCTCGGCCGCAAGCCGGCTCAGTTTTTCGAGGGCCCGGTTCCAGTAGATCACCTTGTGGTCGAGCCCGATCACGAAGGTCGGGATGGGCGAGCCCTCGATGACGCTGAAGAGCTGCTGTTCGCTTTCGCGCTGCGTCAGCTCCGCCTTCTTGCGATCCGTGATGTCTTCCAGGGTTTCGATGGCGCCGATGAGCTCGCCGTGCGAATCCCGGATCGCCGCAGCCGTAAACCGCAGCCAGACACCCTTTTCCCCCAGGTCGGGGAAGAAATCGGTGGCCTCGAACGCTTCATCCAGGAGATCCGATTTGCTGTACTTGCCCTCGTACCACTTCGGGACCCTGTCGGCTGCCCCTTCGACCAGGAGATCCGCCATGCAGGGCCTGGCCTCGGCATAGAATGCCCTCCACTGCTGCTTGGTCCCGACCACCTTGCTCATCGGGATCTTGCTCAGCTGCTCGAGGGCCCGGTTCCAGTAAAGGATCCGATGGTCCTTACCGATGACGAAAGCGGGAATGGAAAAGCCCTGGATGATGCTGTGCAGCAAATAGGCGGATTCACGGGGTTCGTCCGAGCTTCCCCGTATTCCCTTTGAGGCCTTGCCGCTTCCGCCTGCGTCCACTTTTTTTACGGTTTTCCTTTTCATAAAAAGCCCTCCTTTCGTGAAAAGCCCGCCTGATCACCCACGCATCCGGGTTCGACCCGGATATCCTGCGAACCTGCCTCGCACCGGCATTGCGGATCACCTCGGTGTGTCTGCCCGCGACAGGCGCCGGTTACGGCCCGGTCTCGCCGTCGCTTCCGATGCGCTTCCCCGGTTTGAGACGATGGTGTTGCGAAATAGAGCGCCCCGGGGTAATTCTTTGTGGTCAGGATGCGCCAGTTCCCGCGGAAAGACAATACTAGTAGATAATTAGTATATTATTAGGTAATACCTAATACTTGATACAGTGTCTGAGTGGTGAAGAAGTGCAGGAGTGTCTGAGTGAAGGAAAAGAAGGAATGGGGGCCAGGGAAAGCCGACAGCCAACAGTGAAGAAGGGACAGAAAAGTGACAGGGACCCGGTCTAGCCGTGGAAGCTTGTGACGTCGAAATAGTATCTGAGCTTGGCGCCATCGTCGGTCTTGATGATCCAGATCTCATAATTGCGATCGTCGACATGCCGGGTTTCCTGCGAATCGATGAACCAGTCGTGGCCTCTCAACCCGTGCAGGCTCGAGATGTAGGCGTACTCGGCAGGCAGTCCCTTCCGCCAACTCCGGGCATGGATGACGACGGCGCGTTCCATGTCAATGCCGTCGCCGCCCGACCAGGGCTGGCTGAACTCTTTCGCCACCGCACTGTTGAAGCCACCTCGAGGTTTTTTTTGCCGGAAGGCATCCAGAAATCTCATGACTCACATCCCCTTGACGTATTTACGCATATGCTTGCAATACGCATGCCTCGCGAGAACGGGGCAGGCCAGATCGTGCGAACGCCGGACGGATATGGGCGCGTTGGAGATACCCGTTGACATCCGGCCGATTTTCAAATATCAAATTCTTAGAATCCTCTCGACGTTCATGCGGCTGTTCATCCCGTTCTTGTTGCGCTTCCTGCGATGCCGCGTTGATCCTCTTTTCCCCTGTCGTCATCCCATCCGGTGTTGTGCTGCAAACCGGGACGTTATCTTTGGTCTGAAGCGGCTTGCCTGAAACATCCTGAAACACCATGAAGCGGGTGTGGTCCGCCCCGATCCAAGGAGGTGCTGAAATGTTGAGGAAAGCGGCGCTGGTAAGACAGATCTACGTGACGGTGAATCATGAGATCGGTGTGCTGAACAAGATTGCCGATTACCTGGCGGATCGGGGAATCAACATCGAGACGGTCGCAGGCTATGAAATGACGGGGACCGACAAGGCCCGGATCATGATGGTCGTCGACGACACCCGCCGGGCGACGGATTTGCTGAAACAGAAGGGGTTTTCCGACCTCGAGGAGAGAGAGGAAATCCTCGTGGTGCTCGAAAACAAGCCAGGGTCATTGAAATCCGTGACGAGCCTGCTAGCTGCCAAGGGGATCAACATCAAACAGATTTACGGAACGATGAGCACGGAAAAATCCCCCGTCCGGGTAGTCATGGCCACCAGCGACAATCAGGCGGCGCTGGTGACCCTGAAAAAAGCGGTCATGAAATAAAAGCTCCAGGGGCTCCTGCAGAAACAATGGCCGTCCCCTCTCGATGAGGACGGCCATTCGACACGGATGCCCCCGTCACGCGATTATTGGCGGGGAATTATTTGTAGTAGCCGCAGCCCAGGACCACACCGTTGACCTTCTCGACATAGGAGGACTTTGCTTCCACCTTCTTGGTCTTGGGATTCTCCCACTTATAGTCGGTGGACCCTTTCCCCTTCTCCTTGGCCACGCCGACCATCTCCTTCATGAAAAGCTTCCCGTCGGCGTCCTTGGCCCCCATCATGTCCCTGCCGATCAGGGCGGCATTGGCTCCGTGGGCAAGGATCTTGCCGTCCATGTCCAGGGCGAAGATATAGAGGTCCTTGTTGACGAAGGCGCCCTTCGGGTCATTGAAGGCTGCAAAGGCCTTCGGCTGCCCGTTGGCCTTGTAATAGGCAACGGCCTTGTCCAGCAGGGCCTTTGACTCCGCGGCATTTCCCCGGTCCTGCGCCCAGGCGACGCCCGCCACCAGCATGAGAACGATGATGCACGCAAACACTTTCTTCATGGAATCCCCTCCTTCGCTTATTTTTCACCGGCTGTTCCCCGGTGTGCGCCAAATGGTGCCGCGAGCCACAAGCCTCGAAGTCATCGCGGGAGTTATTTCACGATGATTTTTTTATTCTGGACGTAGAGGATCAGCAGGACGAGAAGAATGATGACCAGGATCGCCACGACGACTCCGCCGCCGTCTCCGCCGGCCAGAACCCGGTCCGATGCCTGGGCCAACAGGTGGATCTGGTCGTCGGAGAGGCCCTGCAGGCGCTCCCGGGTTTCTTCGCTGGTGAGCCCGTAGGCCTCGAGCTGCGACTTCACGATCTGCGTCTCGAGGACCCGCTGGATCCGGCTCAATTCCTCCGCCTTGATCATTCCCGCGTCGGGGTTCGACGCAAGGGCTCCGACCATCCCCGCCGTTGCGGGGGCGGTCAGGAAGTTTAGCAGATGGAGGATGACCATCAAAGCAAGCAGCGGATTTCTCAGCCTTGAAAACATCATTGCCCTCCCTTTCGAACCTGCAGCGGCGGCCCTGCAGGGTTCTCTTTCCTGAACGTTACGCGGATCGTGTGATTCTCCGTCAGATTCGAGAACATGTAGATGCTCACGGGTCCCACGGAGATGCCATCCACCACGACATCTTCTGTGGCATAGCCCCAGCGGGGTGTGATGGCGAACATCTTGCTCAGGCCATACCCGATGGCCACCCTGGCCGAAGGCCTGATGGACCCGCCGTGCCCGGCCGAGACGTTAATGGTGATGACTGACCTCATGTGCCCTTCGAAGACCGATAATTTTTTTCCGGCAATCGCCATGTTACACGCTCCGGGAGGGGCCGCATCGGGACCGCAACGCCTTCGTCCCCTCCTTGAATGAATTACAACCTTGATCTTCCTCTCCCTTGAGGGGAGAGGATTGAGGTGAGGGTGAATGTTCCCCTACCTCTTACCGCCCTCCCGTCACCGGTTGAGAAGGGCGGCATGAGATCTCTACCCTGGGGAAAAAGGGGGGGGGTGGAGGGAGCATTCCCCAGGGGAGAGATCAATCATGGTCAAGCCTGTCCGGGGCAAGCGGCTCCTGCAGAGCAGCGGCCCTCATGTGTGCTGAAGTGGTTTTCGATGGCCAGCTGCAGTTCGATGAACTGCACCGGCTTCTGGTAGCGGCTATGGGCCCCGGCCTTCTCGAATTCACGAAGCCTTGAGGATCCGGTCAGTCCGATCACAAACATGTGGGGGAACCGCTCCTTCACGACCCGGCAGAGCTCAAAACCCGTCATTTCCGGCATGTCGCCGTCGGTGATGAGGATGTCATAGGGTGATTTTTCGAGTTGATTCAATGCCTTGACGCCGTTTTCGGCCGCAATGGCATCGTGTCCCATCCGCGCCATGAAGATCTTCAGAATCTCACGCAGCCCCGCGTCGTCATCGGCAATCAGGACCCTCATCTTTTTCCCCTCCCCGGATCTTCCTTCTCAAATCAAACCTGTATAGAGCAAGGGCCGTACCACGGCGGGCAAATTTAGCTTAATGCTTTGATTTTATTGCATATATGTCAATTTTGTTGCCTGCTTGGAAATGAGATTTACGGGGCTGGATGAAGGGTTTTTCCTACAGGGAAAAAGACAGGATCGGGGGAACACAGCTTGAATAAACAAAAGACGGGATGAAGGGTTTTTCCTTCACTCCTGTCTGAAATCCAGCGGGTTTATGTGGTATTTTTCCAGAAGCTCGTAGAGGTCTGCCCGGTATTTGCCGGCGAGCTTGGAAGCCTGGCTGACATTGCCCCGGCTGATCTTCATGAGCTGGATGAGATAGTTCTTCTCGAAGTCCTGCTTCGATGCCTTCAGGGTCTTGAACGCCGTCTCCCCCATATTCTGGCCCGGCAGGAGGATCATCTCCTCCGGGATGATCTCCTCGGGCGTCATGACGACGGCGCACTCGATCATGTTCTCGAGCTCCCGCACGTTGCCCGGCCAGGAATAGATCATGAGCTTTTGCAACGCCGCAGGGCCAAGGGCCTTGACGGGCTTCTTGAGTTTCCCGGCCACCTTGTCCAGGAAGTGCTCCACCAGCAGCGGGATATCCTCTTTCCTCTCCCGCAGGGGAGGCACCCGGATCGGGATGACGTGGACGCGGTAAAAGAGATCCCCGCGGAAGGTCCCCTTCTCGACCTCCTTCTCGATGTCCTTGTTCGAGGCCGAGACGATCCGGACGTCGACCTTGGCGGTCCGGTGCGACCCCAGGGGGTAGAACTCCTTCTCCTCGAGTGCCTTGAGAAGCTTGCCCTGCATGAGCGGCGGGATCTCGGAGATCTCGTCGAGGAAGATGATGCCGCCGTCGGCCTGGACGAAGAGGCCCTTCTTGTTCGCGATGGCGCCCGTGAAGGCCCCCTTCTCGAAGCCGAACAGCTCGCTTTCCAGCAGCGTGGCGGGGATGGCCGCACAGTTGATGGGGACGAAGGGCCTGTCCTTTCGCTCGCTCAGCTGGTGGAGGGCCTTGGCAACGAGTCCCTTGCCCGTCCCGCTCTCGCCGCTGATGAAGACGTTGGAGTCCGTCTCGGCGGCCAGGGCCACGGCCTCGAAGACTCTCTTCATGGCCTCGCTCTGGCCGATGATGCTCTGCCCCTCGAAGTCGGCCCGCAGCAGGCTCCGCAGGCGCTTGACCTCCCGGGAAAGCTTCGCCTTTTCGATGCCGTTGCGGATCTGGATGAGAAGTTCGCGGTAGTCGAAGGGCTTGGTCAGGTAGCTGTAAGCGCCTTCCTTCATGGCCTCCACGGCACTTTCGATCGTCCCGTAGGCCGTCAGGATGATCACCGGAAGGTCGGGGTCGACCTCGCGCAGGCTCTTCATGAGCTCGATGCCTGTTCCCCCGTCGAGCTTCAAATCCAGCAAGGCGATATCGAAGCTGCCCTCGGCAATCCGCTCCTTCGCTTCCCGGATCTCGGAGGCCGCCACGACGGCGTACTGCTCCGACTCGAGGCGCATCTGCAACACCTTGAGGATGCTCACGTCATCGTCGACAACCAGGATTTTCTCCATCGCGTAACCTCAATGACCGGCAGGGGCCCCTCTTCGCTTCTCCTCCAGGTTCCGGTCGATCTGCTTCATCTGTTCGATCTGCTTCTGCAGGCCCTCGACCTGCTTCTCGAGCGTCCCGACCTGTTTTTCGAGCGTCTCGACCAGCTTTTTCTGGGATGCAGTCTGGCTGTTCTGGCTCGCAGCGTCACCGACGACGTGAAGAAAGGCCTCTGCCGCCTCGCGGTAACGGCTCCGGGGATAGTCGTTGACCACCCGCCGGAAGGCCTCGAGGGACTTCTGGTAATCCCGCTGCGGGTTTCGGGGGTGGGCGTAGAGGCATCCCATCCCGAAGAAGGCCTCGTCGGCCGCCTGCGGGTACAGCTCGGTGATCTCCCGATACTGCTTCATCGCGGCCTGGTAATCTCCGCCGGCCCGGTAATGATCGGCCTGCCAGTAATCCGGCCTGGCCAGAGCCCCTTGAAGGCCGGTGCATCCGCAGATGCCGGCCAGGATCACACAGGCAATGAAAAGGTAAAGGTGCTTCCCCTGCCGAACTCGCTTTCGGCCCATACATGACCTCCGTGGGCATTGATGATGTGCTTGACGATGGCGAGCCCGAGACCCGTTCCTCGAACGGCCCCCTTGCCGTCATCGACGCGCCGGAACTTCTCGAAGACTTCCTTCAGCCCCGATTCGGGAATCCCGCGACCCGTGTCGGAAACCGCCACCTCGATGCGGTCTGCATCGGTGCGATGCCTTGCGGTGATGGTGATGAGCCCGCCGTCGGGGGTAAATTTCAGGGCATTGCTCAGCAGGTTCTCGAGGACCACCTCGATCTTCTCGGTGTCCATCCGCAGCCGGGGCAGCTCCGGCGGGATCCGGACCTGCAGGGCGATGTTCTTGCGCTGGGCGAGCGGCGAGAAGCGCTGCAGGTTTTTCTCCACGATCGGCAGCAGGCCCGCATCCTGGAGCGTCAGGGGCATCATCCCCGACTCCATCATGGAAAAGTCGAGGAGCCGGTTGACGGAGCGGATCAGCCGCTCGCACTCCTCGCGAATGAGGCCCTGCAGCTCCCTCTCCCTTTCCGGCAGAGCCGCGAAGAGGCCCTCCTGGAGCATGCTCGACGCCTCCTTGATGGCGGTCAGCGGCGTGCGCAGCTCGTGGGAGAGATGGCCGATGTAGTCGATCTTCATCTGGTCGAGTTCCCGGAGCCTGTCGCACATGGCATTGAAGGCGTCGGCCAGCTCCCGGATTTCCGGGGGCGACGGGATGTTCAGCGGCTCGCCGAAATTGCCCCCGGCGACGGCTTTTGTCTTTTCCCGGAGGCGGGAGATGGGGGCGCTGACGGAATGCGTGTTGAACGCAGAGATGACGATCACCATCATGACGGCCACGATGAGCGACACCAGGATCGCGTTTGCCGTCCGCACGGATATGGCCTCGATCCGGACGAGCCTTTCGTCACGCTCCGCCGAGGCGACCCTCGTGAGTTCCCGAAGGCGCTGTGCCGCCTCCGAGGCACCCCGGTCGCGCTCCGCCCGCATGCGGGCGATTTCCCGATCCGGTGCGCTGCGCGCGCCCGTCGGGCCCGCCGTGTCATCGAAGAGCCTGCCGTAGTCGTTGTGCAGCGTCCGGACGCGAGCCAGGAGCTCCTGCTTTTGGGGCGTGTCGGCAAGCGACGCCAGCTCCGTCATCCGCTTGTCGAATTCCGTCCCGAGCGTTTTAAACTGCCGGAAATAGGCCTTGTCCCTGGAGACGAAGAACTTTTCCTCGGCGGCCGTGGCGCTGTAAAGGATCTCCAGGCTCTCTTCCGAGAGACGAATTTCCCGGGCGTCCTCGTTGGTGACGGTCTGGATGAGCCGGTTGATATCGCTCAGGTTCCAGATCGTGTAGATGCCGGATAACAGAACGACGACAATAATCAGAAGGTAGCTGCTGATCAGCCGGAACAGGATGGAAAGATTCGACGCCACCGTATTCCTTCCGTGCGGGGATACGACCGGGGTGCTGCGGGGGTCATCCCCCCCCGCGGCACCCCGGCCTTCCGAGCTAGTTATCAAAAAAATGCGTTTTTTCCAACTTTATCTTCCCCGGGTTGTCGGGACGGCCTCCCGGGGTATCGCCGGATCCCGTGATACCGTTCCTGCCACAAAAAAAAGGCCGCCCACTTCACGGGTACGGCCTTTTCGTTTGAATGTCAACGGCGCAGACCCGAGGTGCGGTCCGCGAAAGCATGCGAGCTCGGCCCGGAAAGGGAGGTCCTGTCACACGATCTTCTTCTCCAGGGACCACCCGCATCGGTCCGCCTTGATGCCCCTGCAGGCGTCCCGGTATTCGAATTCGAAGATCACGCTTCCCCTGTGAGGGTCCTCCTGCTTGATCCGGAAGCTCCGTATCGACCCGCCGTAGAAGGAGGGTTCGGACTTCTTCCGGTGAAAGTAGATATGTCCCCCGACCAGTTTCTTCGCTTCGTCTTCCGTGAGCACCCACCAGCCGCTTTCCCATACCTTGTCCCGCAGCTTGGTGAAATTGTCCGCGTTTTCGATCAAATGGATCTGCATGGCGCACGCTCCTGACCGGAACCCCGATATAAAAAAACCTGTCGCGCGGGAATGGACAGGGCTTCAGGATTCACGGAGGTTTCCCTGTAATGGAAAAAAGGTCATCTGCTTCTTGACAGAGTTCAAAATCTGTCTTCAGACTATCCTCATTGGCAGCAATGTCAAGGCATTTCTCCGACACCATCTTGTCCCACAGAGAATAAAAAAGGCAGAGCCTTCCCGGTTCTGCCTTTTCGTTCTGCTTTCCAGATGCCGTTGCCGTTAGATAGGCTTTACGTTTTCCGCGGCCGGTCCCTTCGGGCCCTGCTTGACATCGAAGCTGACACGCTGTCCTTCAGCAAGCGTCTTGAAGCCTTCGGCCTGGATGGCGCTGTGATGAACGAACACGTCGCCGCCCTCATCCTTCTCGATGAACCCGAAGCCTTTTTGATCGCTGAACCATTTGACTTTACCCTCTGCCATCGCCTGGATCCTCCTTTCTTGAAATTTGATAAGTCGGATTTCCACCATGACAGAAAGAAAAAACCACCGAGACTCCAAAGAGCACGGTGGCCCACCTTTGCACTTCAAAATGTCTTGATCCGAACTTATGTTGTTGGTCTAAATTAGTATGGCCCTGATCGAAAGTCAAGGATTAATCTCCATGGATTTCAACCGTCTTTCCCCCGGAGCCAGGGCTTCATGACCGAAAGGATAATAGTTCTTGACTTCATGGCGGTTCGGATGTTTGATGAGAACGTAATCTCGATTTGCTGTCAGCAGGGCTGCCCATCAGAAAGAAGATTCGCATTTTTATCGGCGCTCATGATTGGTACCCCGTCTCTCACTGAAGAGGGATGGGTTTTTTTATCCACCAGGTCTCAACAGAAGGATCAACAGAAGGATCAAACGCCATGACCGAAGACCTGCTTGATTACTGGGTCAGACTCATCAAGCCGTTTTTCCCGGTAAACGCATGGATTGTCACACGCTATTCGGGAGACGATCATATCATCGAGATCGACTGGAAACTCGACGACGACCCGGGACAGCCCAACCGGCGTTCGCGGAAAATACAGATCACCATCTCCGACGGGGCCATTGAAGACTACCTGGACAAGAACAAGAAAGAGCGTGAATTATTTGAAATCAGCCTCAAGAAGCTGATCAGCGAACGCTACAATCATTCCGTTCCCGATGAACAGGTTCACCGGGGCTCCTCGACATCGGCGGACAAGCTGCTCATCGCGAGGAACACGCTCAACGCATGATGGCCGGGGGCGCAGCCCGCAGAGACCGCCCGGTTTTCCCTTGACAATCCGCCTGTTCTGTTTCCTAATGATTCATCCTCCTTGGCCCGCTCACGGGCAGTGTCACGCGGCATTCGGGGACCGATCGCTGATTTCCGCTCCAGTCTCTCACGGACAACCTCATCCCCGACCAGGCCAATCCTGAGGAATAACGTTCTCACAAACCACACCCCGTCATCAGCCCGATGCGCATCATCGGGTCCTTGCAGATCGGTTGCTCGTTCGGTTGCGCCTGGCTGGGGCGTGGGCGAACGGGGAAAGGTCAACCAAAGAACCTTCAAGAAAGGAGCGTGTGCCCATGAGAGCGATGTCGAAGATCATGTTTGCGGCCCTGTTGATCGTTCTGGTATCCGGCTGCTGCGTAAAATTCGAGGACGTGGCGCCCGGGACGCAGTACGCCGTCGGCCAAACCTTCTGGACGAGCGGAACGAATATCAGCGTCGAGCAGTTTCAATGGACAAACGGAACCTGGACGACAAGCGGAAAGGCCAGGATCGACGCCACGAACCACGCCAAGGGAACGGGAAGGGAAATCAACGCCAACAACGTCAATCTGCGCTTCAAGTTCGACTACCCGCTGAAGAAGATCACGCTGAAGTTTGCCGAGCTGGGTGGAAACAACAACATGATGGTCAACGGCGATTTCCGCAATGTGGGCAATCTGGCCTCCCTGAACGGCTTGACCGTCGGGGGCGTGGCCGTGACCGTAACCGCCACCGCCGTCGGGGGCAACTCGTACGGCATCATCGTGCTGGACGGGGCCATCAGGGAGTTCAGCATCGGGGGCCAGGAGCTCTGGATCGACGACATCTGCCCGACGAAGTAATCCGGCCGCAGGCTTTATCTCGCCCGCACACATCCGGGAAGGAGGCAGGCCATGAAAGAGATCAACCGTATCCTTGTCGTCAGCCGGATGACGCGGCACTGCCGGAAAGCGGTCCGCTTCGGGGTTTCGCTTGCCCGTCAATACGGCGCCGTCCTTTCCGTGCTGCACGTCGTCGAGAACCCCTTCAAGAAGGGATGGAATCTGCCCACGATCGCCTACGAGGAGCAATACCGGAAGGAGCTCGACAGGATCAAAGCGGAACTGGATGAGATCGTCAGCCAGGAGCGGGAGAAGGGCATGACGATCCTCGAGGTCATCGAGGAGGGCGAGCCGAAGGAGGAGATCCTGAAGGCCATCCGGAGCGGGAACATCGACCTGGTGATCCTGCTGTCCCATGAGGAGGGCCGCCTGGAGCACTTTCTCTACGGGCGCGGCACCGACAGCATTATCCGCAAGATGCCCTGCTCGATCCTGCTGGTCAGGGAATAAGCAAAGGGACTAGGGTATTGGGTATAGGGTATAGGGGTAAAAGGAACATAGGATCAAGTCAAAACGGACGAGAACCGAGAGCCGAGCGGTTTTGAAAGCAGATGGAAGATAGAGTACGTGTGCCCCTGATGGAATGAGCGTCAGGGGCATTGCTTTGTTCGTCGGCGTGGGCGAGGGGATGGACCCGGGTCACGGCACCTGCTGCTCACCAAAATTCCGCTTCAGAATCGAGCCCGATTGCGCTATGAACGATAAATCCGTTGATGTATTGTTTCCATGGGGATGGAACAGAACATCACAGAACATCAAGGAAGAAAGGCATTACGGATTCTGTGGCCTGATGATCAAGTCAACCCGCAGGAAATCGGTGGATAAAACCTTTTCGATCAGGGGTGCCTTCAGTGAGCAGAAAGAAACAGGAACATTCAGCTGAGCGGGCTGCATCCAAGAAGCTCCTGGAATTTGAACAATTCCTGGCCGATCTCTCCGCGAAGTTCGTCGCCCTTCCCCCCGAGCAGGTGGATGACGAAATCCGAAGCGCCTTGAAAGCGGTCCTGGGGTTCTTCGCCATCGACCGCATTTCCCTGCTGCGTCTTCTTCCGTGCAGAACGCAATGGCTGGTCACCCACAATGCCGATACGGCCGGCGATTCGCCGTATCCCCTCGAGACCTCTCTGCCCGTGTCGCTTGCTCCCTGGGCCGCCAGGAAACTTGCGGATGATCGCGAATGCTTCTCCTTCGCATCGCTCGACGATCTCCCGGCGGAGGCTGCCGTCGACAAACAGACGATGGAGCTGTGGAAAGTCCGCTCCGGCCTGTACATTCCCATCGCCGCATTGAGGTCCTCCGAGTACAGCCTCGGCATCAGCTCGGCTGAAACGGGTCGAACCTGCCCGGAGGAGTACATACCCCGGCTGCGCCTGCTCGGAGAGCTGTTCGTCAACGCGCTGGAGCGAAGCATCGGGGAACGGGCCCTGCGCGAAAGCGAGGCGCGCCTCCGGGAACGCCTGGATTTTGAAAAATTCATGGCTGATCTCTCGGGAAGGTTCGTCGCCCTTCCCCCAGATCGAGTCGATGATGAAATCCAGGGTGCCTTGAAAGAGGTTTTGGGATTTTTCCAGATCGACCGATGTAATTTGCTCCGGCTTCTGCCGGACAAGAATTATTTCCAAGTTGTCCACAACGCCGATGTTAGTGGTATTTCACCGTATCCCATAGGGATCTCTCGACCCGCAGCGCTTTACCCATGGCTGATCAAAAAGCTGTCAGAGCAGCACGAGTTCGCTTCATTTGCAAGACTGGAGGATCTACCTGCAGAAGCTGCAACCGACAAGCTGAATCTTGAGAAGGTAGGTGTTCGATCCGGTTTGTATATTCACATAGCGGCCTTGAGGTCCACTGAGTATAGCCTTGGTATCACATCAGCCAGCAACGATCGAACCTGCCCGGAGGAGTACGTCCCACGGCTGCGCCTGCTTGGGGAGTTGTTCGTCAATGCGCTGGAGCGAAGCAAGGCCGAGCTGAACCTGCGCGAAAGCGAGGAGCGCCTGAGCCTTGCCGCTTCTGCGGCGGAAGCGGGTCTGTGGATCCTGAACATGGAGGAAGGAGTGGTCTGGGCGACTCAAAAGCTCCGGGAGTTGTTTCACTTTGCCCCTGACGATGAATTGCACTTCGAGCGGTTCCTGATGGCGATCCATCCCGATGATCGCAGTAGAGTCAGAATGGCTGTTCGGCAGAGTCTGGAGAGGCAAGAGGCCCTCGACATCGAATATCGTATCGTGCGACCCGACGGGATCATCCGCTGGATCTCGTCACGGGGGAGTCCTTTCCGCGGGGTATCGGGCCTTCCCGAGCGCCTGATGGGGGCATCCATTGACGCTACCGAACGGAAGGAGCGCCTGGACGAGATCGAAAGGCTGAAGCTCCAGATGGAGAAAGAGAATCTTTATCTCCGGGAGGAGATCAAGACAGTTCAGGGATTCGAGAAGATTGTCGGGAAAAGCGATACACTCCAATATATCCTCTTTAGGGTCAAGCAGGTCGCCCCCACCGACGCCACAGTTCTCATTCTCGGCGAGACCGGTACGGGCAAGGGGTTGGTGGCTCATGCCATACATGAATTGAGTGGCCGCAAGGACAGGCCGATGGTTACGGTGAACTGCGCTGCCCTTCCGGGAAACCTCATCGAGAGCGAACTCTTCGGGCGGGAAAAGGGGGCCTTCACGGGGGCCCACGCGAAGCAGGCCGGACGTTTCGAGGTTGCCGACGGCGGGACGATCTTTCTGGATGAAATCGGCGAGATGCCTCTCGAACTCCAGGTAAAGCTCCTAAGGGTGCTGGAGGAGGGGGAGTTCGAAAGGCTCGGAAGTCCCAAGACCATCAAAGTGGACGTGAGGGTGATCGCTTCGACAAACCGAGACCTGGAAGCTGAGGTCAAAAGCAGGCGATTCAGAAAGGATCTCTTTTACCGGCTGAACGTATTCCCCGTCTCGCTCCCCCCCTTGAGGATGCGAACCGAAGACATCCCACAACTTGTCCGTTACTTCGCTGACAAGTACGCCCGGAAGTTCGGCAGGAAATATGAAACCGTTCCGAAGAGTACGATGAAGGACCTTCAGGAGCACCCCTGGCCCGGTAATGTGAGGGAACTGGAACACGTAATCGAAAGAGCGGTAATCACCAGCCCGGGGCCGGTGCTTCGGTTTGTGGACCGGCTCGAACGCGAGAATCCCGGAGAGGTGGAGGAGCCGCTTCAAGGGCTTGAGGCGATTGAGCGGGACCATATCCTCAAGATCCTGCAAAAAACCGGCTGGAAGATTGATGGCGAAGGCGGAGCCGCCTCCATCCTCGGACTTCACCCGAGCACTCTACGGTCCCGGATCAAGAAGATCGGCATAAAGCGCCCCTGAGAATTCACTACCCCCAAGCGATAGTCCGCAACGATATTTCGCGGATCCGCGAAATATCGAGAGCTAATCTTCATTCGTAATCCTTCCGAAATAATCCTCCATTCAGAAATAATGAGTCATGTCAACGGGTTGTAATTTACCTGCCGGGTTTTTACCTTTTGGAATGTTTTTTGAGTTGAGTTCCATAGACGTTGCGTAAAGCACCGCGAATCATCAAAGGAATTCCGGAGTGAGTGGTACGGACACAAAAGAAGAGAAATTTATGGAACTCACCATCGAGATTAAAGCCAAACCGGGAAAGTGTCAGGAGCTGTATCAGGCGTTGCAAGCACTCCTTCCAACGATTCGCAAGGAGAAAGGATGCCGGGATTGCCGGATCTCCCGGGACGTGGAGGATGGAGAGGTTTTCTTTCTTTCGGGTCACTGGGAAGCGCAGACAAGCCTCGAACATTACATACGGTCCACAAACGGCATGGCGCTCCTCGGGGCTATCAAGCTGTTGAGTGAAAAGGCGGGAGTCAGGATCGGCCACGATGCACCGTGGGAAGGGATCGATGTCCTGAAGAGAATGAGAAAGAAAACATAGCGCCGCCCGGTGGCGCAGCGGTTCGGGCCGGTCTGCCTGAGAGTTAGCACAAACAAGAGAATCATCATGTATGGACAGCAAAGGAGAGAGATCATGAAAAGAAAAGTCGTACATGCAACCTTCAGAGTTGCACTAGGCGCGGCTTGCGCTGCAACGGCGCCCTTCGGCGGCAGTGTGGCCGCACAAGAGGTTCTGCCTATACCGCCTGCCCCCTTCAAGGGGCAGATCGGGCTGAGTGTGAAGGACTCGAAGCCTGATTTTCCGCAGCCCATCAAGGCGCCGAAAGGCGCGCCCAATATCCTCATCATCCTGCTGGACGACGTCGGTTACGGCGCATCGGGCACCTTCGGCGGCGCGATCAGTACGCCGACGCTCGACCAGCTGGCGAATAACGGGCTGCGCTACACGCAGTTCCACACGACGTCGATTTCTTCACCCTCGCGCGCATCGCTGCTCACCGGGCGCAATCACCACATGGTGCATACCGGAAACATCATGGAGCTGGCCACTGGCTTCCCCGGCTATGACAGCCTGATGGGGAAGGATACGGCTACGGTTGCCGAGATCCTCCGGCAGAAGGGCTGGAACACCGCCTGGTTCGGCAAGAACCACAACGTGCCCGACTGGCAGAACAGCCAGGCCGGACCATTCGATATCTGGCCGACCGGCCTGGGTTTCGAAAAGTTCTACGGGTTCATCGGGGCCGAGACCAGCCAGTGGCGGCCCGCAGTCTTCGACGGGACAAAACCCATCGAGCCTTACCTTGGCAATCCCGATTACAACTTCGATTACGACATCGCCGACCAGGCCATCGAGTGGGTGCGCAACCAGAAGGCAGTGGCGCCCGACAAGCCGTTCTTCCTCTACTATGCGCCGGGCGCGACACACTCGCCGCATCAGCCGAAGAAGGAATGGATTGCGAAATACAAGGGGAAGTTCGACCAGGGCTGGGACAATCTGCGCGAGGAAACCCTGGCGCGCCAGAAGAAACTGGGCCTGGTTCCAACCGATACCAGGCTGACGGAGCGCAGCCGGGGAATCCCGGCATGGGACTCGCTGAATGCCGAGCAGAAGCAGCTCTATGCCTACATGATGGAGATTTATGCCGGGTATCTTTCCCAGACCGACTACAACGCCGGCCGGGTCCTGGATGCGATCGAGAAAATGGGCCAGATGGAGAATACGCTCGTCATCTACATCTGCGGCGACAACGGCGCCAGCGGCGAGGGCATGATCCAGGGCTCGCTCAACGAAATGGCCATGATCAACATGATCCAGGAAGACTACAAAGAGGTCCTTAAGCACAAGGACGACCTGGGCACGTGGAAGACGCACAACCACTATCCCGTCGGCTGGGCGCATGCCATGAACGCCCCGTTCCAGTGGGTCAAGGCAATGCCATCCCATTACGGCGGGAGCGCCAACGGGATGGTCATCTCATGGCCGGCTCGTATCAAGGATAGGGGCGGCATCCGGCCACAGTGGCACCACGTTATCGACATCGTGCCGACCCTTCTTGAACTCACGGGTCAGCAGCAACCCGCATCCGTCAACGGCGTAGCCCAGAAACCCATCGAGGGCGTGAGCATGGCCTACACCTTCGACAATGCCAAGGCCCCCTCTACCCGTCACACGCAGTACTTCGAGATCTTCGGCCTTCGCGCCATCTATCACGATGGCTGGGTGGCTTGCACCACGCCTCCGTACGGCGGGACCTGGGAGGACCAGACCAAGTGGAAGCGTGTCGATGTGATCAGCGGCTACAAGTGGGAGCTCTATCACGTTGCGGAGGACTTCAGCGAAGCCGTCAATCTTGCAGACCAGTATCCCGACAAGCTTCGCGATCTTCAGCTTCTGTTCTACGCCGAGGCCGCCAAATACAACGTGCTGCCGATTGATGACGGCGGCATGGAGAAGATGGACCCGGCCGGCCGCCCCAGCCTCACGCGCGGCCGGACCGAGTTCACCTACTTCGGACCCGTCAAGCGCATCCACGAAGGTTCAGCGCCTGACGTCAAGAACAAGTCATTCCGCATTACAGCCGATGTGATCCTCCCGAAGGGCAACGAGCAGGGTGTTCTGGTCACTCAGGGCGGCCTGTCGGGCGGATACGCGCTGATCTTCGAGAAGGGCAAACCGGTTTTCTATTACAACGTGGCCAACGTCGCTCATTACAACATCGCGGCCAAGAACCCCCTGAAGCCCGGCAAGCACACGATTGACTTTGATTTCCAGTATGACGGCGGCGGCGTCGGCAAGGGAGGCACCGGCACGATGAAGGTGGACGGCAGGCAGGTTGCCCAAGGGCGGATCGAGCGAACCACGCCCTTCCGCTTCTCAATCGACGAGACCTTCGACGTGGGTGAGGACACAGGGACACCCGTGAGCCTGAATTATGATGTGCCGTTCAAGTTCACGGGCACGATCGAGAAAGTTGTCATCAACCTCGGCCAGACGAAACTGGGCGCCGCCGACCACCAGAAATTGAAGGATGCTGACGCAAAACTCGCGGCGGATTGAGAAACGGTTTCATGCATCCGGACAGGGGGGAAGGATAGGCCACTTTCTCCCTGTCCGAATCGATTGAGAATAACATGCAGGCGAAGACAAGACGATGAAACCCGGACTCCATTTCCTTTGCGAGGGATATGGGAAGTTCTTTCGCCACATCCGGAAGTACCTCCGGGTGATGACACAGCTTCTCGAAAAAGGCCTTCCCCTGTCCCTGGTGATGGACGCGCTGAAGGGACCGCTCGTCATCACGCAGGGTGAGGCGGATGGCACGACGGCATCTCATGGGAGGGTTTTCCGGGGATGAGAATGAAAAAGCAAAGGGACCTTTGTATCAATCCTGCTCTTTTTCGTTCTCCTCATGATGGCCGGCATGACGGGTCTTGCGGCCGGGACTGCCGAGCCCGCGAAGACGTCTCAGAGCGATTTCCAGCGCCTCGAAGGATGCTGGGCCCGGCCGGAAAAGACCCAGGAGCTCTATCAGACCCTGCAGGCACTTCTCCCCACGATTCGCAGGGAGAAGGGATGCCGAGACTGCCGGGTCTGGCGCGACATGGAGGATGGGGAGATCTTCTTTCTCACGGTCGACTGGGAGACGAGGGCAAGCCTCGAGCAGGCTGTGCGTTCCGACAGCGGAGGGGCGCTGGTCGGTGCCGTCGATCTGCTGAGTGAAATGGCGCGAGTCAGGATCGGGAACGACGAACCCTGGGAGAGTACCGACATCCTGAAGAGAATGAGGAAGACAACCTAACTAATACAGGCTTGGGCAGTTTCGCCAGATGGAGGAAAACAGGACTTTCTACGTGTTTCTCACCCGTCGTTCGACAATGGGCATTAACAATCCTATTCAGTAAGGAGAGGTCATGAAGCCAAAGCAAACAGTTAGAAACAGCAAGGCCCGCATGTGGGCGGCGGTGGGCGGCATTCTAGCCGCAGCGGCAATCACCACCGCCGCGGTCACGCCGGCCAGGGCGGCCGACGTGCCGAACCGGACAAAACAGCCCAACATCCTCGTCATCTTCGGCGACGACATCGGTCAGGCCAACATCAGCGTCTTCACGAAGGGCCTGATGGGGTATCGCACGCCGAACATCGACCGCATCGCCCGGGAAGGCATGCTCTTCACGGACTACTACGCGGAGCAGAGCTGCACGGCGGGGCGGTCTTCGTTCATCACAGGCCAGAACGTCTTCCGCACCGGCCTGAGCAAGGTCGGGATGCCGGCGGCGCCGGTGGGCCTGCACAAGGAAGACCCGACCATCGCGGAAATGCTCAAACCTCTCGGGTATGCCACCGGACAGTTCGGCAAGAATCACCTCGGCGACCTCAACGAGTACCTGCCGACGGTTCACGGATTCGATGAATTCTTCGGCAACCTGTACCATCTCAACGCTGAGGAGGAGCCGGAGCTGTTCAATTACCCGCAGGAACCCAAGTTTCGCGCGCAGTTCGGTCCCCGGGGTGTGCTCCGGTGCAAGGCCACCGACAGGGACGACCCGACCGTGGACCCGCGCTGGGGCAAGGTCGGCAAGCAAACGGTTGAAGATACCGGTCCCCTGACCCGCAAGCGGATGGAGACCATCGACGATGAGACTTCGGCGGCGGCGATCGATTACATGACGCGCCAGGTCAAGACCGGGAAACCGTTCTTCGTCTGGTACAACAGCACGCGGATGCACCTCCGCACCCACGTGCGCCCCGAGCACCGCAGCCCGAAGGGCGTCACGGCCCTCACCGAGTATGCCGACGGCATGATCGAGCACGATGCCATGGTGGGATCCCTGCTCAAGGCCCTCGACGACCTGGGCATCGCGGGCAACACCATCGTCATCTACACGACGGACAACGGCCCGCATGGCAATGCCTGGCCGGATGCCGCGACGACACCGTTCCGGAGCGAGAAGGACACCAACTGGGAAGGGGGCTTCCGCGTGCCCGCTTTCATCCGCTGGCCGGGGCACATCAAGGCCGATTCCGTCTCCAACGAGATCGTCAGCGGGCTCGACTGGATGCCTACGCTGGTCGCCGCCGCAGGCGATCCGGACGTGAAGCAAAAACTGCTCAAGGGCTACAAGGTGGGCGGCAGGACCTACAAGGTCCATATCGACGGCTACAACATGTTGCCCTACCTGACCGGCCAGGAATCCAAAAGCCCGCGCCGGGAGTTCTTGTATTTCAGCGACGACGGCGACCTGCTCGCGTTGCGGTATGAAAATTGGAAGTTCGTCTTCGCCGAGCAGCGGATGAAAGGCACCCTGGCCATTTGGACGGAGCCGTTCACGCATCTCCGTGGGGGCAAGATGTTCGATCTGCGAGCCGACCCGTACGAGCGGGCGGACATCACCTCCAACACCTATTACGACTGGGAGATTGACCACTTGTTTCTCATTGTCCCGTCCCAAGTTTATATCGTGAATTTCATTAAGACCTTCAAGGAATTTCCGCCGCGGCAAAAACCGGCAAGCTTCGGCATTGACCAGGCCCTGGAGACTCTGCAGAGAACGGCCGGAGGGCGATAGACAGTTGAGTGAGAAAGGGCAATCAAGGGGAGGGTGTGGAGGCATTCTCAGCACCCTCCCTCCCCGGGGGGAGGCTCAGACACAAACCCCGATGCCGGCCGGAAGGGGATGATTTTTAAAGGAGAACACACGATGAAAAAAGTACGGAACAGAATCATGGGCTGTCTGCTTTTGATATGCGTGTCGGCAGCCTTTACCGTAACCGTCCATGCCGCCGATCTCTCGACGGGGATGGGGGCCTGCACGCTTCCCTCATGGAACGACGGGCCGGCAAAGAAATCCATCACGGCTTTCATCGCGAAGGTGACGAAGGAAGGCGGGCCGGACTTTGTGACGCCGTCCGAACGCATCGCGGTCTTCGACAACGACGGGACGCTCTGGGCCGAGCAGCCGATGTACTTCCAGTTCCTCTTCGTGCTGGATCGCATCAGGGAGCTTGCGCCCGGGCATCCGGAATGGAAAACGCAGGAGCCTTTCGCTTCGCTGCTCCGGGGCGATGTGAAGTCCGCCCTCGCAGGCGGTGAGCGGACCCTCGGCCAGCTCCTCATGGTGACCCACGCGGGCATGACGTCCGAGGAGTTCGAAAAAACGGTGAGCGACTGGATCGCAACCGCGAAGCACCCGAAAACGGGGCGGCTCTACACCGAGATGGTCTATCAGCCCATGATCGAGCTGCTCTCCTGTTTGCGGGCGAACGGATTCAAGACCTTCATCGTCTCCGGAGGAGGCATCGAGTTCATGCGTCCGTGGTCGGAAAGGGTCTATGGCATCCCGCCCGAACAGGTCGTCGGCTCCAGCATCAAAACGAAGTTCGAGTTGCGCGACGGCAGGCCCGTGCTTGTCCGCCTGCCGGAGATCAACTTCGTGGATGACGGCCCGGGCAAGCCCGTGGGAATCCAGACGCACATCGGACGACGTCCCATTGCGGCCTTCGGCAACTCCGACGGCGATCTCCAGATGCTCCAGTGGACAGCTGCCGGAACCGGCCCGCGCTTCTGCCTCTACGTCCACCACACCGACCCCGTGCGCGAGTGGGCCTACGACCGCGGCTCAGCTGTGGGACGACTGGACAAAGGGCTGGACGAAGCCCGGGTGCGCGGATGGGTGGTCGTGGACATGAAAGCCGACTGGAAGCGCATTTTCCCGTTCGAGAAAGAATGATGGCTTCCATGTTTTTAAAAAGCCCGGAATCCGTCTGCATCGGGGATGTGAAAGGAGGGAAATCATGAAACGAAAAGTCGTGCATGCAACCTTCGGCCTCGCACTGAGTGCGGCGTGCGCCGCAACAGCCGCGGCGCAGCCGGCGCTGGACCGCACAACGCTTCCCATCACGGAGCCGAAATACCCCCCAAGCACGGTTCTCGATGCGCGCAAGGCCACGCCTCCGCCGCGATTCGAGCTCAAGGCGCCAGCGGGCGCCCCGAACGTGCTCATCGTGCTGCTCGATGATTTTGGGTTCGGACAGTCCAGCGCATTTGGCGGTCCCATCAACATGCCGACAGTGGACCGCCTGGCCAATAACGGGCTCCGGTACAATCAGTTCCATACCACGGCGATGAGTGCGCCCACCCGCATGGCGCTGCTCACCGGTCGTAACCATCACAGGGCGAATATGGGCTCGATCACGGAGACTGCCACCGCCTTTCCGGGTAATACGGGGCAGCGGCCCGGGAGTATCGCTACCGTAGCGATGATATTACGGTACAATGGCTTCTCCACTGCTCAATTCGGCAAGAATCACGAAACGGCTGTCTGGGAGATCAGTCCTTCCGGTCCCACAGACCGGTGGCCGACCCGCTCCGGTTTCGACAAGTTCTATGGTTTTATGGCGGGTGAGATGAACCAGTGGGCGCCGACGATCTATGATGGTTTGGATAAAATTGAAACGCCCGCCTACCCCGGGTACCATTTCATGACGGACATGACCAACCAGGCCATCAAGTGGATGCGCTACCAGAAATCGCTCACGCCGGACAAACCCTTCTTTATCTATTTCGCGCCGGGAGCTACTCATGCGCCACACCACGCGCCGAAGGAATGGAGCGCCAGGTACAGGGGTAAGTTTGACCAGGGGTGGGACAAGTTGCGGGAAGAAACCCTGACCCGTCAGAAAAGATTGGGTGTAGTACCGCAGAACACGAAGCTGGCAGCCAAACCCGAAGCCATCAAGGACTGGGATAAGCTGACCCCGGATGAGAAGAAGCTGTTTGCCCGCGAGATGGAGGTGTTTGCCGGGTACGCTGAATATGCCGACGCCGAGATCGGGAGACTGATCAAGGCCATCGAAGAACTGGGTCAAATGGATAATACCCTGATCTTTTACATCGTTGGGGATAACGGGGCCAGCGCCGAAGGCGGAATGAGCGGTTTATTCAATGAGATGACCTACATCAACGGGGTGCAGGAAAAGGTCGAGGACATCCTGAAGGTCTATGATCAACTTGGCGGCCCCATGACCTACAACCATTATGCCGCAGGATGGGCCATTGCGGGGGATACGCCATTTACCTGGACCAAGATGGTTGCATCGAACTACGGCGGTACACGCAACGGGCTGGTCATCCACTGGCCCAGGGGTTTCATGGGAAAGGGCGAACTGCGCACCCAGTGGCACCACGTCATCGACGTAACGCCTACGATCCTGGAGGCCGCCGGCCTGCCGGAGCCGAAGGTGGTGGACGGGATCCCCCAGACCCCTATCGAAGGTGTGAGCATGCTTTATACCTTCGGGGATGCCAACGCCAGGGACCGCCGTCTTACCCAGTATTTCGAGCTTTATTGCAATCGGGCCATCTACAACGACGGCTGGCTCGCGGGCACGGTTCACGGGGCGCCGTGGGAGACCGGAAAGCCCCGGGCGACTCTCGAAAACGACAAGTGGGAGCTATACGACACCCGGACCGACTTCAGCCTGGCAGACGACCTGGCCGGGAAATATCCTGAGAAGCTCAAGGAAATGCAGGAGCTGTTCATGAAGGAAGCCGTCAAGTACAACGTGCTTCCGCTCGATGACCGCAAGCTGGAGCGTTTCAACGCCGCTCTGGTCGGCAGACCCGACCTGATGGCCGGCCGTACATCGCTGACGGTCTACGAGGGGATGACAGGGATGTCGGAAAATGTGTTTATCAACACAAAGAACCGCTCGCACACGATCACTGCCGAGGTACAGATACCCAAAGGGGGAGCCAGGGGCGTCATTCTGGCCCAGGCCGGCAGGTTCGGCGGCTGGAGTCTCTATTTGAAGGACGGCAAGCCGACCTATACTTACAATTTCCTAGGTCTGAAGCGCTTTACCATCGCTGCCAAGCAAAGCGTGCCGGTCGGCAAAACGACCATCCGCTATGAGTTCGCCTATGATGGCGGCGGCATCGGCAAGGGCGGCATGGGGTCGCTCTTCGTCAATGGCAACAAAGTGGCCCAAGGCCGGATCGAACACACCCAAGGTATCATATTCTCGGTAGAGGAGGGTACCGATGTGGGTCAAGACGGAGAGACGCCGGTCGTTGAGGACTATGGGATCCCGGCGCCATATATATTCACCGGCCAGATCAATAAGGTCACCATTGACCTGAAAGAAATGAAGCAGGCTGAAAAGGCAGAGGAGAACAAGCGCCGCGCGGAAGCCGCTCACAAGAAGGTGATGTCGGATTAAGGGATACGTCAGGAAGGAAATGGCGCGATCCGGCACTTAGACAGCGGGGGTGGAGGTGAAACATGAATCGGATTCGGTATCTTGCAGCCGGCCTTCTGTGCCTGACCGGCGTAATCCACGTGGCACGACTGGGTTTCCCTCCATTGGACGCCACTTTCGTCACCGTGGTAGTCGTCTTTGGAGCGGCTTATCTGATCATTGGCGGATTCTTGTTTCTAAACAGCAAGACAGCATATTACTTTGGTGCCATCGTACCTCTTATCGGTCTCTGTGTTGGCCCGGTAATCTTGACGAATCCCCCCATTCTGTTTGCTGCATTCCTCGGCGCGATTGAAATCGTAGTTGTGGTCAGTTGCTTCTATCTTATCAAGGGAAAGCGTAGCCTATAAGGAGCATGAAGACCCGGAATCACAGCCGAAGCGACGATTCCCAAAGTTGGCGGCAAGGATGCCTCAACACCACGCAATGGGTGGGAACGTACTCTGCAGACGAGACTTTCAACATCGGCCAGGACTCCGGAACACCGGCGAGCGAGGCCTACAGAGGACCCAGCCGGTTCAGCGGTACGATCGAAAAGGTCGTGATCGATACCCAGCCGGCAGACCTGACCGCGGCCGATCGGCAGAAACTGCGCGCAGCAGCCATCGCGATGGAATAGAGGCCTTGGCTCTCCCTTGCCCTTTGAAAATCCCCTCTCGTCCCCTGTTCGCAAAAAAGGGGGCGGGGGAGTGGCCCTGCGGCCTGCTTGAACCTCAACATCGAGTTTGTGAGGGTTCATAAACAATTTGTCCCGACCCGTCATGAAATGCAAAAAAGACCACAACAGATGTGACAGCTGAGAAAGAGAAAGGAGGATATCCGATGATGAGGTCAGTATGGATCAGTTTATTATGCACCTTGACCATAGCAGTCGTTTTTGCTGCTGGCCCGGCCTGGGCCGGGGGGATCATGCTCTACCAGTTCGGCTCGCCCGACGTGGGGACCGCGGCGGCCGGGAATGCCGCCCGGGCCCAGGATGCCTCCACGGTGTTCACGAACCCCGCAGGGATGGGCCGCCTCGAGAAGTCCCAGGTCCTGGGCGGCATGCAGGCCCTTTACGGCGACGTGAAGTTCAGTCCCAACGGGTCCACGACTGTCAGCGGAGACGACGGGGGAAATGCCATCGGGTGGATACCCGGTGGAAGCGCCTTTGTCGTACAGAAGCTCAACCCGGACTGGAGCATCGGCTTCGGCGTCCTTTCCTACTTCGGCCTCAGCGAGAACTACGGGGACACCTGGGTCGGCCGCTACTTCATCCAGAAGTCGACGCTCATAGGGATGACGCTCACGCCGGCCGTGAGCTACCGGGTGAACAACTGGCTCTATGTCGGCGCTGGGCTCAACATGATGTACGGCATGCTCGACGAGCAGGTCGCCATCAACAATGCGGGCGAAGCCCGGCCCGACGGGCAGCTCAAATACAGTGACCAGAAGTGGGGATACGGGGGCAACTTCGGTATCCTGGCGGAGCCAAAGCCCGGGACGCGCTTCGGCCTCACCTACCTGACGGAAGTGAAGCTCGACTTTGCCTCCGTGCCCGAGTTCAGTGGCCTCGGTCCGGTGCTTCAAGCCTTTCTGATCAGCCAGGGACTCACGACAAACGAAATGGGACTCAGCATGACCGTCCCCCAGATGGTCATGTTCAGCGCCTACCATGAGATCAACAGGCAGTGGGCCGTCATGGGCAACGTGGGCTGGCAGAACTGGTCGAGGTTCGGCAAGGCCGATGTGGGGATCAACTCGAGCACCCCCACAAGCCTGACCGTCGACAGCGATTATAACGACACATGGCACGTGGCCCTGGGGGTGCAGTACCGGCCGGCCATCGAGTCCCCCTGGACGTTTTCCGCAGGCGTGGCTTACGACAGCTCCGCCGTCGACGACGACAAGCGCACGGTCTCGGTCCCCATGGGGGAGGTCTGGGGTTTCGCCGTGGGCGCCCAGTATGCCGTGACCCCGAATCTGACGCTGGGAGCAGCCTACGAGTTTGCGTGGCTGGGCAACATGCCCGTCAACCAGGTACGCGGGACCGGGCCCTTTGCGAACACGGTGGCCGGCGAATTCGGCAACTCGAGCTTCAGCTTCTTCGCGCTCAACCTGAAATGGACCTATTGAGAGGAAGAAGTCAGGAAGAAAACCCTGGTTGCCGCGAAAAAAATTCACTATAAGGGCTAAGGAGAATGAAGCTCGGATCACCGGATGGGCAGCCGGTTGACCGGAAGCCGGGATGTAAGCAACACAGGAGAAAGGAGAAAGCGATGAAACGCACGATGGGATGTCTGATGGTTTTCAGCCTGGTATTGCTTTTTGCCGCAGGCGCGCTGGCCCAGGAAGGACTGGTGCGGACCGTGACTGAAGGCTGCAAGACGGAACTCGAAACCTACTGCAAAAATGTGACCCCCGGAGAGGGCCGTGTCCTGGCCTGTCTCTATGCCTATGAGGACAAGCTCTCGGGCCGATGTGAGTACGCGCTCTACGACGCCTCCGTGCAACTGGAGCGGGTGGTCAATGCACTGAGCTACGTGGCCAACGAATGCCGCGACGACCTGAAGGCATACTGCTCGGCCGTCAAGCCCGGCGAAGGGCGTCTGCTCGACTGCATCGAGAAAAACAAGGCGAAGGTCAGCGGCCGTTGCACCCAGGCCATGAAGGATGTCGGGTTGAAGAAGAAGTAAGAGGATACGTTCCGATTTACGGACGGCATCGAATCTTCACGGAAAAGCATGGCGGTATGGTCTCGGAAAAGGTCATTGGCGTCATGCCGATGTTCGAGATCTGTGGACGCGGACCGTTGCCCGGGCGAGTACCCGGGCCGGATTTCACCGAAATATTGGAGGGGAACATGATGAAAAGAGCTGCAAGAATGATGATGGCCGTAGGGATCGGTCTTGTGCTCACGGCGTCTGCGGCGTTTGCGGCGGATTACAAGTTTTCGGGGTTTTTCGGCAATCCGGCCGCCTATGAGATGCTGAAACCCGGGCCAGAAGGCGGGGCCAAGCTGCGCTGGCTGAAGGAAGGGGTGGATTCCAGGAAATACAACCGCTTCATGGTGGACAGCGTCGTCTTCTTCCTGGCGGACGAGTCGGACTACAAGGGCATCGATCCCCAGGAGATGAAAGAGCTGGCCGATGCCTTCAACCGGGAGCTCGCGGCGGCCTTCAGGGGCAAGTGGCCGATTGTCGCCGAGCCCGGTTCCGACGTGGCGCGGCTCCGCATCGCCATCACGAACATCAAACCCAGCCGTCCCGGCGTCAGCGCGGTGACGTCGGTTGTGCCCGTCGCGCTGGGTGTCAGCCTCGTCAAGAAGGGGGCCACCGGCGGCTGGTCCGGAAGCGGGGACACGTGCATCGAGCTGATGGCCCTCGACAGCACGACCAACGAGATCCTCCTCCTGGCACTCGATGAGCAGACGGCGGCCTTCGAGCAGCGGTTCTCGAAATGGGGCTCGGCCAATGACGCCTTCAAGTTCTGGTCTGAGAAGGCCGTGGCGTTCATAGACAATTACAAAGGCGTCAAGAGGGAACCTAAGAAATAGAGGGTCCAGGGACAAGGGGACAGGGTAGGGCTGCTGCGCAGCAATGAATGCCAGTGGCTAGTGGTCAGTGGCCAGAGTGAGAGAGTGCAACCCGGGACCAAGAGATGGGGAGGGGGGTAGAGGGGGACAGTTAACCGACCGTATCTAAAAGGAGTTTTAAAAACCGGGAATTATTGGAAAGCCCTGCCTGATGGCAGGGCTTTTGCTTCTTGCTTTTTCCATCTCTGACGACTATCTTATCGGGCACGATGATGGAACTCAATCCCGGAATGGCGTTCTCTCCGGTTTACCTGGAAATCTTTTCTTCCGCCGGTCGTATCCTCGTATTCTTCGTGGCGATCCTCGCCCAGATCTACCTCATTGCGCGCATCCGGCAGACGTTCCGGTTCCCGCGGCGCTCGGGGAGCTTCCGGTCCCGTGCCGTCGCGGCGGCAGGTACCGCCGTCGTGCTACTCTTCGCACTTGGCGGGTACGTGATGGCCACCCCCATTTCCTGGGTGGACCCTCCCCGCGCGGTGCAGCTGCTGATGTTCTATCTTCCGGCCGTGTGGGTTGTCGGGTCGATTTCCTCCGCACTGATCCTGATCATTTTCCGGGGTGCCGGGGATCTCGGTCGCAGGGCGGCCCGGATACGCCGGGAGCACACCGGCAAGCCGGTTGAAGCCGTCGTCGACACGGGCAGGCGCCGCTTCCTGCAGGCGGGGGCGGGCGCAATGGCCGTCGCGCCTTTTGTCCTTTCGGGCTATGGTGCCGCCTACGCGGGCAGGGCCTACGAAGTGCGGGAGCTTGCGCTTCCCTTCGGCCGCACCCTGAGGGTGGTTCAGCTCACCGACATCCACGCGGGGCTTTTCATGACCCGGCAGGACCTGCGGCGTTATGCCGACCAGGTCATTGCCCTGCAGCCGGATCTCTTCGTTCTCACCGGGGATTACATCACGAACTCGATCGCCTTTCTCCCGGAGTGTGTCGAGGAGATGGCCCGGGTCAGTGCCCGTTACGGCACGTTCGCCACGCTGGGCAATCACGATCACTGGTACACCGGGCCGGGCGATGCGATGGCCGTCTTCCGGCAGTACGGCATCCCGCTCCTGCGCAACACGCACCGGGTCATTCATACCCCGGAGGGGCCCTTCGCCGTTGCCGGCATCGACGACCTCCATGCCGGGCAGCCCGACCTGGAGGCCGCCCTGCGAGGCCTGACCCCCGGCATCCCGACGATTCTGCTTTCGCACCGCCCGGAGATATTCCCCGAGGCCGCCGAGCAGGGCGTTGCACTGACCCTGGCCGGCCACTATCACGGCGGGCAGATCAAGCTGAGCCTGCCGAAACGGGCAATCAGCGTGGCCCATCTCCGGTCGCCTTACCCGGAAGGGCTCTACCGGATCGATGAGTCCCGCCTCTACGTGAGCCGCGGGATCGGCACCTCGCTGACCCCCGTGAGGCTCAATGCGCGGCCCGAGGTGACCCTGCTGAACCTGACGTAAAAGGCAGCTGCGCAGCCGTGACCAGTGACCGGTGAAAGAAAAGGGACGAGGGTGTAGGGACGGGAAAAAGTGGCAGGAGCGGAAACCCAATTAAGAAAAAAGCCCCGCTGACCGGCAGGGCTTTTTTATGGGCGGTGAGGGCCTTGCAGTCTGGCCGCTTCCGCCACACACTCGTCCACGAGGGTCAGAAAGTCTTTTCGGTTCCGTGATTCTTGAGCGGTTTGGGCGGTCGAGGGCGCGGAAGCCTTTCTCTTGCTTTACGCAGCCGTTGGGCGGTATCATGATAAAAATGCAAAAAGGAGGATAAGCCATGCAGGACTTCATCAGGAAAGTGAAACTGCTCAGTGTCGGCCTTTTCTACATGGGTAAGGAGAAGGTCGAAGAGTCCGTTGCGGAGCTGATCAAGAAGGGGGAGATCACCGAGAAGGAAGGCCGGGCGCTGGTGAATGAACTCGTGGCCAAATCGAAGGAGGCGTCGAAGGATCTGGAGGGGCGCATCCACAAGGTGATGTCCGACGCCCAGGACAAGTTCCACGCCCCGCTGAAAAAAGAGATCGACGTGCTCAAGAAAAAAATCGCAAAGCTCGAGAAAGAGGCCGCCGCCGCGAGGGCCAGAAACCTGAAAAAAACCGCCAGGCCGTCCAGAAAGCCCGCAAAGTAGATCGTTCCATCTTCCTGGCGAATGAAACCCGTAAAGGAGCCCCGCCGCACGGCGGGGCTCCTTTTTTTCCTCGAACGATTTCCGGCAGATCTCGAGCGGAGAGCGAGGCTAACGGCCGGAAGCCTCCGGAGTCTCCGGAACTGTCGTGCCTTCGACGCGATTGGCATTATCGTTTCCGCCTGTTGTCGTGCGCCGGACGAACTCGGCAATACTCATGCCGGTCGTTTTCTCGAACCGGCGGCGGTCCTCCTCGACACGCCCCATCAGTTCCCGGACCCTGTCCGCATTTTCCGGGGTCCGCTCCACCTCCCGGAGGCTCTGCGTCGATTCCCGGAGGGCCCCAATGGTTTCGGTCAGCTCCCGGATGTCCTCGTCCGACAGAGAGGCTTCGGGGAGCTTCTCGCGAATGGCAAGGGAGAGGGTCGCCGGGAGGCGCTGCCACATCTCGTCAGAGTCGTTTGAAACGATGGGGGAAGGGGGTTCGCTCTTCGTCTCCCGCGCAACAAACTCATCGGGCGGCGGCGCGAGAGCCGATGCGGGGGCCGGGAAGACCTCGATGGGGGCCTCGACGGGGCTTGCACTGGAAACGCCTGCCTCCTGCCTCGGCTCCGGGAAACGCAACTCGGGGGGGAAGGCCCAGAACGCGGCCGTGACAACGATGGCCGTGACGGCGAAGACGGCAAGAAAGTTTTCCAGGCGCGGGAACATGGCTGCGGCCTCTCTGGAAGGAGGGAGAAGCGAGCGATAAGCCCGAGGACAAGACTGCCGGTTCCTTTATAGCAGAGCGCCCCTTGCGGGGTCAAGCGATCCATGCCGGCCGCCTTTGTGCAACGGCTCGAGGTTATGTCTAATTAGACATAATTGACAAAGACAAATCGTTGCCATAAAGTCAAATCAGCGAATCATCCTGTCGTTTATCTCTCATTATCCAACAGCCACCCCGATCATTGCAGAAGAGAGCCTCGAGTCGCCTATTGCCCCTGTCAGCTTTCCTTTAAACATGCAGCTCCGCGGCTCCTGGACACCCGAAACACCCCATCAAAAAAGGAGGGCGGATCATGGAGAAGTTGCTCCGAATCAACATGAGTGCGGAAGGCGGTCCTGCGGCCGTCACGGTCCCTGTCGGGGAGTATGCGGGGCTGGGCGGCCGGGCGTTGACCTCCGCCGTCGTATCGAAGGAAGTGCCGCCCCTGGCCCACCCGCTGGGCGAGGACAACAAGCTTGTCATTGCCCCGGGGATGCTCAGCGGAACCATCGCGGCCATGTCGGGGCGCTGCTCCGTGGGCGGCAAGAGCCCGCTGACGGGCGGCATCAAGGAGTCGAACTCCGGCGGCCAGGCCTCCCAGGTGCTGGCCCGGCTGGGTTACGCGGCCGTCATCCTGGAGGGGAAGCCGAAGGAGAACGATCTCTACAAGATCTTCATCAACAAGGACGGCGTGAAGATCAGCCGGGACAACAGCCTCAAGATGCTCGGCAACTACGACCTCGTCGAGAAGATGAAGGGCGAGTACGGCGACAAGATCGCCTGCGTCTCCATCGGGCCGGCAGGCGAGATGAAGATGTGCGCCGCCACGGTGGCCTTCACGGACATGGAACTCAGGCCCACCCGCCACGCGGGCCGGGGCGGCCTCGGCGCCGTCATGGGCTCCAAGGGCGTCAAGGTGATCGTCCTCGATGACGCCGGAATGAGCGCCCGCGCCCCGAAAGAAGTCGAAAAATTCCGGGCCGCCAACAAGGCCTTCGTGGACGGGCTGAAGAAACACCCCGTCACGGGCGAAGGTCTTCCCGCCTTCGGCACGAACATCCTCGCCAACGTGATCAACGAGGCGGGTGCCTACCCCACGCACAACTTCCTCTGGGGCCGCTTCGCCGGGACCTCGAAGATCAGCGGCGAGACCGAGGCGGAGCTGGAGAAGGCCCGCGGCGGAAACCCGACCCACGGCTGCCACCGCGGCTGCGTGATCCGCTGCTCGGGGATCTGGCACGACAAGGACGGCCACTACCTGACCAAGCAGCCCGAGTACGAGACCGTCTGGGCCCACGGCGCCAACTGCGGCATCGACGACATCGACGAAATCGCCGTGATGGACCGCCTCGATGACGACTACGGCCTGGACACGATCGAGATGGGCGCAACGATCGGGGTTGCCATGGAGGCGGGGATCGCAAAGTTCGGCGATGCCCAGGCCGCGATCAACCTCATCAAGGAGGTGGGCAAGGGGAGCCCCCTGGGACGCATCCTGGGCAACGGCGCCGGCATGACGGGCCGGGCCTTCGGCATCGAGCGGGTCCCCGTCGTGAAGAACCAGGCCCTTCCCGCCTACGACCCGAGGGCGATCCAGGGGATGGGCGTGACCTATGCGACGAGCACCATGGGAGGCGACCACACGGCAGGCTACGCCGTGGCCACCAACATCCTCAAGGTGGGGGGCTACGTCGACCCGCTGAAACCGGAGGGCCAGATCGAGCTGTCCAGGAATCTCCAGATCGCCACGGCAGCCATCGACTCCACGGGGATGTGCCTCTTCATCGCCTTCGCGATCATGGACCAGCCTGAAACCTTCCAGGCGCTTCTCGACCTGCTCGGCTCCTTCTACGGGATCAGCATGACCGGCGACGACGTGACGGCGCTGGGGAAAAAGGTTCTCACGTGGGAGCGGGATTTCAATGCGCAGGCCGGCCTCACGAAAGCGCACGACCGCCTGCCGGAGTTTTTCCGCAAAGAGCTGCTTCCCCCGCACAACGTCACGTTCCAGGTCAGCGACGCGGAGCTGGATAAGGTATTCGACTGGTAAGTCCAAATCCCCCCAGCCCCCCCTTTATGACAGGGGGGTCCGACTCCCTCCTTTAGTAAAGGGGGGCAGGGGAGGATTTTTGGGATCGATGGATTGCAGTCCTGTTAATCTTTGAAAGAAATCATTCATGACGGAATCGAACCGCGCCGATGCCGGCGCTGAAGGCAGGCTTTGCATAACCGTGCCGGCGGACCGGGTTGCCTGTTTCTTCCCGCTGCTGCAGAAAGGGTTTGAGCTCGGGGTCCTCGTCGGCTGCCCGATCCGGGCGCTTCTGCGCAATGGGCTCGGCCTGACCGACGAGTACATCGAGGCGCGGATCCAGACCGTCTTCCTGGACGGCAAGCCCGTGGACGACATCGACACGGCCCATGTCCGGGACGGCGCGACGCTGGCCCTTGCGCCTGCCATGCCGGGCCTGATGGGCGCGATGCTCCGAAGGGGCGGGTACTATGCCCCCATGCGCAGTGGGATCACTCACCGCGGCGATGCGGCACCGCGGGGCATCGGGGAGGGCCGCATCACCGTGAAATTCTTCGGCATGGCCGTGCGGGAACTGGGGCCGCATCTTCTCGAGCGCGGCATCGAGGTCGATGCCGGGGATCTCGCACGGATCGTCAGGAATCTGCCGGAGGATTGCGGGGAAGGGCTGGATGGTCTGGAGGCGCTCGCAGAGCAGGGAAGAGTGCTCCTGCGGGTATCGGTTGCGCAAGAGCGGGCAGAAGGGACGAGGGACTTGTGAGCAGAAAGAAGTGTTTAAGTGTCTGAGTGAAGAGGCGGAAGCGACCAGGAACCAGGCTATTAAACGAAAATCCTCGTTCGCCGATCCTCGGGCATTTTTCCTAGCCGCCGGCCACGGGCGGGAAGACCCCCACCCGGTCCCCTTCACGAAGGGTTTCGTTGCCGCTGGCGTGGATGCCGTTGAGGAAGATGATCTTCACCTTGTCCAGCGGCACGTCGAGACGCCGAAGCAGCCCCAGGATCGTGGTATCCTCGCCAACCTCCATGGGCCCCGTGCGGGGGACGAAGCGGGCCAGGGAGGCATAGAGGTTCAGATCGACTTTCATGGTGTCATCAACCCTCAAGGAAAGCATATACGACTGCGACGATTTCCTCAAATGGATTCAGGCAAGGGGAAAAGAAGGGGCGGGGCGATGAGTTCGGACATCCAGAAACGGATTCACGGGCGGGCAAAAAAAATAGCGGACCCGGCGGG
>Ga0351877_1047_pt1 | contig 36453 bp, 21 predicted proteins | sample BONcelFGM3001D13_FD_206775 | JGI IMG/M metagenome (GOLD analysis project Ga0351877, IMG submission 206775) | Enriched cells from coal bed in the Powder River Basin, Montana, United States - BONCAT cells FGM rep3 HSBNCT.FGM.300.1.D13 ...
AATCTGCTGTTTTCAGCAAATACAATTGCACCTGTTTTCATTTTAGTTGTAATCGGACTTTTTTTAAGAGCCAAGAACTTTGTTGACGAAGGATTTATTAAGACCTCATCAAAGTTGGTTTATAATATCGCTCTTCCGGTCTTTATTTTTTCTAAGTTATCTGTGTTGCGCCTAAGCGAAGCAATCGATTTCGGTATGATTTCCTTTATTTATCTATCTACTTTTATCTCCTTTTTAATAAGTCTTTTATTTTCTAAACTATATATTAGCGACTTAAAAAATAAAGGGGCGTTTGTTCAAGGAAGTTTCAGAGGTAATTTTGCAATTGTCGGACTTGCGGTAATACTAAACGTATCCGGTTCGGCGGGGGCTGCCAAAGCGGCGTTGATACTAGGATTTTTACTCCCGCTCTACAACATTCTTTCTGTTGTTGCTTTGTATCTTCCGTTCAGAAAAGAAGCACAAATTTCTACTTTAAGAATCTTGAAAGACATTTTTACAAATCCGCTGATTCTTGCAGTAATATTTTCAATTCCGATATCTTATTTTGAAATAAGACCTTATGAATTCATTAGTAAAACAATTTCATATCTTGCATCAATTTCATTACCGCTGGCATTGATCGGGATTGGTGGCTCGTTAAACTGGAATGCTGTAAAAACCGCCACACTTCCGGCTGTTTTATCATCAGCTTTGAAAATAATTGTTTATCCCCTAATATTTACAATCGCTGCTTACTACTTTGGTTATAGAGAAACTGATTTGATGATTCTATTTATACTCTTTGCTTGTCCAACAGCAGTTGTCAGTTTTATTATGGCTGAAGCAATGGGTTCAAACGGAAAGCTTGCAGGAAATATAATTGTGATTACAACAATTGGATTTATTTTTACTATGAGTTTGGGAATAATTATACTCCGGGAACTTACATTGTAATAAGAATATATGTTACATAACTATATCTTTATACACGCTAAAACAGATAAGAAAATTAAATTTTTTTTTTGACCAAATTGGATTTGAAGCAAAACTCTGAGTAATGATTATGCTGCATTGGAAAAATAATAATTTAGATTTATCCATTACTCCTCGCGTAACATAATATTGTTAACAGTATTATCCAATGCTCACTTTAGAATATAGGTTTGGGAATAACTCTTACATCTTAATCTGTTTTTTAGCTGTTAATTAAAAATTAAACTATTACCCACCAAAGAAAATTCATCACATACTTCATTAGAAAAAGGATCGAAAAGATTCTAATACAATCTTGTGACATTTCTAATGTGTTATAACAAATCTAGATGATTTATATCATTACCACTTGACAAGAGTTAGAATTTTATATAAGTTAACAACCAGAGAATGTAAACGTTTACATTTTGGCAAACGATATCTTTATTGAAAACTCTAACTACATATTAATAACTTTATTTCAGGAGGTTCTATGCTCAAGTTACATTACAAACTTGCCCTTTTTGTACTGATTATTATTGTTTCCACAGTTCAAATTCATTCGCAAGCAGTTGCTGATCCCGCTTCGTTACCGGTTTACGCTACCACATCTTCAATAACTCTCGATGGTCAACTAAATGAAGCTCCATGGGCTGTTGATGTTCCATATTTAATGTTTAAAAAAGATGGTGTACCTACCGGTAACGGGAATACACCAACTGACGGTGTTGAAGTTAAACCCCCTTATACTGAGGCTTCTACAACCAAAGTTAAATTCCTTCGTTCCGGATTTAATCTGTACATCGCATTAGATTCTGACGATAAACAAGTCTGCCGATTTGATTGGGAAGGCGATGGATTGTTTATGAAGATTAAGAATGCGTCCGGTACAAGTGAATATGAAATAAAAAATTATGTCGGTCTGGTTGCTGGCGTCCCAGCTTTTGTATATGAAACCAACGCTCCTGCAGGTTCAACTGAAGGGTTCGGATATGCAAAACCTGGAACAACTATTTATGACTCTACCAATAATGATAATGGTTATAGTACAGAAACTGTAATACATTTAGATCAACTTGGTTTTACAGATCCTTTAGCTCCTGTTTCTGTGATGCTTGTTATTTTTGATCCTGATAATTTTAGTCTAGGTGCTCCGGCTTGGGGTCCAAACGGAAACTTCTACAAACAATGGTGGGGAAGCGAATGGGGTAGTGCATACAGAATACTACAACCACAATTAGCTCAAGTACCTGTAGAACTAACTTCATTTACAGCGATCCCAATCGCAAAAGGTGTTGAATTACGCTGGATGACAGCATCAGAGACGAACAACAGCGGATTTGAAGTTCAAAGAAGTACCGATAATAACTCTTTCACAACTTTAGCTTTTGTTAATGGAAGAGGAACTACTTCTGAACAAGTTGAATATCAGTTTACTGATAACAATACAATTTCAGGAGTTTACTATTATAGATTAAGACAAGTTGATTTTGACGGAAAGTTTGATTTTTCACAGACTGTTCAAGTTGATGTTCAAGCTCCTGTTAATTTCACTTTATCACAAAACTATCCTAATCCGTTCAACCCTTCAACAACTATCAGTTTCGGTTTACCAACAGCTTCTCAAGTACATATAGTTGTATTTGATATGCTTGGGCGCGAAGTTGCAACAGTTGTTAACAAAGATTTTTCGCAAGGCACACATCAAGTGGTTTTTAATGCTTCAAATTTAGCAAGCGGAACATATGTTTATCAATTGAATTCGGTTGATGATAAGGGCACAAAACAAACTGTTTCTAAATTAATGAGCTTATTGAAGTAAATATTTAAGTTCATTACGAGGGATTCTATCTCTCTAAATCTTTTTAGCTGAGCTCTCAAAATTAAGCCGGATATGTTCATATCCGGCTTAATCATTTTAATACTTTATTTCTACATCTGCCGGGAACTGATCAATGATAATTTCGTTAGATGAAAAATTCTTTAACAACCTGCCATTTATTTTTACCGATGTAATAGATTTATCTTTGTAAATATTCTTAAAAATAATAACACCCGGTGGCAGCTCTATCGAACCCCCGATCTTTAATAACATCGTATTTTCATCTTGTTTAATAATCGAAAATGAAATAGTTCCGTAATAAGTTTTGAGATTCTTAACAGTTACACCACTTTTTTCTTCTACCCATTCCGGAATAATCCCGGCACCGATAATCAAAGCCTTTCTTTGCTCGTCTTCAAATATTAATAGTGAACGGAGCGAGGAAATAAAATCTGACCCAACCCATGTATGAGGCATGTCCCCAATAAAGCGGGGGAGCTTAGGGTCTTTCCAAACAACTTCTGCCCAGTGATTCCAACCTTGAGGACGCTGATCCTTGAAAAAGTAATTCATTAATTCATGTCCTCTTTCCCGTTGATCTAACTGAATAAATGCTCCGACTGTTCTTAATTCATACGGAGTATAATTAATCCAATTAAATGATTTATCATCACGCCGTTTGATGAAATAATCAAAGTAATGATCAAATGTATTTTTGAGATAAGGCTGAGGCAGATTTGCTTTTTCATTACACGGATATATCGCAATCGCAGTTGATGTTGCATCTATATCTCCAAGCTCCACACATCCGGGGATGTAGTCAATCCCTTTATTATGTATAGATAAAGAAATCGAATTATATAAATCGACTTTAAATTTTTGATGGATAGCGGAAAACTTTTTTTTCAATTCATGTTCACCCAAAATCGAGGCTATATCAACAGCATCTTTAAGTCCTTTTATAGCAAAAAAATTATCCCAAAAGGAGTGCATTGGTTTTTCTGAATAACCTTCATGGCTGATCGACTCGGTAAGCAATCCATAGAATGCTTTTAATGAATCCGTTAGAAGATATTCCGGGGTTGATCTTTGTTCAATTAAATGCTCAATATATGAAACAGCCTTAATTACATTTTCGAATTTCTCTCTTAGGAAAAGAGTATCTTTTGTGAAAAGAAAGTATTGATGAATTACATAAATCAACTGTCCGTGACTGTCATTTTCAAGCACCGGATCCGGACCTCTTCTATCTACAACACACGGCACTTTACCGCTGCTAAATTGGTATGAAGAATACCAATTAATAAATTCCTTAACTTCTTCAGTTATCCCCAGTTTTAGTAATGCAGAAGAAGTAAGTGAACCATCACGTATCCACGATCTTTCATAAGAACGCGAACCCGGTTGTATTCCGGCACCATCACGATTGATCAAAATATATGCTAAAGTTGAGCGAAGTGTGTTTGTCCATTTTTTGTATTTCCCGGGAAGTTTTATTTCGAAAGTATTAAGTTTCTCCTCCCAAAATTTCTTGATTGAAAACAATTTATCATTCATAAATGAATTACCTCCACTTTCGTTAGGAAATGTAGGAAGTTTTATTTCTTTATCATGGAAAGGAATTATGAATGAAAAACATCCTGCCTCTTCCGGTTTTAACTTATAAGTATAACCATAAGCAGCAGAAGCTAAACCCAGTTTATCGTTAGTAGAAATATTATTTGGGAGTTTATCTTTTGAAATAAATTCAATTATTTCACCACCATTGAAATCTGAAGCACCCATATTGTCAGGCTTGAATAAAGGATAAATAGATTTCTCCCCGTTGATAATTGCCCGATAATCTTCGAACCTGATTGATTCTACCGTGGCTACTCCTCCGGCTGCGTTAAGAAATTGATAAGTTGGATTTACCTGAAACGGTCTTATTGCAAAATAGATATTCCCCTGCTGATATTCAGTCGATTTATTTTTTAAAGTGTACTGGATGTTGAGTAATGACTTACCGGCAACACCGTCAGCAAAAGCCTTTATCTCAAGATCAAAAATATCGTTTGATCTATTAACAATAGGAATAGGTAAATATTCATCTTCAAGCGATTGAGTATTTGTTGTATGAAACCAGGTGATAAGTGACTTGCCGTCGTGAATAAATGGTTCAATTGAAAAACTGCTTTTATCAGTTTCTACTTGTCCCTCCTCATTTATCAAAGATTCTTTTGTATCACTATTCACCCCCGTAATAGTAAAATATGATTGTTCCGGAGTGAAATATTTTGGGAAAAAACCACGCGGGTAATGGGACGTTATTACTTCGAAAAAATTATTTAAGCTGCTTCCGAAAGAAATTGGTTCTACTTTAATCTCCTTTAATGCAAAACAATTTCCGTTTGGTTCTTCCATTACTATTTTCAAATAACGTGTTTCTATTTCGGGGAGATAGATGAAGGAAACACCCCCCTTCCCCTTTTTAATCGAATAAACTTTTGTCCAATTTATTTTATCATCTGAAATAAAAAAATCCGATTTAAGCGGATAATTATTTTCATCCCAATGAAGTGACAATCCCCCTAATTCTCTATTTATTTTAAAATCTATTTGTATTTCATCTTTGTAAGAATTCTTTGCCGAGCACCATTGAGTATTAATATTGTTATCAAAAGCTAACTTTATTGAATGATCTTCAGCGGAACTTGATGTAGCGGATAATTCGGGTTCAACAGATTCAGTAGAAATAATCGGTTTTCTAACTAACTTAAAATCATCCAGGTAGATAGTTCCTTTTCCACCGTTAACAGAGGCTATAGTAAACTCAACTTTATGGATCCTATTTGGAGAATTCTCGGTGGAAGGTCCCCAAGCTTTATTGATATTTCGCTTTTTTATTTTTAAGGTTTGCCATTCGCCGGGAAAAGAAAAATTTCTTCTATTCATCCACCAAACCGAAGTTCCATCTTCATCAAGTAATTTAAATTCAAAATCGTTATTGGGGGAAATTGCTTTTATCCGGAAAGAGAATTCATAATTATCAGGAAGCTCAATCGGAATTACTTTTTGAATACCTCCATAACCAGAGCCGGCTTTGAAATGATAGTCCAGCTTTAAGCAAGTTCCTGATTCCGTCTTTTCATTGGTCACTAAAACCTCAACCTCATCTGAACATACAACGTTCCAACCGGATACGGATTCAAAACTTTCAGAATAAATTACACTTTGTGCTCTTAAAGTCAAAAAACCGACAAGACAAAAAAACAAAATATAAAAAACATGTAAGTTGGAGTTTTTCATATATTGACCCCCTTTCGGTGCGATTACTAAATAAATGCTGCTTATTTTATGCTTTCGTATAAAATCTTTTTTTTATTTTTAAAGAAAAGTGATTTTCCACTTGCTTAAAAAAAACTAAATCTTTAAGTTTCTGCCCGATGAAAACGTTTACATTCAAATATAAATAAAATCAATGGCAACAACAATAAAAGAAATCGCAAAGCTTGCTAATGTATCAATTGCAACTGTGTCACGGGCTTTGAACAATGATAAAAAAGTTAAACCTGTTACAAAACAATTGGTGCTTTCAATTGCAAAAAAGCTTAATTACAATCCTAATCTTCTTGCAAGAAGTTTTGTGACAAAAAAATCAAATATTATTGGGCTTGTTATGCCGGATATATATGGTGAGTTCTTCATGGAAGTAATTCGTGGAGTTGATGAAGTCTGTTATAATAATGGCTATTATACTATGGTAACAAGTTCACATAGTAACCGGTCAATTGTTGAGGCAATAATCGATTACATGAGCAAAGGTATTGTTGGCGGATTAATTTTGATGACACCACTCGTTGAAGACGACGTAAAAGAAACTTTAGCGAAAAGCAAAATTCCTCTTGTTGTAATCAGCGGAAAATCGGAGTTGCAGAAATGGGATTCTATCAGCATTGACAACTTCAACGGTTCATATGCCGTTGTGGATCATCTTGCAAAAAAAGGATTTAAAAAAATTGCTCATATAACAGGTCCAAAAAGGAATAATGATTCTATTCAACGTGAACTCGGTTATAAACAGGCTCTGAAGGATAACGGTTTACAGCTTAATAATAAGTGGATTGTTACAGGAGATTTTACAATAAATGGCGGGCAGGCAGCCTGCGAATCTCTAATGAAAATGGATAACCCCCCTGATGCAATTTTTGCCTCGAACGATATGATGGCAATTGGATGTTACGTCGCTGCACGTTTTCTTAAATTGAAGATTCCGGTTGACTTTGCTGTTGCCGGATTTGATGACATTTTTGTATCGCAATTTCTTAATCCAAGATTAACCTCTGTTCATGTACCGATCTATGAGTTGGGGACCAATGCTGCACAAATTTTAATTGATAGAATGAAAGGGAATAAAGACCCCATCAAAATCAAAAAAATACCAACTGAACTTGTTATTGGCGGTTCTTGTGGTTAATTGTTCTCGTAAAGTAAGGATTTGAATTTTTTATGGCACACTTCGAAACTAAATATGGTTACTTCTCAAACGATGGAAATGAATATATTATTAAAACTCCCCGCACTCCTAAACCATGGGTAAATATTTTAACCAATGGTTCATACGGATTGGTTGTTTCACAAACAGGTGGCGGGTTTAGCTGGGAAACGCATTCAGAATTTAATCGAATAACACGATGGCATCAGGATTTAATTCAGGATAATTGGGGAAAATATATTTATATAAAAAATAATAAAACCGGTGAGGTCTGGAATCCCGCATGGATGCCGGTTAAAACTGAACTTGATAGTTATGAATGCCACATAGGTTTTGGATACACAATATTCAAATCATCTTATAAAGGAATTGAAATAACTTTAACATTGTTCGTTCCCAACAAACATAATCTTGAAATATGGGATTTATTAATTGAGAATAAATCAGCCGAAGTTGCTGACTTATCGATATTTACTTATTTAGAGTGGGTGCTTGGTTCATCTGCAGATCATCATCGGGAATTTCACAAAACATTTCTTGAAACCTGGTTTGATGAAGATATTAACGCTATTACTGCAACAAAGAGGTTATGGGATATCCCACTTGGCGATAGAGGTCATTGGAATATCGAGTATGAATATATCGGTTATTTTGCAGCAAATCAAAAAGTCGCCGGATATGAAGGAGATAAAGAATCATTCATTGGAAACTACGGTAGTTTGCAAAATCCTCAGGCGGTAAAGGATTCTAAACTTTCAGGGAAAACCGGAAAATGGAATGATTCAATAGCATCACTTATGGTTAATGCTAAACTTGAGGTAAATGAGAAAAAAGAGATAACGTTTTATTTGGGAATTGAAAAAACAAAAGAAGCTATCCATAAAACATTAGCAAATTATTTAACGCATGAAAAAATTTCAGAAGAATTAATTAAAGTTAAAAAGAATTGGCAAACGATTCTCGGAACTCTTGAAATAAACACTCCTGATCTTGCAATGAATCTTTCAATTAATAAATGGTTTCGTTATCAAACTATTGCATGTAGGTTATGGGGAAGAACTGCATATTATCAACAAAGTGGTGCATTTGGTTTTAGAGATCAACTACAAGATAGCCTTACTTATCTAACAATTGATCCCGAATTAACTCTTAATCAAATTCGATTACATGCCCGTCACCAATTTGAAGACGGACAAGTACTCCATTGGTGGCATCCAATTACAGAGACCGGTCTCGCTACAAAAATGACAGATGATTTGCTTTGGCTTCCTTTTGTAATATTTAATTATATCGATGAAACCGATAATTATGATATACTTAAAATAGTTGAACCCTTTTATGATAGCTCTCAATCCGGAACTTTATTTGATCACATCAAGAGAGCCATAGATTTAGTTCTTACCAGAATTAGTGAGAGAGGGCTTACTTTAATTGGTGCCGGGGATTGGAATGACGGGCTTAGCGCTGTCGGGCTTGAGATGAAAGGAGAATCAATTTGGCTTACCGAATTTTCCTATCTAATAATTACACGTTTCGAAAAATTACTGATTAAACTTAATGAAGTTGATTTAGCAAAATATTACGAACTTAAAGCACTTGAATTAAAAATCAGTTTTGATAAATATGCATGGGATGGAGAATGGTTTTCCCGTGCAACAAAAGACAATGGCGATAAAATCGGAAGCAGCGATAATGTAGAAGGTCGCATTTATCTCAACCCACAAATTTGGTCAGTGATAAGTGGTATTGCCAATTCAGAAAAGCAAAAAGCAGCCATGAAAGCTGTGACTGATAATCTTTTGAAAAAAAATGGTACATTATTACTTTATCCTGCTTATTCAATTCCCGACAAATTTATTGGTTATCTTTCACGTTATGCCCCCGGAAGAAGAGAAAACGGCGGGGTATATACCCATGCGGCAACGTGGTCAGTTTGGGCTTATGCTTTATTAAAAGATAATACCAATGCATATGAAGCATATAAAAGATTAAATCCGATTCTTAGTGGAATGAATCCGGATGAATATGTTGCAGAACCATTTGTTACACCCGGTAATATTGACGGACCAAATTCTCCTAATTACGGTATGGGGGGATGGACGTGGTACACCGGATCGGCGGCGTGGTTTGTTAAGGTTACTGTTGACTGGATTCTCGGGATAAGAGCATCAGCAGAGGGATTAGTTATTGATCCATGTATTCCTCCTGAGTGGGATTTTTATACCGTCAGAAGGTTATTCCGTGGAACCGTTTATAATATAAAAGTGATTAATGAAAAACATGTTGGAAAGGGAGTAAAATTGGTATTTGTAAATGGAAATGAGCATCCCGGAAATATTATATCCGTTCAAAGTGAAAAAATTGTTGAAATAGAAGTCCATCTCGGTTAACAATAATGAAGCAAGAAATTAAATATTCGCTGAATGGAAAATGGAATTTTGTTACCGATAGTCTTAGTGAATTAGACTTTGATTCATTTCTACTGCTTAAAGATAAGCAACAGAATAAAATGAAACTTCCGGTAAATTGGCAGTTAGCCGGATTAAATAACTTTAACGGTACCGTTTGGTTTTATCGGACTTTTGATCTAAATAATTTTAACAATTTGGGCTTGCCGTTATTAAAGTTTAACGGTGTCGATTATTTTTCTGATGTTTGGATAAATAATATCAATTCAGGGCATCATGAAGGATATTTCCAATCATTTTTTCACATTCTAAACAGTAATATTTTAACAGAAAAAAATAATGAAATTGTTGTGCGGGTCTCTTCTCCAAAAGAAAAACCCGGGGAGGTTTGGCCTTCTAATAAACAATTAATAAAAGGGATATTCAGTCATCACGATTGCCGCCCGGGTGGATGGTCGATGGAACATGGTCAAGATAAAAATACAGGAGGCGTGTGGAATGATGTCGAGTTGCTTACAGGAAAGAATATCTATTTTGATTCAGTGAAAGTAACATCTAAAATTGATAAGAGTCAAAAATCTGCGAAATTACTAATTGATTTATCTTCCATAAATAATCTCACGGTTCCTTCACAATTATCCTTTCAGATAAACATCAAGTATAAATCGAAATCAGTTTATAAAAACGTATTTTCAAAAAGCATAAATCCCCTTGCCGATACTTTTAATATTGCTGTTGATATTAATAATCCAAAGTTATGGAACACATGGGATTTGGGTGAACCGAATCTTTATGAGTTATCAATTACATCAGATGAAAGTTATTCCCTCAAAACGATTTTTGGTATAAGGGATGTTGAACTAAAAGACTCTCGTAGTTTTTTCATCAACGGTAAAGAATTGTTTCTTCGCGGAACAAATATTATCCCAACGCAAATGTTGAGTTCATTCGACAGTAAAAAAATTCAACACCTTATAACTCTTTTAAAAGAAGCGAATATAAACATAGTACGTGTTCACGCACATGTTAACCGTAAAGAGCTTTATGAAGCTTTCGACATGTCCGGTATTTTAGTGTGGCAGGATTTTCCACTTCAATGGACTTACGATACATCAAGCGAATTTGTTTTAAACGCAATTAAACAAATTAAAGAGATGGTTAAACAGTTTTATAATCATCCTTCAATAGTATTTTGGTGTTGTCACAACGAACCCGGTGAACAAATTAATACTCTTGATCCTTTTCTAACCGATGCAGTTCTTCAAGAAGATTCGTCAAGAATAATTCGTAAAGCATCAAATTATGAAGAGCATCCTTACGATGGTTGGTACTGGGGCAACAAAGAGCATTTTGCAGCAACCCCAATGGGTCCGCTTGTTACAGAATTTGGCGCCCAGGCAATTCCGGAAATATCATCTTTACGTAAAACCCTCTCTAATAATGCAATTGCAAAATATGAGTGGAAAGAATGGGAATATCATAATTTTCAGTATGAACAAACTTTTAATGTCGCCGGAATTGAATGCGGAAAATCTATAAACGAGTTTATAAATAACTCTCAAAATTATCAAGCCGGATTGCTAACAACTGCAATCGATTTTTATAGAAGAAAAAAGAATAACGGAATTTCAGGAATATTTCAATTCATGTTTATCGATTGCTGGGAATCAATCACATGGTCTGTTGTTGATTATTTCGGAAAAAAGAAAAAGGGATTTTACGCACTTCAAAAAGCATATCAACCGGTTTATGTTTCTATTAAAGTAATGAAAGAAAAATATTTCAACGGTCAGGATTTGAATCTTGATATTTGGGTTATTAATGATCTATATAAAGTATTAAACAAATGTTCAATTGAATTTTCAATTAATAAAAAAGTATTCACAAAAATATATGTTGGCAAAGTTGAAATGAATTCTGTTATTCATTTGCCATGGAATGCGAACAAAATCCCTCTTCCCCTTAATCTAAAATACAAAGCTTATAAGATTGATGTTAGATTAGTAACAGGTTCCGGTCAGATGTTATCGGTTAATGATTTTATTGTAAAAATGGTTTTTAAGTAGATTGGCGGAAATATGTTTTACCGTTCGATTATAATATTTATCGGGATATTTTTTATCACAATATCTCAGGTAAGAGGCGAATCAAAAACACTTCCTTCCCCTCCTCAAAACGTTCGCAGTTATGGATATGAAAAACACTTCGACATAGTATGGGATAAAATCTCTGATGCCAATATAGTTTCATATAAAGTTTATCGTAAGTATAATGGGCAATTTGTTTTTCCTGTAACAGTTCCAAAAGAAAAAAATTATTACTCTGCTTTCCCCGGAGTAACCGGATTGACATATACTTATCGGGTTAGCTCTGTTGATAATTTGGGTAACGAATCTGAGTTGAGCGACAGCACTATTGTTGTAACTCATTTAATGAGCGATGAAGAATTTATGGACATGACACAGCGCGCTACATTCAGATTTTTCTGGGATTATGCGCACCCGGTATCAGGATTAGCACGTGATAGGCTTAACTCCGATAACACTGTTACAATCAGCGGTTCAGGCTTCGGTGTAATGGCAATTCCGGTTGGAATTGAAAGAGGATTCATTACGCGTGAAGAAGGAGTAGTGAGAATATTAAAAATTATTACCTTCCTAAAAAACAAAGCACAAAGATTTCATGGTGTTTGGTCTCATTGGTTACATGGTGAAACAGGCAATGTAATTCCGTTTAGTCAATATGATAATGGTGGTGATCTTGTCGAAACTTCATTTATGATTCAAGGATTATTAGCTGTCCGAAAATATTTTAATTTAGATACACCTGATGAATTACAAATAAGAAGCATCATTACAACACTATGGGAAGAAGTTGAATGGGATTGGTATTTACGATATCCATCCAATAATTATTTATATTGGCACTGGTCACCAAATTATGGCTGGCAAATGAACATGACTCTTCGCGGTCCTAACGAAACTCACATCGCCTATTTACTTGCTATAGCTTCTCCGACTCATGGAATTCCTGCAACAACATATTCGCTTGGTTGGGCAAGTAGTCCATACTATCGAAATGGGAAATCATTTTATGGAATTCCGTTATTTGTCGGATGGGATTACGGCGGACCCTTGTTCTTTGCACATTATTCATTCTTAGGTTTTGATCCAAGAAATAAAAAAGATGCATACACTAACTATTTTAATAATAATAAACACCATACATTAATCAATAGAGCTTATTGCATTGTTAATCCGCGCGGTCATGCCGCTTACAGTGATTCACTCTGGGGATTAACTGCATCTGATGATCCGTTTGGTTACAGGGTGCACGAACCTTTTAATGACAATGGAACTATTACACCTACAGCGGCACTATCATCTTTTCCATATACTCCGGAATTGTCTATGGTTGTACTTAAAAATTTGTATAGAACATACGGCAGCAATATTTGGGGTGAATACGGTTTTAATGATGCTCTTAACCCTAAAGAAAATTGGTTTGCGAATAGTTACCTCGCCATAGATCAGGGCCCAATAATAGTAATGATAGAAAATTATAGAAGTCAATTGTTATGGAATGCTTTTATGGCAAACTCCGAAATTGATTCAATGATGAATAAAGTAGGTTTCGTATTTGATTCAACAGTCAATGTTAGAGATATTAAAGAGATACCGAATGAATTCAATCTTATAGGTAATTATCCAAATCCTTTTAATCCATCTACAAAAATTGTTTTTCAAATGCAATCAAGTGATGAAGTAAGCATTATAATCTTTGATATACTCGGGAATAAAGTTAAACATCTTGTAAATGAAACTTTTCAAAAAGGTGAACATGAAATCACCTGGGATGGATCAGGAGATTTGACGAATTCCCTTCCCTCGGGAGTTTATATTTATCAGCTTAGTACGTCGACTATGAACTTATTTGGTAAAATGATTTTACAGAAGTAATTATTTATGATATTTAGATTTAGATATATTTTATTATTCTTTTTAATTATAGTAAACGGTTGTGGCGATAGACAATCGTCTGTCACGGTTATAAACTTTTGGGCAATGGGGGCTGAGGGGGAATATGTTCAGAGTCTTGTTCCGGCATTTGAAAAAATGAATCCCGACATTAAGGTAAAAGTTCAAATGGTTCCATGGACGGCAGCTCAGGAAAAATTAATCACTGCATTTGCAAGTAATAACCTTCCGGATGTATTTCAATTAGGAAACACATGGATACCGCAATTTTCATACATCGCGGCAATAGATGTGTTAGATTCATTAGTAAAAAAATCAGAAATAATTTATCAAGAAAATTATTTCGATGGAATTTGGGAAACTAATGTTCTAAATGATAAAATTTATGGTATCCCATGGTATATAGACACAAGAGTACTTTATTACAGAAGTGATATTCTTAAAAAAGCCGGTTATGATTCTCCCCCAAAAACATGGGAAGAACTTTTTGATGTTTCGAAAAAAATAAAAGAGAACTTTGGGAAACAAGAAAAATATCCGATATACTTACCCACCAATGAATTTGCTCCATTTGTAATTTTCGGGCTGCAGAACAAAGCAACCATCCTAAAAGATAACGATTCTTACGGAAATTTTTCACAAAAGGAATTTGTTGATGCATTCAAATATGCAATGAGTTTTTATGAACACAATTTAACACCTCTTGGAATTTCTCAAGTCACCAATATCTATCAGGCTTTTCGCGATGAATATATAACGATGTATATCTCGGGCCCGTGGAATATTAAGGAATTTCAAAAATGGATGACGGGAGTTTACGCTGATTCGTGGAATACAGCACCACTTCCATCACCTGATGACAGCTATCCCGGCTTATCATTGGCGGGGGGAGCGAGTTTGGTTGTTTCTAAAAATTCTAAAAATAAAGAAAAAAGCTGGAGATTTATTGAATACCTTTCTCAAAAAGAAACCCAGCTTGAGTTTTATAATTTATCCTCTGATCTTCCCGCCGTAAAATCGTTATGGGAAGAACCATTGTTCAAAGAGAACAAATATATGTCGGCATTTTATCAACAATTCCAGCGTGTTGTTCCCACTCCCAAAGTACCTGAATGGGAACAAATTGCCTTTTGGAAAATTCAACAATATGCGGAATTAACTTCGAGAAAAGTTCTATCCGTTGAAGATGCAATGAAAAAATTGGATGCTGAAGTAAATAATATCCTTGAAAAAAGAAGATGGCTTTTAGCCAAGGGAAAAAATCAATAGTCAACTGATGAAAAAACTTGATTTAAATAAGGAAAACATTCGATCAGCAGTGATCTTTCTTTCACCTGCTTTACTTTCTATTTTTATCTTTTTTTTTATTCCGGTTGTAGCCGCTTTTATAATAAGTTTCACTGATTTTGATATTTACTCAATTGGCGATTATGCAAATATCTCTTTTATAGGAGTTAGGAATTACTCAAGACTGTTTCAAGATGTATTATTCTGGACATCATTAAAAAATACTTTTTATTTTGTTGTTCTCGCCGGACCATTATCTGTAGCTGTTTCCCTTTTTGCTGCGATACTTCTTAATTCAAAACTTGTAAAGTTTAAGGGATTATTCAGACTTTCATATTTTATTCCTGTTGTAACAACATTAGTTGCTGTAGCGATTGTATGGCGTTTCATATATCATCCAAAATTCGGAATATTTAATTTCGTTTTGGTCTTCGTAGGCATTAGTCCCATTGACTGGCTTGGGGATCCAAATTGGGCTATGCCCGCAATTGTTATAATGGCGGTATGGAAAAATTTTGGTTATAATATGATTATTTTTTTAGCCGGGCTTCAGAATATCCCTTCGCACTTGTATGAAGCTGCTATAATGGAAGGGGCAAACAGCTGGCAGCAATTTAAATCAATTACCCTTCCGATGCTTGCACCAACAACATTATTTGTAAGTTTGATAACAATGATTGGATTTTTTCAATTATTTGCAGAACCTTACATAATGACGCAGGGAGGTCCTATGAACTCCACCTTGAGCATTGTTCAATATATGTATCAAGAGGGTTTCAGATGGTGGAACATAGGTTATTCAGCTTCGATTGCATTTGCTCTCTTTTTCATAATATTCATCGGGACAATAATTCAATTCAAATTGCGTAAAGATGAATAAATTATGAAAAAAACAATTCTTCATATTTTTTTAATCGTAACAAGTATAATTACACTCAGTCCGTTTATTTGGATGCTTTCGGCTTCGTTTATGGCAGATGGGCATGCAAATGTATATCCCCCAATATTTTTCCCGGATGCATTTACATTAATGCAATATAGAAATTTGTTTTCGCGTTTAAATGTTTCAAGCAATTTTTTGAACAGCCTATTTTTATCGATAACTGTTACGGTGATTTCCCTGCTGTTTAATTCGATGGCGGGTTATGCATTTGCAAAGTTCAAATTTAAAATGAAAAATAAAATATTTAATCTTCTTCTTAGTTCGATGATAATTCCGGCTCAGGTAACAATGCTTCCGCTTTTTCTTATGTTGAAATCGATGGGATTGATAAACTCATATTATGCAATCATAATTCCCGGAATGGCAAATATCTTCGGAATATTTTTAATTCGGCAATATGCTATTTCGATACCGGATAGTTTAATTGAATCGGCAAAAATTGACGGAGCAAATGATTTCCAAATTTACTATCGAATTATTTTACCGTTGTGTATGCCTATATTAATCACGTTAGCACTTTTTACATTTATGGGAACCTGGAACGATTTTATGTGGCCTCTAATAGTTTTGACAGATAATTCCTTATATACACTTCCGGTAGCACTTGCAAACTTAATGCTTGAACACTCAAAAGATCCTGAACTTATGATGGCTGGTTCGGTTATTACGATTATTCCTGTTCTAATCGTTTTCCTCTTTTTGCAAAAATATTACATCTCCGGAATTATGAGTGGTGGAGTAAAGGAGTAGTATTAAAAATCGACAAAATATTTTCGAATTAATTTGACTCTATAAAAGATTTTTCAGATGTTTCATACACTATTTTTATAAAATGTAAACGTTTACACTAAACAAAAATAATTTTACTACCGTGTTACTTTGATAGGATATAACAAACAATAATCAGATAAAATCAATGGAGGAAATCATGCAGAAATCAACACAGTGGACCTTTTGGGCATTAATTTTAATCGTCTCTGGATTAGAATTAAATTATGCTCAACAATTAAAACGTCAGGATGCTATTTGGGCTCGTTCAACTGATGGAGCAGTTATTACACTTGACGGTTTCTTAGATGAACCGGTTTGGGCAAAAGCTGAATCTTTAGTTGTTAAATACGGACAAAGTGCCGGCTTGCCTACAAGTGGCTGGAGATCAGAATTTCAAGCGGATGCCATTACTGACCCAACAGATGCCGTTGTGAAATTTTTAGTTTCGGGTAATCAGCTTTATATCGCATTTAATGTTAAGGATTCATCGGTTGGCGGAACGCCTGATTGGGCGCGCTGGGATGCTGTTCTTATGTCAATTAAAGATAAAGCTAATCCAACACGTCCTTTAAATCCTATAGAGTTTTTCTATACCTTTTGGTATTTGAATGTCCCTCAATATGCAACTCCCGGCGGTCTACCAAGATTTATAGGCAAATACGGAAATTTTGATGATACTACAAGAACGGATGCACAACGCGCAGTTTGGGATGCCGGATTCAGAGTAATCGGCGGACAAACGAATGATGCAGGAAGAGATGAAGGCTGGATTGCAGAAATGAGAATTTCGGTTGATTCTTTGGGTTATAATTTAACTCAATCTGGCGGCGATATTGTTCAACTTAATTTTTCAATATGGGATTGCGATTATGTTTACGAAGGGAATCCTTCAACTGTAAGTACTGCAAGAACTCATGTGCAAAATCCCTGGGGTAATGCAAATGGAAATAATGTTCTCCGGGTTCATGCATCACCAAGTGTGACAGTTAATACCTTAACCCTTCCTGAAGTAACACCGGATTTGGTTCTTCAAAACGGACTTCAAATTGCAGCCCCCATTATTGATGGTGAGTTAAATGACGATGTTTGGAGTAAAGTGAATTCATTTAATATTGCCTGGGGTGATTCTGTAATAAGAGCATCATATGCAGGTGTGGGTCCTTATCAAAGCGGGCAATATCAACCGGAGCTTAGTCCAGGGTTACGCCCCGATATTCTTGATCCCTCTTATGCTACAGTTAAAATGTTCTTTAAAGATAATTATCTCTATTTAGCTGCTGATGTAAATGATCAGATTGTACAGGGTGATGGAGTGTATGATCTTGCAGATGGTATTAGTATTATTCTTGCCGATAGAAACTCATTCAACGATGATAATGTATTTGATTTCAGATTATTAAGAATGAGTTTTGGACCCGACAGCTTACCTAAAGCATACGATTATTTACAACAATTATTAGACTCAACTAATAGTCAGTTTGCAGTAAAATTAAAAGGGACAACAACAGTTAATGACAATTCAGATATTGATGAAGGTTATACCGTTGAAATGAAAATTGAATTAACCGGAATGCTCGGTTATGAAAACGGACTCGGCGACAAAACCTTGTTTGGAGGAATATGCTTGTATGACGGTGATGTATTTGAAGATCCATTATTGAATTACGGAACCCGTACCTGGTGGTTTAGAGAACATGGCGGAGGTCCTGCTGCAGCCTGGATTTATATGGATCCTAATAATCTGATTTTAAGTGCAGATGACAATGATCTATCAATTGTTCCATCTTCACTTCAGATTAAAGGAAATTTTCCTAATCCTTTTAACCCGACAACCGTAGTTAGATATGCAACTCCTTTTGCCGGTGAAATTACTCTCAATGTATTTAATCTACTTGGTGAATCAGTCGCAAGCATGAATCAGGTTGTTACATCATCAGGAAATTATGAGTTTAATTTTAACGGGTCAGAGTTAGCATCAGGTGTTTATTTATATAAAGTAAGTGCCAAAAATAATCAAACCGGAAAGTATGTTGAATCAGCTGCCGGAAAAATGATTTTAATGAAATAGTTCCTTTCGAGTTCGGAGATTACTAATCTCCGAACTCTTTTAATTCTGATTAGGATTATCAATATTAAGGTGAAAAAATGCCTTCGCTACCAGAATCTAAATTTATTATTAAGTCCGCAGACTATCGGTTGAAATGGTTTATAATATTAACACTACTCTTAATTCCGATAGAACTTTTATCCCAAACAACCGGAAAACTTTCAGGAAGAATAACTGATGAAAGCGGGGAACCACTTGTTGGAGCTAATGTTGTAATTATTGGAACAACTCAAGGTGCAGCGACTGATTTAGAGGGTTATTATTCAATTCTAAATCTGAGAGCAGGTTCCTACAATGTTAGATTTGGATACATCGGCTATCAAGCAAAAGTTATTGAAAGTATTAAAATCAACTCAGATCAGACGACTAAGATTGATGTTAAACTTCAGATAATGGTAATTGAAGGTGAAGAAGTTACAATAACAGCCGAAAGACCTTTGGTGGAGTTTAATCAAACAAGTTCAGTTGCATCTATCAGTAAAGAAGAAATAAATCTGCTTCCCGTGCAAGATTTGAATCAAATAGTTAATCTTCAAGCCGGTGTAGTTGACGGGCATTTTAGAGGTGGAAGAATCGGCGAAGTTCAGTACCAGGTTGATGGTGTAACTGTAAATAATCCTTTTAATAATTCATCAACATTACTTCTGGATAAATCTGTACTACAAGAGGTTCAAGTGATTTCCGGAACTTTCGATGCAAAATATGGACAGGCTATGTCAGGTGTTGTGAATGCTGTTCTGAGAAGCGGATCTGATAAATTTGAATTTTCGGGAGAAATATATGGAGGAGATTATATTCCGTTTGATGATAAAAGATATCCGAATAATAAAGATATTAATCCAATAACAACTCACAATTTACAACTCACAATTAGTGGTCCTACTTACCTTCCGCAAACAACTTTTCTTTTGAGCGGAAGAAGATATTTTAGTAATGGCTGGCTTTATGGTCAAAGAAGATTTGTTCCTACAGATAAATATGATGTAGATAATATGATCTTCAGTCCAACCGGAGATAATGAAATCGTTCCGATGAGTACAACCCGCGAATGGAGCGGTCAATTTAAAGTTACGAATGCTTCACTCTCCCGTGTACAACTTAGTTATCAAGCAATTTTAAATAGAATCGAAAGCAAATATTATAATTTTTCTTTAAGATTGAATCCCGATGGAGTGAAACCTAACAACACAAATTCTCTTACTCACGGAATAGATTTAACTCAAACCATCTCTAACGAAATGTTTTATAAGATTAGCGTTCGACAAAACTATTTTGATTATAAATCATATATGTACGAAAGTGTTTTTGATCCAAGATATTTGGATGCAGGCGAATTTAAAAGTGAAGCAAATTATGAAGATGGTGCTGTAGTACAGGGTGTTGATCTCGGGAGATATTTACAAAAAACAAATTCCTTTGTAGCTAAAGGAGATTTTACCTGGCAATTAAACCGAAATAACATGATTGAACTCGGGTTAGAAGGGCAAATATCAGAAATCTCTTTTGGCAGCCCGGGATTTATTTCAACAACTAATATTGCCGGAACAAGAGTTTTGGTGGCTAAAGATCAACCCGAAAAACTTGAAGATCCCAGAGTAGAAACTTATCATCCTAAACAATTCGCCTTTTACCTCCAGGATAGAATTGAAATGGGGGACTTAGTTGTACGTGCCGGAGTAAGATTAGAACATTATGATGCTAATGCTTTTATTCCGGATGATCTTCAAAATCCTGCTAATGCAATTAGTGGTGCCCCCTCATCGGAACTCAAAAAAACAACAATAAAATTTGCAGTTGCTCCCCGCTTAGGTTTCAGTTTTCCGTTAACGGATAGAGCCTCTATTTATTTTGCATATGGTCATTTTTACCAAATGCCCGGATTAGCTGATTTATATAGTAATTCAAATTATTTAATTCTAAAAGATTTACAGGATGGCGGAATCTCCTACGGTACTATGGGGAATCCTGATCTTAAACCTCAATTAACAGTTCAATATGAAGTTGGCTTAAAGCAAGCACTCTCTCAAATGCTGGGGTATGAATTAACTTTCTTCTATAAAGATATCAGAGATTTACTTGGAAGCGAGTTTATTTCAACTTATGCTGCTGCTGATTATCCAAGACTAACAAACGTAGATTTCGGAAGTGTTTACGGTGTTACCATTGCTTTTACACAAAGAGCATTCGGACCACTAAATACAAGTCTGGATTACACAATGCAATTTGCACGCGGTAACAGCAGTGACCCTTACGAAACTGCAAATCGCGCCGCAAGCGGTAAAGATTCAAGACCACGTGATATTTCTTTCGGGTGGGATCAAAGACACACAATTAATGCTACAGCAACCTGGATAGTTCCGGGTGATTACTCAATGAGTGCGATTTTAAGATTTGGAAGCGGAATGCCCTATACACCGGCAATCGGAACCGGTTTTAATGCTGATCTCGAAACAAATTCAGGAAGCAAAAACGGATTTGTGTTAATTGATTTACGAGCCGAAAAATCTTTTTCACTTGGTATATTAGAAATGAGCACGTTTGTTCGTCTTACAAATCTTCTCAATAGCCATTTTGTTAACGGATTTATTTTTTCTGAAACCGGAAGCCCGGATTATTCTGTTAATCCGATTGCAGATAGAACTATGCTTGCTAATCCCGGTAGATTTCACGAACCGCGCAAAGTTGAACTTGGCATTTCCTTTAGGAGTAAATAATCATGAAAAAAAATCAATTAGTAAAATTAACAATTCTTCTCTTCTGCTTGATGTTCAACATGGAAATTACTCCTCAAGGGTTTCCTCTTCCTGTTCCCGATTCACTGAGAGGAAAGATTGATGCCGAAAGAATGGGGCATCACGATTTTAACCGCATAAGAACAAGATTCTTCAATTATGGAATGGTCGGTGATTATCCCCCTGATCCAATTAAAGTTGATCTAACAACATTCCATTCTGTCGAAGTTCCTAAAGGTTCAGGTGAAAACTACAGCGATGGTATTACTCCATTTGTTCTTTCAAAAATAATACAAGAATCCGGAAGCGAATCGTATATCTTTGAAACTGGATTTAGAGAAAGACAAGGAACCAGCCCGATTACAAATAAAACTATGAGGTTTGAACCACGTCCCGGTTATTTTCAAGATAATGTAGATATTAATAAAGCGCGATCCGTTGCAATGAGTAACGATCCCCGCACATGGCCCGATAGATGGGTCGATAAATTATATGATTTCGATGATCCGGGTTGGGGAGGAAGTTGGAACGGTTATTTTGGTAAAGCTCCTAAATTGGAAATGCAGGAAAGTTTTGTTGTATTCGATGATAATTACTACGATGCTTGGAATTATTTTCCTGACTCACGTGATAGAACAAGAAGAGGTTTGGGGCTTAGAGTTGAACAAAGAGGTTTTCAATGGAATAACCCGCAAGCAGGAAATGTGATTTTTTTCCACTATGATATAACCAACGAAAGTACTACTGATTACAACGATAACATTTTATTCGGATTATATATGGATGCCGGTGTCGGCGGCTCAACTAAAGGCGTTGATCCATATCCTGAATCGGATGACGATAATGCTTACTTCAGCAGAGAACCCGGATTAAATATTGTTTACACCTGGGATTTTTACGGGAACGGTGTTAGAGGTAAAACCGGTTATCTCGGTTACTCATATTTAGAAACTCCGGGCAACTCACTTAATTTTGTTGATGATGATGAAGATGGAATCACTAACGAGAAAAGAGATGGCGGTCCCGGGGTTCTGTTAACATCTCAAGATGCTATAAAAAATTATGTGTTTGCAAATTATAATCTTAGCAAATTTGAAACCTACTACGGTAAACTCGAAAATATGCCTGCATATCAAAGAAGTTATTGGTGGACGGGTGATGAAGATTTGGATTGGATAGCTGAATTCCATGATACCGGAGTAGACGGTGTTTTTGGTACAAATGATACAGGTGAACTTGACGGAATGCCGACCAACGGTGAACCCAACTTCGATAAAACAGATATTGATGAATCTGATCAAATCGGTTTAACAGGATTTAAGTATAATGTTATTAATGATCCTTCAGGCGGCGGCTCAACAGATAACATCATCTTTTTTGATGACGGCAGAAATTGGCCCAAACGTCTATATAACATTTTTACTACACCTGATTCTTCATTTGAACAAGAGATAACAAGAACAAATATTAATATCGGATTTTTATTTGCTTCAGGTCCCTTTAAACTGAAAGCAGATAAAACTGAAAGATTCAGTCTTGCACTTGTTTTCGGACATGATCTTCGAGAACTTAAAAACAATACAAAAGTTGTTCAAAAAATTTATAAGGCTAATTATCAATTCGCAGTTCCGCCGCCAATGCCAACTCTTCATGCGTTTTCTGGCGATAGATTTGTTACGTTAACCTGGGATGATGCCGCTGAAAGAGCATACGATCCCGTAACTACTACAAATGATTTTGAAGGTTATAGAATTTACAGAAGTACTGATCCGACTTTTCTCGATCCACAGGTAATAACAACCGGTACCGGTTCTGGGCCTATTGGTAACGGTAAACCAATTGCTCAATTCGATTTAATAAATAATATTGTCGGATTTTCTCAGGTTCAAGTTGAAGGAGTTGGTTATTTCCTTGGTTCTGATAATGGAATCACTCATGCTTTTGTTGATACAACTGTAGTAAACGGACAACAATACTATTATGCAATTACTGCCTATGATAGAGGCTCCGATTCACTTGAACTTTATCCATCAGAAAATGCAATTGCAGTAACACAAACTTTGAGAGGAGGAACCATACTTCCGAAAAATGTTGTTGAAGTTACTCCGAACCCTCACACTGTTGGATATCAACCTGCATCAGTAGAAAATATTGTTCATTCAGAGGGAGGCGGTTCCGGTACTATTGATATCGTTGTAAAAAACTCAAATCTTGTTCCTAATGATCATATCTTCAAGATAGAATTTTATAATCCAACGGATTCAGTAAAAGCAATTTCTTACACTCTAATTGATGAAACAGGCGGTGATACTCTTTTTACAACAGGTAGTGATTTTTCGGGATTAGGAGTTGGTCCGGTAGGGAAAGGAATTCTTCCGATTGTTAAAACTTCCGATTCGGTTTTTGTTGATACAACCACTACAGGATTTGTTTCTTCGGGAGCTACAACAATTGCATTTGCTTCAAGATATGCTCCTTCCCGTCCGATGAATTTTAGACGTAACGGTTATCCTGATAATCTAGAAATTATTTTCAGTGATGAAATTCAAGATACATCTGTTGGCGGAGTCGGTGCTGCTTTAAGATCAAAACCTGTAAACTTCAAAGTTATTGCAAAATCACCGAATGGAGATAAAAAATTAAAATTCAGATTTGCTGACTTTGATAATTCCGGTACAATTAATCAGCATGGAGATTACATAGAGGTTTTAACCTACACCAATGCCGCTCCTAATACAAACCTCTCAACATGGAATTTGAGAATGGACACTACGGGGCAATATTTAAGAGGTGTCATTATTCCTCCTACAAAAAATGATGTCTTTAAACTAAATCTATTAATCCCGTTTGCTACCGGCGATGTGTTTAATTTTAAAACAATCGGACACAAGAGTGATGCAGATAAAGCTAAATCAGATTACAATTCAAAACCGTATGTAGTTCCCAATCCTTATGTAGGTGCAGCAAGTTTTGAACCCCAACGATTTGCTGTTTCCGGACGAGGAGAGCGCAAACTTGAGTTTCGAGGTTTACCACAAAATGCAACTATCAGAATCTACACGGTTACCGGGGAATTAGTTCAAACCCTATATCATAGCGGTAATATTACTGATGGAGTAATTCCATGGGATTTACGAACAAAGGATAATCTTGAAGTTGCTCCCGGGTTATATATCTTTCACGTTGATGCTAAGGATGTTTCTCCTTATATCGGCAAATTTGCAATAATAAAGTAAGAGGAGTGTAAAATGAAATCACAACAATTATTATTCTTACTTTTTTTCTTTGCATTAACAATTATTAATCTGCCGCAAAGCAAAACGGGAACAACCATTGGACAGTTTTTGAAAATTGACCCAAGCAGTCGTGTTTCTGCAATGGGAAATGCAGGCACAGCAATATCGGGAGAAGCTTCTTCTATTTTCTATAATCCCGCAAGTTTGGGTAGATTAAATTCAATTGATGTTCAGTTTACTTACAATAAATGGATTGCCGATATTCTTTATAATTATGCTATCGTTGCCCTTCCGATTAGTACTATCGGGACATTCTCTTTGCAAATGACTTCTTTGAACTCGGGAGAGATTGACGTTAGAACTGTTGAACAACCCCTCGGTACAGGTGAAAGATATACCGTTAACAACTTTGCATTAGGATTAGGATATGGTTTAATGCTGACCGATAGGGTTTCTGTCGGTACTCAACTTAGCTATTTTCAAGAAAGTATCTGGCATAGCACTCTCTCCGGATTTGCAATGAACTTTGGTGTATCCTACCAATACGATGAATTTACTATCGGTGCAAGCGTTTCAAACTTTGGTCCACGAACCGGTTATTCGGGGCGTGATCTCTTTATCAACTATGATTTCGATCCGAAAAAATATGGTGATAATGATTTACTTCCTGCTCAATTGAGAACCGATGAGTATCCGCTGCCAACAGTTTTTAGAGTCGGGGTTTCCTATCCGTTCATTTTTTCTGATGACTACAAACTAACCGTTGCAGTTGACGCAATGCATCCAAACGACAATAGTGAAAAAGTTAATGTCGGTGCGGAATTTCAAGCTCTTAAAAACTTTGCTCTTCGAGTTGGATATCGCGATCTTTTAATGCCCGATTCCGAAGGGGGATTAGTTCTTGGCATTGGTGTAAATGTTCCGTTTGCCGGAAATTCAATCGTGAGGTTTGATTATGCCTGGGGTGATTATGGACGCCTTCTCGAAGCTCATCGATTCACTGTCGGAGTTTCAATTGAATAATTTTATTTTAATAACTTATACATAAAACATGTAACAAAAACGGAGTGATGGTGAAAAGAAGTCTAATAATATTCGGTTTTGTGTTAACACTATTTAATATCGTATTATTTGGTGCTGATGATAAAAATAATCGCAAAATTAATTATCATCTTTCAACTGAAGATGAAATTTTTCTTGATACTCTTCAATTCTATTCATTCCAATATTTCATTAACGAAATCAATCCCGATAATGGATTAGTAAGAGACCGCAGTCAACCGGGATCACCGGCAAGTATAGCGGCTACAGGATATGCATTACCTATTTGGGCAATCGGTGCTGAACGCGGTTGGATTTCGCATGACCAGGCAAAACAGCTTACTCTAAATCTTTTAAAATTTCTTTGGACTGCTGAACAAAGTGATCGTGATTCCGCTACAGGTAATAAAGGCTTCTTTTATCATTTTGTTGATATGAAAACCGGAAAACGTTTTTGGGATTGTGAACTTTCTTCAATTGATACCGGACTTTTGCTTGCCGGAATCCATTTCGCAATTCAATATTATAACGGCAATGATGACATAGAAAAAGAGATCCGTGAACTTGGTGAAAAAATAACTCAAAGAGTTGAGTGGGATTTTCTTACTATGCCCCCCGGTGGAAAATACGGAAATACAATTTCGCTTTCATGGGAACCTGAAACAGGACTGAATCCAATCGGCTGGGTTGGTTTTAATGAAGCCTTAATCATGTACGTACTCGCAGCTTCTTTAGACTATAAAAAGATTGATGAAGCATATTACGCCTGGATAACTAACTACGAATGGCGGGAACCATACCCGGGTTTGGCTCATGCTCTTTTCCCGCCGTTATTAGGGCATCATTACTCACATATGTTCATCGACTTTAGAGGATTAGCCGACCCATACCTTAAAGAAAAAGGAATTGACTATTTCGAAAACTCACGGCGTGCTGTTTTAACTCAACACAAATATGCAATTGAAAATCCTTTGAAGTGGAAAGGTTATGATTCACTCTGTTGGGGCTTAACGGCTTGCGATGGTCCCGGCAATTCTTTCAACTTTGATGACAAAAAATTTGAATATTACACCGCGCGGGGAACCAGCGGAAAAAAAGTTATTCAGAATGATGACGGAACTATTGCCCCGACTGCTGCCGGCGGCTCTATTGTTTTCGCTCCGGAAATAGTTATACCCACCCTTAAATCGATGTATGAAAAATATGGTGATAAAGGTTTGTGGGGAAAATATGGATTTGTAGATGCTTTTAATCCAACTCTCAACTGGTTCAATAAAGATTATATCGGTATTGATCAAGGACCGTTTGTTATAATGATTGAGAATTTCAGAACCGGATTTGTTTGGAATAATTTAATGAAAGATCCTCTTATTCAAAAAGGATTAAAACGATTAGGTTTTTTAGATTAATAATTCGTTCACTCTAAGTAGTATTAATAACTTATACCAACACTATACTTTCGGTAAAAGATTTTGTGGATTTTCAAATTCTGAGTTAAAAACTCTGTGAGACTCCCTTTTCTTTACTCAGCAAAAACTCTGTGAAATTCTTTTTCTCTGTGTAACTCCGTGTAATTTTTTTACAGTCAAAGCTCGTGTATATGCCAATTAAAAAGTTACACAAAGCTCCACCGAGAAGACACAGAGAATCACAGAGTCAAGCAGAGTTTCGCAGAGTCTTAATCGCTATAATACTCCATGGCACTGACTTCTGACGGAAGCTAAATCAAACCTCATCCCATTTCAAAATAATCAAAAGCTTTATCAACTGCCATGTGAGTTCCGGTAATTACTAATGTATCGTTAAAAAATAATTTTTCATTTCCGGAAGGGTTGGATATAGTTTTTGTTCCCCGAACTATTGCAATTATAGTTGCATCAGTAACTGCACGAAGATTTATTTCTTTCAATGTTTTACCGATAAACGGATTATCTTTAGAAACAAAAAAAGTTTCTGTTAACCCTTGAGCAAGAATTTCATCGAGATGATAATATTGAGGAGCTTCGTTCCCTAAACGCCGCATCATTCTGTATGATTCACCTCTCAGCAATGCAGTTTGTTTTGCAATTACATTAAGCGGAATATGATATTGCGTTAATACTTTCCCGAATATCTGAAGTGATGTTTCAAATTCTTCCGGTATCACTTCATCAGCACCAAGTTTCATTAAATCCTCTATTTCACTTATGTAACGGGTTCTTACAACCGCATAAACATGGGGGTTCATCTGCTTTACCACTTTAAGAGATGCTCGAGTTGAACTTGGATCCGATATTGCAAAAACTATAACTTTGGCATCCTCGATATGAGTTTTATGAAGAATTTCTTTTTTAGTGCTGTCTCCATAAATAATATTTTCGCCAAGCGATTTTTGTCGCAGTACTGTTTCAGGATTTAGTTCAATCACTATATATTGAATTCCGGTCTCCTTCAAAACAGTTGCAAGGTTTCTCCCGTTTAAACCAAAGCCAACAATCACAACATGATTTTTTAATGTTGATTCTTCAACATCATTTTCATCTTCGGTTAAGACAGCATTTTTCCCGTCAAGAAAAGAAACTTTTGATGCAAAAAATGGAGCAATCTGAATCATAAAAGGTGTTAATATCATTGTAAAGATTGAAGCCGCAAGAAATGCGTTAAAAAATTCTTTACTTATTAACTCGTAACCCATTCCAGCTTGAGCCAAAATAAATGAGAACTCACCTACTTGAGCTAAACTTAATCCCGCCATAATGCCGACTCTTGCCGGATATTTCATCGCTTTTATTATGATTAGAATTATACCGCTTTTAACAATTATGATTCCGAAAATTAAAGGAAATACAATTATTGGATTTTCAAGAATGAATTGAACATTTAACAACATCCCAACAGAGACGAAAAAGAGACTGTTAAAAGCATCTTTAAATGGAAGAATTTCAGCAACTATTTCATAACTAAATTCTGATTCTGAAATGATTATCCCCGCTATAAATGCGCCTATACTGAATGATAACCCAACCATTTCCGTCATGTATGAAATACCAAGAACGAACAACAAAATACCAATCGTAAAAACTTCGCGGATTCTTAAATTTGCAATATGAAAAAGTAATTTTGGGATTAAAAATTTTGCGAGAAGAATAATTACTGCTACCAATGCAAATGAAATTAACATCTGAATTGAAACTGAAATAAAACTGACCCCTTCACCGGCAGCAAGAACAGGTAATAAAATCAACATTGGAACAATTGCCAGATCCTGAAAAATCAATATGCTTAATGATATTTTTCCGTAAGGAGAACTTAAATCATTTTTATCGACAAGAATTTTTAAAACTATCGCAGTACTTGACAACGAAATCAACATTCCAAAAAAGAGAGCTTGATTAACCGTTACACCAAACGAATAGAAAATTATTCCGGCAACGGTTATTGTTCCAACTACTTGAAAACCTCCTGTATAAAAAAGAAGGTCTTTCATTTTAATTAATTTCTCGATTGAAAATTCAAGTCCGATTGTGAACATCAAAAGGATAACACCAATCTCTGCCATAACTTCAATTTTGGAAGTATCGTCAATCAGCTTAAATCCAAACGGACCAATGATAACCCCCGCTATCAGAAAGCCGATAATGCTCGGGATGTTAACCTTTTTAAATAAAAAAAGTATCGGGAGCGAAACCGCAAGTATTATTACTATTTCTCTGATTATGCCGTAGTCGTGCATGTGCTGCTTAAGTATTTATTAGTGGTAAGAATTTCGTTTGAACAATTTACTAAAAATTTATTTGAATGTCTTTACTGATGGGAAGGAGAATTAACTATGAATTAATTACTCTTCTAATTCGGATTGAAGGGCTTCTTTAGCAAAAGATAGAGCTGCAAAAATTGCTTCCCTTGTAAGATTCGGATATGCTGCTAAAACTTGTTCGATAGATTCACCGGAACTTAATTTTTCAAGAATTAATTCAACCGTTATTCTTGTTCCGGAAACGACAGGTTTTCCCATCATTATTTTGGGATCAGCCACAATTAAATTTGTCATTTCACTTGCCTTGGTTTATTTGTAAATCAAAAATATTAACTTTCTAACTAATGTAAAAGTTAATTAACACACCTTTATATATTAACTCCGTCATTTATGACGGAGTTAAAATATATCGGATGCACTCAGGCTTTTCTAAAGGAATCCTTCGGATAGCCACAGAAGCAGTCGTGATTGAATAACCACGTCCTTCAGGACGTGGTCTAATCAACCTGACAAATATCGGCTTTAGCCACAAGAATAAATTATTTTGTGGCTAAGCCGGGGTTTTCGGTTTCATTTTCTCCACGACTTAATTCGCCGTGGCGAATCGTGGTTATGTAAAGTATAATTCTCTGTAAGGTGAGCAAATAATTAATATTTTTCCCAATAATAACTTAAATTTACATATTAGAAATTCAGAGGTTTGAGATGAGTAAAAATTTAATAACAGAAAAAATTCAACAAGCTGTTTCGATACTTAATGAAAAAGATATTGATTTATGGATGACGTTCGTCCGTGAAAGCGGAACCATGCGAGACCCCGCCATGGAAATGGTAGTCGGAACAAACGCTACATGGCAATCGGCATTTCTTATAAACCGAAACGGCGATACAACCGCAATTGTCGGCTCACTTGAAGTCCCGAATATGAATATGGTTGGTACTTACAATAATGTTGTTGGTTACGTACAATCAGTTAAAGAACCTCTTGTTGAATATCTAACAAAGCATGACCCAAAAAAAATTGCAGTTAATTATTCCATCAACTCAAACCTTGCCGATGGCTTAACTCATGGATTATTTTTAATATTACAAAAACATCTTGAAGGAACTCCTTTCGTAGAAAGATTTGTTTCTTCTGAAGAAATAATTGCCTCTTTGAGAGGGAGAAAATCGTCTTCTGAAATTGAGTTAATGAAAACTGCAGTTAAACATACTGAAGAAATTTTTGAAGAAGTTACAAAATTCATCGCCCCCGGAAAATCCGAACTTGAAATTGCTACCTTTGTTAAGGAGAGAATTTTTGAAAGAGGATTAGGACTTGCCTGGGCAGAAGATCATTGTCCATCGGTATTCACTGGTCCCGATACCGCAGGTGCTCACTCCGGACCAACTGATAGAAAAGTAAAAAAAGGACACATCATAAATATGGATTTTGGTGTTAAGTATAACGGCTATTGTTCCGATATGCAAAGAACATGGTATATTCTTCGCGATGGCGAAGATACTGCTCCAAACGAAGTTCAGCGCGGTTTTGATGTGTTAAAAACTGCAATTCAAAAAGCAAAAGCTGTCATTCGTCCCGGTGTTAAAGGCTGTGAAGTTGATGAAACCGCAAGAAACTATATCACCGAAAACGGTTATGCAGAATATCAACATGGACTCGGTCATCAATTAGGCAGAACGGCGCATGATGGCGGCGGCGGACTTTTTCCGCGATGGGAACGATACGGAAATCTTCCTTTTCTTCCTATTGAAGAGAACCAAATCTATACTATTGAACCACGACTTTTTGTAGAAGGACACGGTGTCGTAACGATGGAAGAGGAAGTTGTTGTAACAAAAGATGGATGCGAATATTTAACGAATCCGCAAATTGAATTAATTTTAATTAAATAACTGACCTTACGCAGAAGATATGAAAAAAAGACTACTTGTCATTCTGAACTTGTTTCAGAATCTGTTTTCCCATAATATTTAGATGCTGACCCGCCTGAGGCGGGCAAGCATGACATCTGCGTAAGGTGCCTTAAATAAAACAAACGGAGTTATATGCTTTTTATAAATAATAAAAATAACCACGACCCATACCTAAACTTAGCACTTGAAGAATATTGTCTTCGTAATGTTGATATAAGCGAAACTTATTTATTATTCTACATAAATGAACCGTCGATCATTATCGGTAAAAATCAAAATACGCTTGAAGAGATTAACCACGAATACGTACGTGAAAATAATATTCATGTTGTAAGAAGAATTTCCGGCGGCGGCACAGTTTATCACGATCATGGAAATCTCAATTTCAGTTTTATAACTAAATATGACCCTAAACATTTTAACAATTACAAAGAGTTTACCGGACCTGTAATAAATGTACTTCATAAACTCGGTGTTAATGCTGAATTGAGCGGGCGAAACGACATCCTTGTAGATGGAAAGAAAATTTCGGGGAATGCGCAGTTTACAAATAAAGATAGAATGTTCAGTCACGGTACTCTTTTATTTGATTCAGCAATTGATAATGTTGTTGCCGCATTGAATGTAAAAATCGGAAAGATTGAATCGAAAGGGATAAAATCCGTAAGAAGCCGCGTAACAAATATCAGCGAATATATGGAACAGAAAATGACTACAGAAGAATTCCGCCAAACATTACTCACCGGTATTTTTAATGGTGAAAAGGAAATTCCCAAACTTCATTTAACTGAAGAAGATTGGCAAAAAGTAACCGTCCTTGCAGATAAAAAATATAGAACATGGGATTGGAATTATGGACTTTCACCAAAGTTTAATCTTCAAAAAACAAAACGATTTCCAATTGGTGAAATTGATATTCGTTTTCAAGTTGAAAATGGAATTATTGAGAGTCTAAAAATTTATGGTGATTTCTTCGGACAAAAAGATGTCAAGGAAATTGAATTGCTGCTTACCGGTGTTAAATATGAGAGTAGTGAGTTACATAAAATTCTTCAGTACGTAGATGTTACAGAGTATTTCGGAAATATTTCGTTGGATGAATTGATGGAAGTCATTTATTAAAATAAACTTTTTTTTTGATGCTTTTGTAATAGTTTGATTGGTTCATTTAATAGACATCAGCATGACATATACCTACCCTTGCTGTCATCCCGAATTCATTTCGGGATCTCTCTTCTTGTGGAAAGATGCTGAAATAAATTCAGCATGACAACATTTTTCTCTTACTGAACGTAGCGGTAAAGTTTTAAAACAAATTAAACTTCAAAGTTTTGCAAAAGTTCTGGGAGAATGACTAAAAGCAACTATTAAAAAGCCCACCACATCAACCTATACCCAAAACAGTATAAAAATAATTTAATATCGTATAATATACCCGATGTGATATATATTCAATAATTTATGTTGACATTATACCCGTAATGATATAAATTTCAACTATGAAAACACGATTAATAGAATTTGTTAAAAATAGAAGAAAACTTCTCGCTTTAACTCAAGAAAGTCTTGCTGAAAAAGCCGGTGTTGGTTTGAGATTTATTCGCGACCTTGAGCAGGGAAAGGAATCTTTAAGACTTGATAAAGTTAATCAGGTATTAAAACTTTTTGGGCATGAAATGATTCCCGGTGAGATAATACGCGAAAGTAAAAATGAATAGAAAAGGAAAAGTTTTCTTTAAAAATAATTATGCCGGTATCATATCTGAAGATGAGAGTGGTTATTCTTTTGTTTATGATGAAGAATATATCGCGAACAATTTTCCTCCTATAAGTTTAACTCTTCCGTTAATCGACAAAAATTTTTTTTCGAAAACAATGTTCCCTTTTTTTGATGGATTAATTCCCGAAGGATGGCTTCTTAAAATTGCACAAGAGAATTGGAAACTTAATCCAAAAGATAGAATGGGATTACTATTATCAGTTTGCAAAGACTGCATTGGTGCGGTTAGTCTAGTACCAATCGAAGAGAGTGATAATGAGTAAATGTCTTTTTTGTTACAGTGAATTGGACCAGGGCGATTTTCATTTGAGTTGCAGTAAAAAATTTTTCGGGAATGAAATTGCTCCCATTGTCCCATATAAATTAGACGAACTTTATAAACTCGGTAAAATAATTATCGAAAAAAGAACAGCCATTCCCGGTGTTCAATCCAAGTTATCTGTTGAAATAGATAAAACAATCAAATCAGAACCTAAAATAGTTATTGTCGGATTATGGGGAAATTATATTCTCAAACCCCCGTCACCGCACTATAATTTTCTTCCGGAAATTGAAGATGTTACAATGAAACTCGCTCGAATATTCGGCATAAATACAGTTCAACATTCATTAATAAAATTTAAAAGCGGTCAAACTGCTTATCTTACAAAACGTATTGACCGTGAAAAAAACAATAAACTCCACATGGAGGATTTTTGTCAATTATCAGAAAGATTGACCGAAGATAAGTATAAAGGGTCGATGGAGTCAGTTGTCAAGGTAATCGATAAATACTCGTCTAATCCGGGATTGGATAAACTAACGATATTCGAAATAACTCTTTTTTCATTTCTAACCGGAAATGCCGATATGCATTTGAAAAACTTCTCGGTAATTTATAAAAACAATATGATTTATTTATCTCCGGCTTATGATCTACTCTCAACGAGATTAGTTATTTCAGAAAAGGATGATCCGGATGAATCTGCTCTAACGATAAATGGAAAGAAGAGAAATTTAAAGTTGAGTGATTTTTTATCGTTTGCAAAATCATCCGGGTTGGAGGATAAGCAGATTGAAAATTCTGTGAAGTTGTTTATAAAAAAAATAGACCGGGTTATTAATCTTATCGATCAATCATTTTTAAGTGATGGACTTAAATTATCATATAAAAATCTAATTATCGAGAGAGGGGTTAGATTAGAATTTATTTTTGATGGTTGAAACAATTAAGGTGAGTAGAGGAAGATTTCTTTGAAGTTATTACCTTATGCGGCAAGTGGTCAAGATGAAATCTTGACCTACAGGAGACTTGCGTGAAAGGAACTCCCTCTAAATCTCCCTCTTGGGAAGAGGGAGACTTAAGGCAAGCTTCAGAAAATGAAAAAACTTTATTACTTTATGTTTAACTTGATTTGCCATTTGGCGGTATCGAGGCGAACAGGGTGGTCAAGATGAAATCTTGACCTACATGAAATAAAAAAGGCTGCCTTTTTGAGACAGCCTTTTGTTACAATTTCTTTAACAACTTTTACTTAGCCAATAACATCTTCTTAACTTGTGTAAAGTTGCCGGCGGTTATTTTGTAGAGATATATTCCGCTGCTGAGTTTGCCTGCATCAAATGTGAGTGTGTGTTTGCCTGCTTCCATTTGTCCGTTTAGTAATGTGCTTACTTCCTGTCCCAGTGTGTTGTAAATTTTTATTGTTACAAATCCCGGTTGTGAAAGTGTATAGTTAATTACCGTAGAAGGATTAAAAGGATTAGGATAATTTTGCGCTAACTCAAAAGTAATAACGGGATTATAATCAACTTCCACAACGGATGAATATTCATAAGAGCCATCATTATCAACTTGTTTTAAGCGGTAAGAGTATTTACCGGAGTTGTTTATTGAATTATCTGCAAACGAGTATTCTTTAGGAGAGTTGCTGTTACCGCTACCAGCAATAAAACCAATCTCTTCCCAAATACTTTCTACTTTATCCGTTTTTCTTTCAACTTGAAAACCGTAGTTGTTAACTTCCGTTGCTGTTTGCCATTTTAAAATAATTGAATTTTCTTTGTTATAAGCTGTAAAAGAATTGAAATTTACTGGAAGAGAACTATTTGAATTATAACTGACATCATCTAAAAAAATTGTCCAATCAGGAGAGTTATTTGCAGCATAAAACATAATTGCATCAAGCGTGACTGTTGGTCCATTAACTATACCATTCCCTCCGGAAAAACTTGACCAGCCACTTTCCTGCAAATTCCATTCGTACAAAGTCCACTCATTATTATTAGATAGATTTCTTTTAGGAGAAAGCTCAGTTCCTCCAGCTGCATCATCAAGGGTGATAGCTATTTGAGCCCCGGATGGAGCGGATGATGTTTTTAACCATAGACCGATATAACCCGTTGCCCCAAGGGTTGAATTGTTTGATGGTGTACCGGTGCCGGATAATAATCGTACTGTCCAGTTAGTAGGGAGAGATGAACTATCTTTTAGAATTACTTTTAACGAAGCCCAACCGTTATAAGATTGTTCAACACTTCTTGCAGATGTTGATAATTTTGAGATTCCAACTGTTGAACCGCTATAAGTAGGAGATGTACTGAAAGTTCCTGCATCAATTTCGAAATCAGCAAGAATAGAATTAGATAAATTAGACGTTGATGCAAATGAGTTTTTAAGTGAACCCCAAAGATTAGTGTTAGAGCCATCATAACTTAGAGCCCACATTCCTGTGCCGGCACATCCCTTTGCTTTAATAGCATCATATTTTAATGATAGGCTTAAAGAATCATCATACCACGTTTGATACCACAGCCCGCTGTTTTGGTACCTATACCAGGGGGAACTATATGTTTCATCAAAAAATTTATCTTCAGCAGGTATTCCGGAAAGTGCTGTTTTTATTTGGCTGAATGTTTTGGTTACTGCATCTCCTGTAGTGGAAGCCATTCTTGTACTGCTTGTAACAGGCCACTCATACCCATAATAATTTAACCCGGTGATTAATTTAGAAGAAGTCGCTCCGGCATTTATATATGCATCTATACTGCGTGTAACATGTCGAATTGATGTTCCGGTAGTTAGCGGCGAAACCGGACCCGCAGTACTGCTCCCTCTCCAATAATAATCATAAGCCATTAAAAAATATTTATCAACCAGACTATTAACGGTTGTAAAAAAAGTATTATCATAAATACCGCTCCAATCAACAGCCGGAAGCTCGACAACTAATTCAAGATTGTTTAGTTTAAGTAAGTCCCCGAGTTCTTTAATAAATAGGCGATAATT
>Ga0351877_1050_pt1 | contig 36218 bp, 29 predicted proteins | sample BONcelFGM3001D13_FD_206775 | JGI IMG/M metagenome (GOLD analysis project Ga0351877, IMG submission 206775) | Enriched cells from coal bed in the Powder River Basin, Montana, United States - BONCAT cells FGM rep3 HSBNCT.FGM.300.1.D13 ...
CTGCCCAAGGGTAATCCGCCCCGGAGGAGGTGATCCGGCCATGTTGAGGGCGGTCGATGTACAACAGGTCCTGTTGCAGACGACGTCGGTGGAGCGAATCCAGCAGACGCAGCAGCAGCAGTCCGACCTCCAGCAGCGCTACATTGCCATGCACTCGATCGAGGAGAAGAAGATCCTCAAGGAGAAGGTCAAGGAATCGGATGAGGCCGATCAGGCCCGGATCCGGCGCGAGGAGGAACGGGAGCGCAAGCGCAAGATGGCCCGGGATCATCAGAAGGCGGAGCAAAAGCAGTTGCTGACTCCCGAGGAGGACGAATCTCCGGAGGAGGGGATGGGGGGCAGGATCAACATCCGCATCTAGCGGCCTTCGGGCCGCAGTGACCGGTAGCCGGTGACCCGTGAAGCTGCCGCCGAGCGGCAGGGCAGAAACAAGGGCATTCCATCCAGTTGAATCTTCATTGACCGCCCGCCTGCAAGTCCGGCAGACAAGCACCTGAAATCGACAATCGACAGCGTTGCATGCTCATGACCGACTTCAATCCACAAGTCTTTTTTGCCATCCAGGTCGCGGCCGATGTCGTGCTGTGTTTTGCCGTCATTTTCATCCTCAGCCGGGTCAATCGGGAGTTGAAAGGACGAAAGTCGACGATCGATCCGAAAGCCATGTCTGAGCTGGGGCGGCTCATCCAGGAGTCCCAGAACGCCACCTCGAACCTGATGCAGGCCATGGAGGAAAGCAGGAAGGCCCTCCGGGACGTATCCCTGTCGATCGACGAAAAAGAGGACCGCCTGAAGCGCCTCATGAAGCAGACATCCTCCCACATCGACAGGCTCGACAAAACAACCGCCGTCCTCGAGGAGGCCCTCCCCGGCAAGAGGTACGGCGAGGTGCTCCGGCTCGCCGATCAGGGGTTTACGCCGGCCGAGATCGCCGACAGCCTCGGGCTTACGGAAGGGGAGGTCAGCCTCATCCTTGACCTTGCCCGCCGCAGAAGTGACGGCCGCTGATGTCCTCCGGCGTCCATTTCCCGCCTGTCTTCAAACCGCTCGTCGACCCTGTTCTGCAAATCAAGCTTGCGCAGCAGCCAACAACCGGCCTGTCCGTCGGGCAGACGGTGGAGGCTCGTGTGATGGAGAGGATGGAGGACGGCAGGTTCATCATCCGCATCGGCTCGAGCCACCTCGCGGCGGAGGCGGAGCCAACCCTCAAGCCGGGGCAGGCGATGACGCTCCGGGTGGACAGCCTGAACCCCAGGGTCCTGCTGTCGGTTGTGCCCCCGCCGGAAGAGCGCATCACCGCAGAGCATCTGCGGGTTTTCCGGTCCAACCCCGGCGCGCTCACGCAGAGCCTCGCAGAGCTTGCCGGGATCGCCGGCGGCATGCAGGGTGCCGACCTCGTTCGTCTCGCGGGCCGCGACAGGATGGCGGTTCTCCTCGATGCGCTGGCATCGGCCATGCTGGGCCGGGAGCAGATCGAAAGGGGCTTTTCGCTGCGCGATGCCGTCCGTTCCCTGGGGCTGCAACTCGAGGGCGATCTGAGAAAGGCCCTTGAGAGACCCGGTTCGAACCCGGTTCCCTCACAGGCCGGCCTCAAGGCGCACCTGATGAAGGTTATCGAGGAATTCCAGGTGAAGCTCCAATCAGCGGAAATCCAACCTGCCGACGCGAAGGCAATCCGGGATTTCACCCCGGCCCTGGAAAGGGCCGTTCGGGCCATTGAGAGCCAACAGGTCCTCAACGTGCACTTCCAGCAGACCGAGGGGAAGCTTCTCATCCAGGTTCCCCTCATCCTGCCCGGCCTCACGGGGAAAGCGGATATTTTCATCCGCGATGAAGAATGGCGGCCCGGCAACGGGGAGCGGAAAGAGGCTTTCCGGGTCGTCTTTGCCCTCGAGATGGATGCCCTGGGCGACGTGATGGCCCAGGCGCATTTTCGCGCCAACGAGGCGACCGTCCGGATCACCTGCGAAAGGGAGCCCGTCGCATCCTTTATTTCCGGGCTGCTGCCGGAACTGGAAAAACATCTCATGGAGGCGGGCTACCATGTGGCGAAACTCGTCGCCTCTGCGGACAGTAACGTCCGGGAGGCGATTCAAGAGTGCATCCGGGAAGAATTGTATGGGGATGGGCAGACGCTGAGCGTCTTTGCCTGAGCAAAGAAGTGTCTGAGTGCAGGCCGCTTCGCGGCAGTGACTGGTGACCAGTGACTAGTGACCAGTGAATGAGAAAGAAAAAGACGGGACACCGTTACTTACGGATGAGGCTTTCATTATGCCGGTGAAGAAAAAGGACAGTGAACAGCCCAGGATTGCGGCGGCGATCCGATACGATGCTGCCAGGGACGATGCCCCGAAGCTTACGGCAAAAGGGAAAGGTCATGTGGCCGAGAGGATCATCGAGCTTGCCCGGCAGCACGACATCCCAATCCGCAGCGACAAGGCCCTGATCCAGATCCTGAGCCAGCTCGACATCGACCGGCACATCCCGCCTGAACTGTACAAGGCCGTGGCGGAGATCCTCGCCTTTGTCTATTCCGCGAACGAGAAGTACCGCGACAACCAGGGTATCGGGGATCGGGGATAGGGTATCGGGAAGAGAAAACCACCGAACCGGCCCAACAGGCGCCCCGGGCAAAAATTGCCTGAAGTTCCCAAAATTGCCCGTCCCTGTTTATTGAACCATTTCCCTCAGCTTTCCGGCCCTGTCGTCTGGCAAAACTAACCACCTAAAATAACCGTTTATAGTCAAATACTTAAATCCATTTCCCCTTCTTTTTTCCGATACCCTATCCCCGAAACCCGATACCCGTGTCCCGTGGCACAGCCGTTGCTCAACAGGAGATCAACGCCCGTGTAAGGAGCAGAAACGGCAATATGATGTACGGTGTAAACACGGCAGTCAGTGCCGCCGTCAAGAAGCTTTCGCAGCACGACTACGTGACCCACAACCTGGCAAATGCCAACACGCCGGGGTTCAAGGCCGAGCGGCTCATCTTTGTGCGCAGGCCCGAAGCGGACCCCATGGCCGAGGACAGTTTCAGTCACGAGCCCGTCGTCCTCATCGATCACTCCCCGGGGACGCTGCAGAAGAGCGGCAACCCGCTCGATGTGGCCATCCAGGGCGAGGGGTTCTTCGTCATCGAGACGAAAAACGGCGAGCGCTACACCCGGAACGGCAGCTTCACCCTCAATCAGAACGGCGAGATGGTGACCCAGTCCGGCGATGCCGTGATGGGCGAGGGCGGGAGGATCACCATTTCCGGGAGAAAAGTCGAGATCTCGAACTCGGGATCCGTCAGCGTCGACGGCAGCGAGGTGGGCAAGCTCAAGATCGTCGACTTCAAGAAGAAGGATGCCCTCGTGAAGAGGGGGACAGGCCTTTTCGAGGCCTCCGGCAAGGCCGAGCAGACCGCGGTGGAAACCCCGGAGGTCCGCTCGGGCTACCTCGAGACCTCCAACATCCTGGCCGTGAAGGAGATGGTCGAGATGATCGACATCCAGCGCTCCTTCGAGGCCTATCTCAAGGTCATGCAGACGATCAGTGAGCAGGACCGGATGTCGACGAACCGCATCGGCAAGATCTTCTAACTTCAGGCACGAGGCCCGAGGAACGAGGATCGAGGCAGAAAAAGAATAAAACGATTCATGGGCTGTCTTCCACAGCCATGGATGGAGGTATCAGATGATTCGATCTTTATACACGGCGGCAACGGGCATGATTGCCCAGCAGATCAACCAGGATGTCGTCGCCAATAACCTCGCGAACGTTCAGACCCCCGGATTCAAGAGTTCCCGGGCCGAGTTCCAGGACCTCATGTACCAGGTCAGCCGGCAGGCCGGCGTGGAGACCACGTCCGGGACCGCCCTGCCCCTGGGCATGGAAGTGGGCCTGGGCTCCAAGCTCACGTCGATCCAGAAGACCTTCACCCAGGGCGACTACCAGCAGACGGGGAACCGCTTCGACTGGGCCATCGAGGGCGACGGCTTCTTTCAGGTCGATGACGGCAACGGAAAGACCCTCTACACCCGGGCGGGCAGCTGGAAGATCAGCAAGGACCTGTACCTCGTGAACTCCGAGGGCCTCAAGCTCACCCCCGAGGTCACCGTGCCCGCTGGGACAGTCACCTTCACCGTGGATGCCGGCGGCACCTGGACGGCCAAGGACAAGGCCGGGGCGACCCTCTCGACGGGCCGCCTCGAGCTGGCCAAGTTCGCCAACCCGGCGGGCCTCACCAACCTGGGCCGGAACCTCTATGCCAAGACGGACGGCTCCGGCGAGCCCGTGACGGGCAACCCCGACACGGAGGGCTTCGGGACCATCTCCCAGACCTTCCTGGAGATGTCCAACGTCAACGTCGTCGATGAAATGGTGCAGATGATCATCGGCCAGAGGGCCTACGAAATCAACTCAAAGGCCATCCAGACGGCCGACAACATGCTGCAGCTGGTGAACAACCTCAAGAGGTAAGAATCGATGAAACGGCACATCGTCCCATGCGCACTCGCAGTATTCGTGACCCTCATCGTGCTCACGGCCGGTCCGGCCTCCGTCTGCGGGGCCTCCGCAACCGGCGAGACGGCGATCAAGGAGGCCGTGAAAAAGCACATCGAGGACCATGCAACCTGGCCGAAGGACCGGATCCGCGTCGACTTTTTCGGCGCCATGCCCGAAGTGGCCATCCCCTCGGGGCATGCGAACCTTCAGGTCCGCAGCCGCGCCGGTGAGCATTACATCGGGCGCACGTCCTTTGCGGTCCGCTTCTGCAAGGGCGACACCGTCGTCCGCGAAGAGACGGTCCGCGTGAGGATCGAGGTGCTCACCGACGTCGTCGCCAGCACCCACGGCATTGCCCGCGACCACATCATCGGGCCGGGCGACGTGACGGTGACGAGCAAGTGGATGGACACGGCCACCACGGGGGTCCTGACGGACGCAGGCGAGGCCGTGGGCAAGAAGGCGACCATGCGGCTCAATGCCGGCACGGAGATCACGAGGCAGATGCTTCGCCCGGTGCCTGTCGTGAAGAAGGGCGAGGTGGTTCGCGTCGTCCTGGAGAGCGGCCCCATGGTCATTTCGACCGTTGGCCTTTGCCAGGAGGATGGAGGCCAGGGGGATCTCGTCCGCGTCCAGAATCTTTCGTCGAAGAAGATCATCTTCGCCAGGGTGATGGCGGCTTCCCTGGTTCGTGTGGATTTCTGAAAAAAGGATGGGTTCGATCATGAAAACCTTCAAAGTCTCTCTGACGCTGACCATGCTTTTCCTGCTCACGGGCTGCCTGGCCACGAGCTACGACGCCGCCATGAAGCGCGAGCCCATTGTCATTCCCCCTTCGCCTCCGGAGGTGAAGGCCACGCTCTCCCCCGGGTCCATCTGGCCGGGTGCTACGTCGAACAACCTGCTCTTCACCGACCGCAAGGCACGCAACATCGGCGACATCGTGACGATCGTCGTTGACGAGAAGGCCGAAGGGGAAAACAACGCCAACACGGATACCAAGCGCCAGACATCGACCACGGCGGGGATCACCGGTTTCGTCCGGTACGATCCGGACAAGCGCTACGTCTCCGGATACTCCCTGGGCGGCGCTTCGGACAGCTCGCTGAAGGGCGAGGGGAAGACCAACCGCGACGGCGTCCTCAAGGGGAAGATCAGCGCCCGCGTCGTGAGGGTGCTCCCCAACGGCAACCTCATCATCGAGGGCCGGCGCATGCTGACGGTCAATTCCGAGGACCAGTTCATGGTGATCACCGGCCTCATTCGTCCCGACGACATTACGTCGGACAACCTGATCCACTCCCAGTACATCTCCGATGCCCGGATCGTCTATGCCGGCAAAGGGGTGGTGGACGACAAGATGCGGCCGGGCTGGATGACCCGGGTCGTGGACTGGGTGTGGCCATTCTAAAAAAGGGTATAGGGTCCAGGGTACAGGGGCAGGAAAAGGCGCGGAAAATAAAAGAAAAAATGCCCGGCAGGGCAGAGATATTGCAAACAATAAGATATTGACGGTGGGGTTGAAGATGAACCTGAATCGCATGCATAAAGGGATTTTGACAGGGGTCGCGACCGTTCTCATCGCCTGCCTGTGCCTGCCCGTTACGGCCGGGGCGGCGCGTATCAAGGACATTTCCTCGATCGGCGGGATCCGGGACAACCAGCTCGTGGGCTACGGCCTCGTGGTGGGCCTCATGAGCACCGGCGACAGCATCAAGAACGGCTACACCCGGGAGACCTTGTCCAACATGCTCTCCAGGCAGGGCCTCGCCATGCGCGACAAGGAACTCAAGTCGAACAACATCGCCGCCGTGATGATCACGGCCGTGCTGCCGCCTTTTGCGAAGACAGGCGCCAAGCTCGACGTCATGGTCTCATCCGTCGGGGATGCCAAGAGCCTTCTGGGGGGCACGCTCCTCATGACACCGCTCAGGGGCGCCGACAACGAGATCTACGCCGTGGCCCAGGGAGCCGTGGTCGTCGGGGGCTTCGTGGCCGGTGCGAACTCGGCCTCGGGCTCCGTCACCGGAAAAAACCACACAACCGTCGGCTACATCACCAACGGTGCTCTCATCGAGAAAGAACTCCAGTATGACTTCGAGAAAACCCGCCAGCTCACGGTGAACCTCTATCAGCCCGATTTCACGACGCTCACCCGGCTGGCCTCGACGGTGAATTCCCGCATTGGCGACGTGGACGTGAAGCTCGTCGATTCTAGCTCCGCCCTGATCACCATCAAGAATTCCTACAAGGGAAGCATCGTGAGCCTGCTCTCGACGATCGAGAACCTCGACGTCTCCGTCGACACCGCGGCCGTCGTGGTGCTCAACGAGAAGACGGGGACCGTCGTCATGGGAGAAAACGTAAGAATTTCAACGATCGCTGTGGCCCACGGGAACCTCAGCTTCCAGATCCGGGAGGATTTCAATGTGTCCCAGCCCCTGCCCTATGCACCCCGCGGCACTGGTGGGGTCGTCGACGCGGGACGGGGTGTCACCATGGGATCGGGCGGTCAGACCGTCGTGACCCCCAGCACACAGATCAACGTTTCCGAGGAAAAGAAAGCGCTCACGGTCATGCCCAGGGGGGTCACCATCCAGGACGTGGTGCGGGGCCTCAACTCCATGGGCGTCACCCCCCGGGACCTGATCCAGATCTTACAGACCATCAAGGCCGCGGGGTCGCTGCAGGCCGACCTGAGAGTGATGTAGGAGAACGAAAATGGAAGAAATCCGGCACATCCCGCCCCTGGCGACGCAGAGCCTGGCCAAGATGTCGGCCAGGGCCGATGCCGCCTCGACGGAAGATGAGGAAAAGGATCGGAAGCTGAGGAAGTCATGCGCCGATTTCGAAGCATTATTCATAAGTTACATATTTCAGACGATGAGGAAGACGATTCCCGAGAGCCAGACCACAACCAAGATGCCGGGGAAGGACACCTACACGATGATCATGGACCACAAGCTCTCCGAGGACCTGGCCCGCCGGGGCGGCATCGGGCTGCAGAAGGTCCTTTACAACCAGCTGAAGCGTCCCGAGGGGGCCGTGAAGCCGGACGAGGGCAGCGGGGCCGAAACCGACCCTGCCATGAAAAAAATACTAAAGGCCGACTAGGGTTTTGCCGATAGGTGTGTTAAGATTCCAACAAGGAGTACGACATGAAGATTTCCAAGGTTGACGACGCCACTCTCCAGATGATCCAGCAGTACCAGAAGACCGACAAGGTCGAGGACCGCGCACCGGAGAAGGCCGCTTCCGCCAGCAATCTCGTACCCGAGGAAAAAGTGAATCTTTCCACCACGGCAAAGGACGTACAGAACCTGAAGAACGCCATCTCGAAACTTCCCGATGTCCGGGAGGAGAAGGTCCAGGCGCTGAAGGACCAGATCGAGAAGGGCACCTATCGGGTGGATGCGGACAAGGTTGCCGACAAGATGGTGGGAGAGTCACTGATCGATCTCCTCTCCTGACCATTCAGGCGGTGTTCCCGCCGTTTTGTCTCCCCGGAACTTTGCCCAGTCCTGTCCCCGTAGGCCCGTGTCGGAACTGAAACGGGTGGGAAGCGATTTACGACTTCCCACCCGCTAATCCCGTCGCCGGGTTTGCCCCCGGGACCGTCACTTGCGGAAGAGGTGTATCATGCTGAGCTGCAACACACAGGGGATAAACGAAGTGGACGTGAATGCCGATCTGAATGGCCACCTGGACTCTCTGCTGGGAGTGATGAGAAAGGAACTCGAAGCCTACAGGGAACTTGCAGATGCCATGGAGGGCGAAAAAGGTGTCCTGGTGAAACCCTCCCTGGAGAGCCTCAACGAGAGCAACACCCGGAAGGAAACCTGCATCCTCAAGATCAGGATCCTGGAAGAGCTCCGGATGAGGGTCCTCGGGAGGATCGCCGCCGTTCTCGGGCTCGATGAGCGCAACCTCCACCTGAAGAGTCTCCTTCCCCATGCGAAGGCGGATCTCCGTCAGGCGCTCCGGGAATGCCAGGAGGAGCTTCGCTCCCTGCTGGCCCGCATCAACGAGGAAAACCGCCGGAACCGCGCCCTGCTGGATGCATCCCTGTCGGGGGTTCGCACCACCCGCCATTTCATGGAGAGTCTCATCGGCAGCGGTTCGACGTACATGGGTTCGGGGGAGTTGAACAACGGCGGCCTGAGCGGCCGGATCTGTTCGGAGAGAGGGTGAAACCATGTCCGGCATCTACCAGATCCTGAATACGGCAAAGGACGCCTTTCTCGCGAGCCAGATCTCCATGGAGGTGACGGGCTCGAACATCGCCAACGCCTCGACGCCCGGCTACGTCCGGCAGCGGGCCTCTCTCGCTGCGAAAAGCCCCGGCGAGGTCGCCGGGAACGCGATACAGTCCGGTGTGGAGATCACGACCATCGAGCGGCTCTACGACCGCTTCATCGAGTTCCAGATGGTCGATCAATCCTCGCAGGTGGGCGATGCCTCGATCCGCAAGGAAACCTTCGACCGCATCGAGGCCATCTTCAACGAGACCGACGGGGGCGGCCTCAACGATCTGCTCAACCAGTTCTGGTCGGCCTGGGAGGATCTGTCGGCCAACCCCACGGGCCAGGTGGAACGGACGGCCCTGGCAAACGCCGCGGACAGCCTGGCCACGATGTTTCGCGAGTACGCGGGCGAGCTCTACAGCATCCAGACCGACCTGAACGTACAGATCGAGGCAACGGTTGGCCAGCTCAACGGAACCCTCTCCGACATCGCCGACCTGAACGACAAGATCGTCCAGGGGATGAGCGGCGGCGTGAACGTCAACAACCTCCTGGACCAGCGAGCCGAACTGCTCAAGAAAACGGCCGGACTCATCGATATCCAGTATGTGGAGGAAACGGGCGGAGCCGTCAACGTGTTCACGGCCGACGGCAGGGCCCTCGTCCAGGGGAACTCCTCCTGGCAGCTCGATGTCCGGAACAACGGAGGTTTCTACGACGTCGTGTACGCCGACAACCCGACCGTTCCCATCAACGACGCCATCGGCGGCGGTAAGCTCTCGGGGATGCTCGGCATGAGAGACACGACCGTGGCGGGCTACCTGGCCGAGCTCGACGATTTGGCCGCAACGCTGGTCAACGCCGTGAACGCCCAGCACGCCTCCGGCTACGACAACTACCGGAACGTGGGAGGGAGCTTCTTCGAGCCCCTCGGCGTGACGGGCGCCCGGGAGATGCGGGTGGCCCTTGCCATCCAGGACGATCCGAACCGGATTGCCGCTGCGGCGACCGTGAATGCCGACGGCGACAACGCCCGGGCGATCATCCTTATCAAGGATGACCAGAGCCTCATGAGCGGCGGCCTTTCCACCGTGGGGGACTTCTACGCCGCGCTGGTGGGGCGGATCGGCCAGGACGTCGCCGAAGCGGGACGGACAGCGACCCACGAGGCGAGCGTCATGACCCAGATGACGAATGCCCAGGAGCAGCGATCCGGCGTATCCACCGACGAGGAGATGATGAACCTCATCAAGTTCCAGATGGGCTATGCGGCGGCGGCCAAGCTGGCCAGCGCGGCCGACGAGATGCTCCAGTCCCTCCTGGAGCTGGTGTAACGACCACGCGCCCTCCGCCGGGCCACCCCTCGACGGCGGGCTGAAGAGGTGTCTTTCATGCTGACGCGCATCACCAACAACATGCGGTTCACGACGATCGTGGACAACCTGAACCGGGCGCAGAACAACTACAGCTCGCTGATGGAGCAGATGTCGTCCCAGAAGAAGATCAACCGGCCTTCGGACGATCCCGTGGGGGCGACGCGCGTTCTGGACTACCGGAGCGCGCGAGACTCCATCGCCCAGTACGGCCGCAACATCGAAAACGCCAATGCGTGGCTGGAGATCACGGAGACCAAGCTCGGAAACATCAGCGATCTCATCGCCGAGGCCCGTGCTGCGGGGGTCAACAACCAGTCCTCGGAAACCGCGCAGGTCCTTGCCCAGAACGTGGGATCGCTGCTGGAGGAGATCCTCTCGCTGGCGAATTCGAAGTTCGGCGACCGCTATCTCTTCTCGGGGTCCGCAACCGACTCGGCCCCCTTTGAACGGATCATCCAGCCCGTAGCCCATTCGGCGAACAGCTTTGACGGTTCCGTCTACACGGGCGGGACCTACACGGGGACGGCCGACAAGTCTTTCTCCGTGCGGATCGCGGGCGGCGGCGCTTTCGGCACGGCCACCTATGAGCTCTCCGACGACGGCGGGGCGACCTGGAGCGCCGCGGCCACCGTTCCCGCATCGGGTACCGTGAGCGTCGGCGACGGCCTGACGGTCCGGTTCGGTGACGACGGCGCCACGGAGCTAACGGCGGGAGACCTTTTTTACGTAAACGCCTACACCGGCGGCCGGACGACGGACGCCCGGATCGACACGCCCCGGGCCGCCGCGAACAACGGCTTTGCGGGGGCTGTGGCACTCGACGCCTCGAGCGGGACTTACGCCGGCGACCGGAACCGGACTTACGCGGTGAAATTCGTCAGCGGCGGCGGTGCCGTCGGTGATGCCGATTACCGGGTTTCCGCCGACGGCGGAAAGACCTGGGGCGCCATCCAGACGGCATCCTGGGGCAGCACGATCACCGTGGACGACACGGTGGGACACGAAATCGTCCTCTCGCTGACGGCATCGGGACCGGCGGATCTGCTTGCCGACAACGATATTTTCTTTGTGAACGCCAGCGCCCCGGGGGTCTACGGCGGAAACGGAGAGGATCTCTCCATTGCCACGGGCCGCGGGAGCCGCATGGTTTACAATGTCACGGGGGAGGAGGCCTTCACGGACCGGGGCAGGGGAGGCGTGGATCTCTTCGCGGTGCTGGAGTCCCTGAAAACGGCCCTGGAGAAGGGGGACCGGGAGGGCGTCAATGCCCAGGTCGACCGCCTCACCACCGCCCAGGACAGCATCCGGCAGTACGTGGCCGAGAGCGGGGCCCGGATGAGCAGTCTCAACATCTCCAAGGAGAATTACAAGGTTCTCGACAACAAGATCAGCGGCCTGCTCTCCGAGACGGAGGACGTCGATCTCGAGCAGGTCATCGTCAAGTTCAAAATGCAGGAGACGGCCCTGCAGGCTTCCTACGCCATGTCGGTCCAGATCGGAAAGTTGTCGATCCTGGACTACCTGGGCTAGAAAGGTCTCAAGTTTTCTGGAAAACGGGTCGATATGTAGCAGTGAAAGGACAGAGAAATCCGGAAAGGAGGTGGAGCAAAGAGGCGGGCTTGAGCCCGATAAGATTTCGACGTTCTTTCAGACCCGCCGGCAAGAATGCCGGTCAACAATCCAGAAAAGGAGACTTGAATCATGGCTATCAGTGACATCTCTTTGACCGCAGGAATGCGGAGCAACCTCGTCAGCCTCCAGGGCACCGTCGATCTTCTCAACCGTACCCAGGAAAGACTGGCCACCGGCAAGAGGGTGAACAGCCCCCTCGACAACGCGACCAACTACTTCGTCGCCAAATCCCACATGGACCGTGCATCCGACCTGAGCGTGCGCAAGGACGGCATGGGGGAGGCCATCCAGACGGTGAAGGCCGCCAATGCGGGCATCGCCGGCATCACGGACCTGATCGCGAGCGCCAAAGGTATCGCCCAGTCGGCCCTCTCGGCAGGGACCACGGAGCGAGCTACCCTGGCTGCGCAGTTCGATGCGATCAGGGGCCAGATCGACACGCTGGCCGGCGATTCCGGCTACAAGGGAACCAACCTCCTGTCCGCCACGGAGGCGGAGCGGACCCTTGAAGTCAAGTTCAACGAGGACGGCTTAAACAAGCTGACGATCACCGGCTCCGACGCCACCACATCGGGCCTGGGCGTCTCCGCTACGGTGGGCAGCTGGGCTGACGTCGCCAACGTCACCGTCTCGATCGGCACGCTCGACACGGCGCTGACCAACCTGAGAACGCAGGCCAAGACCCTTTCCTCGAACCTCAACATCATCACGACTCGAGATTCCTTCACGCAGGGGATGATCAACGTTCTCTCGGAGGGCGCCACGAAGCTCACGGCAGCCGACACCAACGAGGAGGGTGCCAACATGCTCATGCTCCAGGTCCGACAGTCCCTGGGCACGACGGCACTCAGCCTCTCCGCCCAGGCGGCGCAGTCTGTCCTGAGGTTGTTTTAGTAACGGGGACCTGAACGGGAGTGCCTATATCCCGTCGAATTCGGCCCCCATGCAAGACCAGACTCTCGCATAGGCCGTGCATGAGGAGGGGCGTTGAGCCCCTCCCCATGCCTGCCTGGCAGGAGGGCGAGTTATGGAAGGGATCAGAACAGCAATGGATCGGGCGCTGATCGCCGTCGAGCAGGCAAAGGCCTCAATGGACACCGCGACGAAGCGCATCAGCACGGGCAAGAAAATCAACGCCCCCGCCGACGACCCGGCCCGGTGGTCGGCTTCCCGGCAGGGACGCTCGATCGACGGGCATCTCCAGGCCGTCAACTCCGGCCTCGAGTCCGTCGCAATCAGCATCCGCGGCGCCGACAAAGCCATGGCGGCCATCGAAGAGCACATCGATCAGATGATCGAAACCGTGAAGTTGTTCCCGCCGTACCCCGAGGGGGACAATTCGGAAGAGCGGATCCGGATGCTCCGGAGCTTCAACGGGATCCGGCAACTGATCGACCAGCTGACCATCCCGGCGAAGGACGACCTGGGACAGGCGATTATGTCCGACCCCGCATCGAACCCGGAGGTGCCGGATTCGTGGCCCGTCATCGTCAACGAGCAGGGGGACGTCAAGACGATCGGGCGCCAGGAGGTCCACACGGGTCCCACGGGACTCGACATCCCCGAGATCAGCGAGGCGGACATCACCGAAAACGGTCAGATCGGCGGCCCCCTTAGCCAGCAGAAGCTCGACGAGATCGCGGCCAATCTCGAAAACGCAAAGACCGTTCTGAGGCAGCGCAGGGACGCCCTCGGCAGCGACGCGGCAGCCATCGGCCGGGCGAAGTCGTCCAATGAAAAGGCAGCCGCTTTTTACACGTCCTACGCAGAGAACCTCGAGGCAGCCGACGTCAACGAGACGGCCGCTCAGGTGACAAGCATCCAACTCAAACAATCCCTGGCCCTGGAGTCGCTGGGAAGCATCACCTCCCTGCGCTCGGAGCTGGTCGCGCTGCTGAAGTGATCCCATGGCACTGAGAATCGAACTGAAACCGCGCGAGCGGTTCATCCTGGGGGGCGCCGTCCTGCGGAACGGCGAGGCGAGATCGGAATTGATCCTCGAGAACAACGTCCCGATCCTCCGGGGGAAGAATATCCTGAGCCTGGAGGAGGCCGACACCCCCTGCAAGCGCATCTACTTTCTCATTCAGCTCATGTACGTGGAAGGCGGCAATCTCGCGGAGCATCAGGACGGTTACTGGGCCCTGGTCCGCGACATCGTAGAGGCGGCGCCCAGCATGCTCGGCCTCATCGACGCCATTAACGAGCACATCGTCGGCGGCCATTACTACGACGCTCTCAAGCTGACCCGGAAACTCATCAACGAAGAGGAGAGGTTAATCCAACATGCAGACTCAGGTGCAGGCATACCAGAACACCCATAAGATGGTGATGTCGGATCGTGAAGTGGAGGCGTCGGTCCTCACGAAGGGGGCGCTGATGCTCCGCAACTGCCAGGAGAACTGGACGAGCGGCGGAAACAACGGCATGCTCGACGAGGCCCTCCGGTACAACCAGCTCGTCTGGAGCATCTTCCAGGGGGAGATCACCCGGAGGGACCACCCGATGCCCCTGGAGCTGCGACAGAAGATCCTGACGCTCAGCCGGTTCGTCGACCGGCGCATCTTCGAGGTCATGGCCTATCCCCACTCCGGAAAGCTCAACGCCATCATCAATATCAATCTCAACCTGGCCGCCGGACTGAGAGGGTCGTCCGGGGTCGAGGAGGACTGAGAAAAAGCCTGCACGATGGAGATCCGAAACAAGGGCGGCCGACGCTTCAGTCAGGCCGCCCTTTCCGTTTCATCACCCCAAATTCATCGTTGCACCGAACAGCCGCTCCCCTGCCGGTTCCGGTCCGGGGATGGCAGGGACGGTGCGTTGTCGTTCCGGGGTTGCCAATCCATGAGGATCAGCAGCTGATCGGCCTGGTCTTTTTTCCCCACCTTGCGCAGCTTCTCGATGACGGGAAGGATCTGCGCACGAGGCTCGAGCCCCGTCTCGTGAAGCCGCTGGAGGTGCTCGGTGCTCGCTCCCGCGTGGCCGGCCAGGGCGCAGCAAATGGCAAGAAGGCTCAGGGCAGGGGGATAGTCCGGCTCGTTTTTTAAAAGCTTTTCCGTCATCCTGATTGCCTTTCGGACATCCCCGGCGAAGAATTCCGCGGCGGCGCAGTTCAGCAGGAGCTCCCTCGTGCCGTTCGCGTGAACGCTGGCCTTCCGGGCCTCATCGAGCGCCTCGTCGAAGCGATCCGCATTCAGGCAGGCATTGATGAGGTTCACGTAGGCCCGGCTCACATCCTGTGCCGGCTTGCCGTCGAGATATCTCCTCCACAACCCGATCGCGTCGTCGTAGCGGCCCAGTTCGCCCGCCTGGATCGCAAGCTCCAGGATCGCGCGTGGGGTGCCTCCCGATTCCTCGATCTTTTTCAGCCCGAGCAGAAAGTAGCGCTCGCCCTTCTCGGTGACGCGCACCCGGTCGAGCTTGCCCGTGTGGTGGACGGGGACGTCGCACACGACGATTTTCATGCCCGCCCCGAGCATCGACGGCTCGACCAGCTCGTGCACGGCCCCTGAGAAACGGATCCGGGGGTCGCGCCGGAAGAGCCTCACCTTGCGGTTGGGATACCAGCCTGTTCCGGCTTCCTCGTCGCGATAGGAGCCGTCATTGGCCGTCCACCCTGCGGTGTTGGGCTCGATGACGTAGTTCCGTGTCGTGAGATCATAACCGCCGATGCCTTTCGGGCACTTTCGGATGAGGGACCTGAGCCTTTCGTGATCCCGGGATGAAACGGTCTCGTCGGCATCCAGAACCAGGATCCATTCGCCTGCGGCCTTCGAAAGGGAGAAATTTCTTGCGCCGGAAAAGTCCTCGTCCCAGGCAAAATCGAAGACCTTTGCGCCGAAGACGGCCGCGATGTCCTTTGTGCGGTCCGTCGAGCCCGTGTCGACGACGATGATCTCGTCGACGGCGGCCTTGACGCTCGAGAGGCAGCGGACGAGGTTGGGTTGCTCGTTTTTGACGATCATGCACAGGGACAGGGTATCTCGGTTGCCTTTTTTCTCGATCTCCAGGGAACCGATCTTGCCGCGCACCTCGAGGGCGGCGGCGATGAAACCGTCGTCCGTCTCGAAAGCGGCCATGGCCGCCTCGATCTCCTCCATCGCCGTCCCGTGGTCTTCCTGCGAGATGAGCAGATCGATCAGGAGGAAGGCGATCGTGCGGCTCGACGGGTTGAGGCTCCGGGCTTCGCGGAAGACCTTCTCCGCCCGGGCCTGGGCTCCGAGCGACACCGCCGCGGCGTGATAGCGCTCCGCCAGATCAACCGAGTGGGGCGAGAGGATGAAACCTTTTTCCAGGAGGTCGAAGGATTTGTCCCGCTCACCGGCCGCCCAAAGCAGGACTCCCAGATTCGTCAGGGGCTCTCCCCAGGATGGATCGGCCTCGGCCGCCTTCTCGAAGGATTCCCTCGCCTGCTCTGCGGCGTTTTGCCGGAAGGCAAGGATGCCCTTGAGATTCAGCGCGGGGGCATGGGCCTCGCTCATGGAAAGGGCCAGATCGGCAAGATTCCCGGCCGCCTCCAGCTCGTTCAGGCCTTCCCTGCACTGTCCTTCCAGCACCAGCCTGTCCGCATCCCCGGATGCGACGGGGCATTGCCGGAGGGCATCGAGGGCATCCCCGTGTCGTCCTGACTGAATCAGCATATGCGCAAGCTCGGTATAGTTGCGCTTGTCCTGGGGATCTTGCTGGATCGCGGAGAGGTACAGGTCTACCGCTCCCTTCACGTCACCCCGCTGAGAGCTCTTCCAGGCCAGCTCCCGGGCCACGAGGGCCCGGATCTTCCGCCCCTCATGGGGCTTCTGTTCGATGTCACGCCACTTGTCATTATAAATTTTTCGATTTCCCGTGAGGGAAGAGCCGTAGTCGATGCGGTTTCCGATGAAGCTGCGGCTCCCGAAGTGGTGGATGAAGACGTCGCCTGCGATCACATTCCGATAGCCTGCAAGGGCTGCTCTCGCGCAGAAGTCGTCGTCCTCGAAGTTCCCCGTGCCGAAGCTCTCGTCGAGCAGGCCGATCTGATCCACAAGACTGCGCCTGAAGAGCATGCAGAAGCCAACCATCCGCCTGGCTTCCGTGCGCCGATGACGGTTTTTCTCCCTGAAGGATCGGGCATAGCGTTCGAGGCCCTCGACGGCATCGTAGCCGACCCACCCCACCTTCTGGACCCCGCTGATGTTGTTGGTCATGGGTCCGACGATTCCCGCCTCGGGCGTGCTTTTCAGGCATTCCAGCATGCCCGAGAGCCACCCATCGGTCACGACGGTATCGTTGTTGAGCAGGAGGATATCGTTGCCCGTGGCGGCCTCGATGCCCTGGTTGCATCCCTTGGCGAAGCCGAGGTTCTTGCCGTTTTCGATGAGTCTGTAGCCGGGGTTCTCCTTGACGAGCTCTCTCAGCCATTGGAGGGTTCCGTCCTTGGACCCGTTGTCGACGAAGATGATCTCGTGGAGCTCCGGCGTGTGACTCCGGATGCTCTCGACGCACTTCTTCGTGTACTCGAGCTCGTTGAACGTGAGGATGACGATGGAGACATGATCCCCCATATCCCCGGTATTCAGGGGCATGCCGGAAGGCAGTCTATTTTGAGGGGACACATATTCACGGATGATACCCGCTTCTCCTTTTCCCACGGTTCCGTCCAGTTCCGCAACAAAGTCCGGACGGATCTTGCCCTGCCATTTCACGTGCATGTGATGCAGATCAGCCTGGGCACGTTGCACCTGCTCAGGGGCATAACGGTTCCCGAACCGGAAGACGGTGCTTGCCGGTTGGCAGACGGCGAGCCACCCTCTTTTCTGAAGCTTGAAGAGAAGATCGATGTGACAACCCCAGATGTGGAATTTCCTGTCGAAACCGCCCACATCCTCGAACGCCGTTCTGCGGATCAGAAGGCAGGATGAGTCGAGGACCTGTACGATTCGGGGTTTCCCATCTTCGGAACCGTCCAGGGTCTGGGCGCTGACGATGCCTCTGAAAGTCAGAGGATCTTTCGAGCGTTTATCGTGCAGGACGATCTGCCCGGCGGAGTATACCTGACCATTGGGAAGAATGAGGCTGGGACCCACGGCGCCCACCCTGGCATCGTCCGAAACGAGCGCTGCAAGAGGGCTGATCCAGTCAGGCAGGACTTCTGCTTCATCACTCAAAAAGACCAGGTACCGGCCATTGGCGGCTTCGGCGCCCCGATTCAGCGACTCTGAGACGGATTCATCCTTTTCGCCGGCGATCACTTTGATCTGGCGGTTCAACCGTTCAAGGTGAAGGGTTGTTTCTTCTTGCCCGGTCCGATTGATGACGATGATTTCGCAGGTATCCTTGCCGGTGTACGAAAGAAGGGCCCTGAGGCAGTTCTTCCCGTATTCGAGATTATCGGACAGGGGCAGGATGACAGACACATTCCCCTGCACGCAGGGAGAGGGAACACCATCACAGGGTGACGCAGGCTTTTCTTTGAAATCTCCGCTCGTGCCGGGATGACATTCACCTTGCAAGGCAGCGGCGATTCTAAGATGAGAAAATGCCCGATCCGGGGTTCCCCTCCGCTGGAGGCAATCGGCCATGGCGAGATGGATCTGCGCACTCTTTTCTTTTGCGACATCCAGCCATTCGGTCTTGAGGGTTGCCGCTTCTGTATGACCTTGCGCCGTCAGTTGCTTGATCTCGTGCTGCAGGATTGCCCTCTCTCGGGCAGAGGACTGAAGGGATCGCACCAGATGATGAAAACGCTCATCCAGGCATGATGGATCCGCTGCCACTCCCTTGAAGAGATGCCAGTCCGGATTGGGAAACTCCTCGGGACCATACCGTAAGGCCCTTCGCGTCGCCTGGAGGAATTGTCTGCCGAATTTCAGATCCGGCTCGAGGTGACAGCCGTCCGCCCAGCTGTTCCACGCATTGATGAAGACGATTCGACGATCCGGAGTCCTGTTTCCAACGCGCTGTAATTCCATCCGGAGCCAGCTTTCGTAGGATCCCGGGGATGCGTGGTGGAGGATGGTCGCACCGGCCGCAGGCCTTTTGGGAGAATCGTCCCAGGACGGTGTGACGCAACTGAAAAGGGATGGGTCCTGTGCCGTGCTGCTGTTTGCTTCCGCCATATAGGGCCAGGCGACATAGTAGGGAATGACCAACTGCTTCGCGGTCCCCCATCTTTCTTTTCCGTTCAGGATCTGGTTCAGCCATCGCCGGTTCTGATCCTCCAGGTAGCGTCGGGGAAACTCGAAGCCGGGCTGGTAGAGAAGACTGCCATCGAAACCGAGACGCTTCCAGTAATCATCTGTTACGCCTGCGGTGTCGTGGACAGCCATCAGGAACAGACCCTTGAAGCCATTGCGTTCCGCGAGCTTTTTCCAGCAAGCTGTCAGTGAAGCGATATCGGGGATTTCCGAAGGGTTGGAAATCAGAAGAAGCGGTTTGCCTTCTATCGTGATGTAGCGGCGATCCCTGAAGGCCTTCAGGAGCCATTGAAATTGAGTCTCGAAGTCTCCTTCTCCCCCGTACGTTTGAGCTTGCAGGATTTCCGGCTCCAGACCGTACTGTCTTCTCGTCCAGTCTCCGTTGCGCCAGGCGAGACAGAAAGGGATATCGGGCTGGCCGCAGGCAAGGGTGTCCTGGAGCGGCCCTTCCAGCAGCATTTTTCCATTGAACCAGTAATACCAGAAGCAGAATCCGTGGATTCCATGCATCCTGGCGATCCGGGCCTGCTCTTCCCTGAGCCGGCGGTCTTGAAGATCGTAGAACCCGAAATCCGATGGCAGATGGGGTTGATAGTGGCCAGGGAAGCAGGGCTTGGCCTGTGTGACCGGCCGCCAGTCTGTAAATGACCTGCCCCACCAGATGTCATTCTCGATGATCGGGTGGAAGTGCGGGCTGTAGAAGGCGATGAGCTTTGCCCCGTTGCCGGATAGCCCCCCCGTCGCTCCCAGACCTTTCCGGCCGGCCGTTTCCCGAGCAGGCCAATCGTGCCGCGAAGGGATGGTTTTCTGCCGAATCCTGTTTCCGACCGCCTTGAGTACCTTCTCCACGGAGATGTCGGAGGCGGGACCTTTCGCGTTTCGGAGGATCTGCACCGCCTCCCCCCCCGCGTAGTGACCGGTGTAAGGCAGGTATTCCCTGAAGTTGACAAAGTGTCCGAGCAAGATAATGCCGGGGGTGCCGACGGCATTGGCCAGATGGGCCGGGCCGCTGTCGATTCCGATGAATAATTCCGAACGCTTGATCACCTCCGCTGTTTCGAGCAGCGAAAGCCGTCCGCACTGGTTCAGGCCCCCTGCCTGTCCATGCCGGCTGAGAACGGAACGGATCCCGATCTCGACAACGGGCAGGTCGAACCGCTCCCGGATCGACCGGGCGAGCTGATCCCACTTGTCGTCCCGCCAGTCCCTTCGCGGGTCATTGGAGAGGCAGTGTAGCGTAATGAAACGCGGAGGCAGTTCGAGTAAGTCCACTTTTTCTTTTATGGAGTCTGGGATATAGACCCTCGGGGCATCGTTGAGTTCCCGCAATCCGGCGCCTTTGCAAAAGGACTGGAGAAGGCTTCCATGAGAGTAGTACGTCTTCTCGGTGATGCCGGTGTTCCCGCTGCTCTTCAGCAACGCGACTTTGCAAACAGGGCAGCTCTTGCCGTTGACATGCAGATCGATGATCTGGTCGAAAACGCCGCTGTCGGCCAGGGTAATCCATTCGGTGAGACACCGAACCGCCAGAGTCTCATCGATGTTGGGATTCGTGTCGATGAGTTCCCTGTAGCGTTCGTTGACAACCCAGACGATGTGGGCCTCCGGGTGATTCTCCCGGAGAAAACGGGATACTGGCTCGCAGGCGACAATGTCACCGAAATGCTCCGTCAGCCCGACGGCAATCGTCGTTTTCGGCTTTCCGATGACCATAGGGGCCGATTCGTGGTCGGAGGTCAGTTCCGCCACCCGGGGGACGTCCATCTCGTGCCTGGAAGAGGATGGGGCGCGGTTAGACGTAATCTCGGAAAGCGTCTCGAGCGTATTTCGTTCGGAGAATTGCTCGGCAATCGTCTCGGCGGCCTGCCTGCCCATCTTTCGGCACAGTTCCCTGTTGTTGAAAAGCTCGATCATGTATTCGCCGAAGTCGTGGGCGCTTTCTGCGATGAACCCGTTGACGCCATGAATGACGGGAGAGCTCTTTGACACGTTCTTCAAGGTGATCACGGGCAGGCCCTGCGCCATGGCCTCAGGAATCTTGACCTGCATCCCCGTCCCGCCGATCAAGGGGCAGATCGCAAACTTGCTCGCGGCATAGTGCGCCTTGATGTCCTTCACGAAGCCGAGAAGCCGCGTGCCCGGGGCTTCCACGAAATGCTTGCAGGCGTCGCCCAAAACGTCGCAGGTCAGCCGCCCTTCCTTTTCGAGGACGGCCGGCAGGACACGGGACGCGAGGTAGAGATAGCCCTGGATGTTGAAGAGATTGTCCCCGGCGGCGAACACCGGTGGCGCATCGTACGTATTGCGATTCGGGGACACGGAAAAAGTCATGGGGATGTAGATGACTCTCGTGGAACGGGCTTTCTGCTGAATCTTCGACGCCTCGTCCGGTGAGATCGCGATGGTGTAGTCATAACGGTTATAGATGTCGTACTCATCGTCGTCGGCATCGAGGGCGAATTTCCGGAAGAAATCCTCTCGGACCAGCTCCGGCGAAACCTTCCCGGCATCAAAAGGGGGATTCGCCAGGTGGTTGCCCAGGGCCTGCTTCATCTTGATGCCCAGGGTTAGAAGGTCATGCGTGTCGATGAGGGTCCGGGTCCCCGAGAAATCATCTCCAGCGGCGAGCGCCCCCCAGTAGGCATAATTCATCATGACGATGTCGGGTGCGAGGGCTGAATGAAGGTGACGGAAATAGTCGACAAGACCCGGCGGGGTGTACTGCTTCCAGTTGATCAGCCCGTGGTTCTGCCGGGAAACCGTGTCGATGTATTGCCGGTCTGCTCCGTTTCCTCGATAGAGAGCGACCTTGATGCCGTATTCTTTTTCCAGTTGCTCGGCGCTCCCCTGGTTCCAGGGAAAATGGGCGAACAGATCGGTACTCGCGACCGTCACCCTGAAGCCCAACTCCTTGAAGGATCTCAACATGGACAGAAAGCGCTGATGGGCGCCCGTTCTCGGCGGATGGGGGTTTTGCGGGAAGAAGAACAGCACGTTTCTTTCTGCAGCGTCCGGGGCGATGAAGCGGCTCGAGACGTCCTGGGGCATCTGAAACAACCGGGTCCTGGAAGCGGTCACGGGCTGTTCGCCCGTCTGGGTCGGGTGTGCTTCATGCCGGATCAGTTCCTCTTTCCATTTATCGACAAATTTCCTGCGGTTGATCTCGATATACTTCTTGAAGCCCGACTTCGTGTCGCGACCCGCCGTGATCGACTCGTGATGAATCACAACGGCCCGGGGATTGTAGACGACCTGGTACCCCATTTTCCGCAGACCGAAACACAGGTCCGTCTCTTCGTAATAGGCAGGGATATAACGTTTATCGAGTCCCCCCAGTTCGTCAAATAGGCTCTTGCGGACGAGTAGACAAGCGCCCGAACAGTAATCGACCTCGCAGGCAATATTGTAAATGTCTTTTGCCGGATCGTCGCCATATCCGAAATTCCAGCCGTTCCCGTCCGAGAAGACGATCCCCCCCGCTTCCTGAAGTCTTCCGTCAGGCAGGATCAGCTTTGCGCCCACAGCACCCACCCGCGGGTTGCCGTCGGCCACCTCGATCAGGCTTTCCAGCCAGCCCTCGATCGGCTCTGTATCGTTATTCAGAAAGACGAGGTACTCGCCCCGGGCAAGTTCCGCTCCCTGGTTGCAGGCGATGACGAACCCTGTGTTCTCCGTGTTGGCGATGATGTTGACCGCATCGCCGAGACCCTTCAGGTATTCCGCCGTCCCGTCGCTCGACGCATTATCGACAACGATGAGTTCGTAAAGATCCCGCGGCGTGTTTTTCCGTAGACGATCGACGCAATTCTTCGTGTAATCGACCTTGTTGAAGACGGGAATGATGATGGAAGCCCTTTTCTTCTGACCCATGTCTTTGACGTTGTGAGTCTCCATGGCACCCGGAGCCCCTCCCTCACGGTGAAGGTCCCCAACCGATTCCTTTCGTCCTTCTGCGCAGGAAAGCGATGTATCTTCGATGGGATATTGAACTCGGCGGATGCTTTCCAGGGTTTTCCTCGCCTCTTCATCTTGGGGATTGATATTCAGGATCCTTTCAAAGAAGACGGAAGCGTCTTCCAGAAGACTCCTCTGAACGCAAATTGAACCGATTGCCTTGAGGGCGTCCAGATCATCAGGATCTCCCTGAAGGATACGGTGATAGATTCTCAGCGCGTCTTCCATGCGTCCCGCTTCAACGAAGTAGAGGTCCGCGAGGTTTTTTAATAACGTGGGATCGTCGGGATTTAAAGCAACAGCCTTTTCATAGTGGCAGCACGCTGTTGCCGTGTCGCCTTTGCGATAGTGGAGAAATCCGAGGTCATTGTAAGCCAGGGCATGTCCGGGACTAACGTGCAGCAATGTCTCGAGCTTTCCGATGGCTCTGTCCGTAAGCCCCCGCCCGGCAAGCACGCGGGCTTCCCGCAGGAGACTCTCGGGGTCACCCTCCACGCACTCCTGTCCCCTTGCATCCAGGGCGTCGAACATCTTGCCGGCAAGCTCGTTTGTCGGATCGATCTCCAGGACGTTCAGGTAACACGCTCGAGCCTTGCGGACGTTTTCGGATTCGACCTGGATATTGCCAAGGATAAGCAGGGTCTCCGTATCGTGCGGATTCAGCACCAAGGCCTTTTCGTATTGTGGAACGGCTGCGTCGGGTTGCGTCATGGCCACGTAGTAGAAATCGGCCAGGTTCTTCCGGAACGTTGCATTTTCGGGATCGAGGGAAACGGACTTTTCGTAGGCGGCCAAGGCTTTCTCGGCGTTTCCCTGATCGCCGTAAAGAACGCCGAGGTCATTGTACGCGGGGGCATAGTCCGGGAAGGACTCCACCAGTCTTTCGAGAGCGAAAACGGCCTCCGCACGCTTTCCCTCGGTGACGAACAGTTTGAGGATGCTCTCATGGGCCTCGACTGCAGGATGACTCTCGTGTGCGGATCGTGATTCCTGTGTCTCTGTGTGAATCCTGCCAGCGCAGTGATATTCTTTGCCCCTTTCAACAACAATGGCATTTGCTTCTTTCATTTTTTGCTGTTGTCCGGATGTCATCGTTGAGCCATCCTGACGCCAGGAGACTGAACATGTCACAAGGGGAATATGCGCAAACTGGAAAATGCGGGACATTCGCATCCAAAGATCCCAATCTTCCAGTGATTGAAGCGTCTCGTCAAAGAGACCCACGGTATCGAGGCAGCTTCTTCTGTGCATGACGCACAGGACAGGAATAAAGTTTTCTTTCAAAATTCTCTCGTAATCGAATTCAAACGAGTAGGGCACTTCCTTCTTTATCGTGACGTATTTTCCATTTCGCATTTCCTGATATGAACGATGAGCGTCGGTATAGGCAACCTGGTATTCGGTCGATTCCAGGAAATTGACAAGGGTTTCGAGATGGTCGGGATAAAAGAGGTCGTCATCATCGAGATAGGCGACATATTTGCCACGAGCCGCCTTAATCCCCGTATTGCGCGCGGCCGGAAGTCCCCGGTTTGTGTCGTGTTGCAGGCATCTAATTTTGTCATTATTGAGCCCCTCGAAGAGTTGACGGACGTCTGATCCGCCGTCGTTGATAACGATGACTTCATAGTATTGATAGGTCTGGCCAAAAATGCTTTTCAGGGCATTCATGAGCATATCAGGACGTTTGTAGGTGGGAACGATAATGGAGACAAGTGGATTTTCATCAGGACACTGAGTATTTTTTCTTCGCTCTTTCGCTGCTGCAACGGCACGCATGGCATAATTCTTTTGTTCCGTCCCCTTGTCGCTGGAAATGGAGCATGGGTGTGAGCGCCAACAGACGAGAGGTTCCTCTATATTTGCCAGTTTGAACTTTTCAGACATTCGGAGAAACAGGTCATAATCATGGCTGTAGCGGTAAATCTCATCATACCCGCCGAGTGCTGCCAAAGCATCTTTCCGGATCAGAACCGTGCTGTGACCAAACCAGTTCTGCTGTAATAATTGATCTTTAATGGCATGACTGTCCGTGAGGACATTTACGATTCGTTGCACTTGATCCGTATCGTTTATTTCGTAATAGGAACTTCCGACCAGGGCCACTTCCGGATTTTGTTCAAGGTATTCGATTTCTGCTTCAAATCGGTGGGGAAGAGAGATGTCGTCGGCATCCATGACAGCAATGTATTTCCCCGTCGTAACGGCAAGAGCCTTGTTCCGTGCCCCCGCCGGTCCAATCTTCCTGCTGTTTTCGATGATTCTGATTCTCGGGTCGCAATACTGTCCGAGTATATCTCGCGTGTTATCTGTTGATGCGTCGTCGATTACAAGCAACTCAAAGTTTTGATGTGTCTGCTTCAGGACGCTTTGAATAGCTTGATCGAGGTAGGGGCCGGCATTGTGTGCAGCCATGATCACACTGATCGAAGGCGACTCCGGGTGAAAGGGGATATCGGCATCCCAAGTATTGGGATAGAAACGCTTGGTTCGCTGATTGTGCCCTTTCAGGTATACAAGCCCGCGGTCATCGATGAACTCGTAAAGATTCTTTTCAATGACATATCGGTAAAGCTGACTGTTTGGTATCCCGACATAAACATTGTGCCAGGTCATCGTGGGCCTAATTTCCGCCAGAAGGGCGTCCGTTGCAGCGAGGTCTTCTTCTGTCTCATGGGGGAGGCCGACGACGATGCTGGCGGCCGTTTTGAACCCGATTTCGTGGCACAGATTGAAGGTAGCTCTAATTTGGTCAACGGTGATCCCTTTGTGGAGATCATCTAGAATCCTTTGAGAGCCGCTTTCGACGCCGAAGTAAAATCCTCGGGCACCTGCTTTATGCATCAAGCAAAGAAGATCCCTGTCGAGATTATCTACCCTGGATTCACAGGCCCAATGAATGTGAATGTTTTTTTCCAGCAGGAGATTACAGAATTCAACAACTCGTTTTCGGTTCAACGTGAAATTGTCTTCGCGGAAGTATATGCCTTTTGCGCTGTAGTGCTCGATGAGATGCTCAATGTCGGAAACGATTCGAGCGGCGCTGAAACAGGTGTATAGCTTCCCCCAAACGGCGCCGACCGAGCAAAAGGCACAATTGAAGGGACATCCCCGACTGGTGGTCATTGTGAAAACCGGCTTTTCGGGAAACCAGTGCACCTCCCAGCTGTACGGAAGCTTCGTGAAATAATCCCAGGCGGGCATGGGGAGCGTATCGAGGTTGCGGATACGGGGATACCGGACGATTCGGTCCATCACTTTACCGTCCACGATGTCGACGATCGCCTGTTCGCCCTCGCCCTGTACGATATGATCGACGAATGCCGGCACAGTATCGAGGGCAACAGTTGTATGGGGCCCACCCAGGATAATCTTTCCGGTCCATTGACCGCTGCGTCTGAAATATTCGATCTTGTGAAGCATTCGCAGAGTGTCACGGAAGCAGATCGTGTTGGCATAGATGCCGATGTAGTCTATGCCGTTCGATTGAAGATAGCCCTTTGCGAGGAAATCGCTGGGTTTTAGATAATTATCTATAAAGAACACTTCATGCCCCGCGTTTCTAAGCATCGAGATCAGGAAACCGACGCCGAGCGGGGGTTTCTTTTCCCACGTGGAAAAGGGTGTTTGAGAAGGGGCAGCAGAGGTGACGAGAAGGACTCTTCGACTTACTTTCATTTAATTATTTTCCTTGGATTCTCTGTTTGTTAGATCAGTCGTTCCTGTAAATGGTCTTCAAGATCCCCGATGCCGGTATTTCAACTTTTCTCTGAAGCCGCGTACGCAACTTATAGTATCCGGCAAAGTCATAAACGAAGAAAGTTTTTGCACGTTGTGTGCCAGCGCTGGAAGCCCTCAATAGATTGATTCGTCAATGGTTTTTGTGGTGTTGGTGGTTTATCGGGGCAGACAGGGAGTTAATAATGTCTTCGCGGGGTGAGGAGGATAGGCATAAATTGAACGAATGATGGACGTAAGGTGGGAACGGAATGGTGCTGAAAAATACGCTTTTTCAAACGTCTTGTTGCAGGAATTGCAACAGGGTCTGGGCCTCGGTGAAGGCGGGGTTGATCTTCAGGGCTTTCTGGATGGATTCGACAGCCGGTTTCTTTTCCTTTTTCGCGGCATAGGCCCGTGCCAGGTTGTACAGGAGCGCCTCGTCGTCGGGAGAGACGGAGAGGGCCTTTTTGAGCTCCGTGACGGCTTTCTCGAAGTTGCCTTCCTTGCGGGCCTGGATGCCCAGTGAATTGTAGGTCTGCAGGATGAAGCCCAGGAGATCCTCGTTCGTGCCGATGAGGGCCCGGGCCTTTTCGTGCTCCCCCTTGTCAATGAGCCGCATGATCATGAGGACCCGGTTTTCCTGGGTCTCTCCCCCGCCGGTGAGGTTTCGGGCAATGTCCTCCTCGGAGACACTGACGAGCTGCCTGACGAAGGCCAGGGTCGTTTCGTTGTTGTCGTCCTGAAACGTGACGGGGCCGAAGGTGTTCTTGAAGGTGCTGCTCGTCATAAGCAGCTGCTGAAATCCGTTGATCGCCTCGCGAAGCTCCTTCTCGTCGGCGGGGAGCATCCGGGTGACGGCCATCCTCTCCAGGACGTCCTTGAAGCCGCTGAGGCAGGCATACACGTTGCCCTGGTGGAGAAACTTCTTGCAGTTTCCCAGGGTCCTTGAGATCTCGGTGGCTCTCTCCCTGACGATGGCTTCGTCCATGTCACCCCGAAAGGACGGAAGGTAAGAGTGTTTGTCTGACCGGTCCCCGGACCGGCTCAGGCGCCTCTCTGTGGCACAGAATGTGCTATTCTCTTATCGGTAATCCTGAAGGCCAACTTGAGCGGGGGAAGGGCACGAAACCATCATGGATGACGGGGAAGGCGGCAGGGCGGAACTGAACGTCGACGAAAAGAGCTTCCTCTTCGAGTGGCTCGTCGAGAACAACAAGACGCTCACCCGGAAGAACAAGGAGCTCCTGGTCGAAAGCCTGAGGCTTCGCTCTCGCGTGGAGGAGCTGGAAAAGATCAACTTCCTCGACCCGACGACGGGCCTCCACAACCGCTGGTACCTGCAGCCCCGCCTCGAGGAGGAATTCTCGCGGGCCAGAAGGGCGGGCTCGTCCCTTTCCTGCCTCTTCATCGATCTGGACAACTTCAAGGCCGTCAATGACCAACACGGTCACTTCATCGGTGACAGGGTCCTCCGGGACGCGGCCAATCTGTTGAGAGGTCTTTGCCGCAGGGAGGATGTGCTGGTCCGATTCGGCGCAGACGAGTTTGTCATTCTGCTGGGCAGCGCAGGGCAGAGAGCGGCCAAGACGGCGGCCGAGCGCGTCCGGAGCCGCCTCGAGGCTCACTCATTCAACTGCGGGGAGCAGGAGATAACCCTCTCGGTCAGCATCGGGGTGAGCACCCTGAAAAAGGAGCACGTGGCCTCATCGACAGACCCCTGGGAGCTTGTCTGGACGGCCGACGGGGCCATGCATCTGGCCAAAAAGAAAGGGCCCGGCCGGATTCACCGGGTCGACTGCCATGGCCAGGGGCCGAAGCCGACGGAATCGGAGAGTGCAGCCTCGTGAAGAAGCGTGTAGCGTGTAGCGTGTAGGTTTACAACCTTTTGTTATTATTCATTTATTACATTTTCCTCTGCATCCCGCAACCATAGCCCCTGTTTTAACAATCCTGTTGCCGGTTCCATCTTGTCCTTCCTCGAACCTCGATCTTCGGTCCTCGGTCCTCGTTTCTTCGTTCCCTGTCTAAAGTTTTTTCGTCTCCGGTCGATAAAACAAGTGCAGGTGTTGCACTGGATTTATATGTTGCTATAGTATTGCGAACCCAACCCGAATCGAGAGGTGTTTCATGGCGAAAATGTTTTTTTCCACATCCGAGGTGGCCGATCTCTTCAACGTCAACCGGGTCACCATCTACCGCTGGGTGAAAGAGGGGATGGTAAAGGGATACAAGGTGGGCAAGCATCTCAAGATCCCGCTGGTGGAGGTCGAGCGGCTCAAGCGGGAGTTCGGATTCGGCGACATGCCCCTCGAAAAGCTGCAGGGGAGGGAGGCTGGAGCGGCCGATACCGGCAAGACGGCATCCAGGGGGCCGTCCCAAAAAAAACTCGTCATGGCCATCGACGACGACGAGAACATCCTCACCTTTATCCAGAACGCCTTCGAGGGACTGGGCCTCAACAGGCACTGCACCCTGAAGACCTACGCGAACGGGCTCGAGGCGGTCCTGCACATCGGCGAGGAGAAGCCGGACCTCATCCTGCTCGACATCGTGATGCCCAACCTCAACGGTCTCGAACTTGCGGAAAAGATCCGCAACATGCACCGGGACATCAAGATCATCATCCTGACGGGGTACCCGGAGTATCTCACCGAGGACGAGCGAGGCAAGTTCCTCGACTACATGACGAAGCCCGTCGATGTGAAGAAGCTCTATGACACAATCGTAAAGGCCCTCGAGATCCCTGCCGAGAGGATCAACGGGGTTCAGGCGCGCTCTTAGATAAAGCCGGCCGGGTGCGGGTCCCTGCCTTTCGATTCAAACGGGTTTGGTTCGAGTGGGGTCTCGATCGGGATACAGCTTCATGGGATGCGAGGAGGCAATCAGGCGATGCAGACGGAGCGGATGGAAAAACAGGAAAGCACCCTTGCCGGGATCCCGGGAAGGGAAGGGAAATATCTGACGTTTTTGCTTGCCGGGGAGGAATACGGGATCGGCATCCTGAAGGTCAAGGAGATCATCGGGATGATGGCCGTGACCCACGTCCCCCAGACCCCCGGGTTCGTCAAGGGTGTGATCAACCTCCGCGGGAAGGTGATCCCCGTCGTGGACCTGCGGCTTCGCTTTGCCCTGGAGGCCGCGGCCTGCACGGAGCGCACCTGCATCATCGTCGTGGAGGTTGCAGGGGCAAACGGCTCCGTCATGATGGGAATCGTCGTCGATGCCGTCTCGGAGGTGCTCAACATCCGGGGGGCCGACATCGAGAACACGCCCACCTTCGGGGTGCGGCTCAACACGGACTACATTCTGGGCTTGGCCAAGGCGGCAGGCGGGATCAAGATCCTGCTCGACATCGACAAGGTGCTCAACAGCGAGGACCTCGTCGCGATCCGCCACATGGCCTGAAGCGCAGTGGATCGCATTCATGAAGGCGGCATCCAGGATGTCTGAAGACCACGAACGGGGTGCGCCGCTCCGACCGCGAACGTGTGAAGCCGAAAGGGTGGGAATCCCGGATCAGCCGGCGGCCAAACGGCTGTTTTTGGATGATTCAACCTGCTTCATGTCTGCCCTTCAGACGGTTTCCCCAAGGCATGGATTCTGTCGGCCCGGCGTTTTGCCGGGATACCGACGCGAAGGATGAAGGCGTCCCATGATGCTGGAACTGCGTGACACCGAATTCGAAAAGATCAGCCACCTGGTCTACAGTCACTGCGGCATCCACCTGCATGAAGGCAAGAAAGAACTCGTCAAGGCGCGACTGAGCAAGCGGATACGCGAGGGAAACTTCAGGTCTTTCGCTGATTATTGTGAATACGTGAAGACCGGCGAGGGGACCGACGAGTTCATCTCCATGATCGATTCCCTCTCGACGAACCTGACGAGCTTCTTCCGGGAGGACGGCCATTTCCGGGCCCTCTCGCGTATCGTCCCGGCCCTGCTTCGCGAGCAAACCCCGCGCGGCAAGCCCCGCCTGTGTCTCTGGAGCGCCGGCTGCTCCAGCGGGGAGGAGCCTTACACGATGGCCATCACGGCCCTCGAGGCCGCCCAGGCGATGGGCGCCGAGCTTCGCATCCTGGCCACGGACATCTCGACGAGGGTTCTGAAAAAGGCGCAACAGGGCATCTATCCCGTCGGCCGGGTCAAGGCGATCCCGCCCGATCTGCTGCGAAAGTATTTTCAGGTCGGCCAGGGCAACTGGGCCGGGCACTATCGCGTGAAGAAAGACGTGCGGGACCTCGTAGCCTTCCGGCGCTTCAACCTCATGGATCCCATCGCAGCGGGCGATCCCTTCGATGTCATTTTCTGCCGCAACGTGATGATCTATTTCGACAAGAAAACCCAGGATGGCCTCGTGAAACGCTTCTACAACAAACTTGCGAAGGGCGGCTACCTGTTCATCGGCCACTCCGAGAGTCTCACGGGGCTCAACCATTCGTTCAAGTACCTGGAACCGAGCCTGTACCGGAAGTAAGGATCTATGGCGGAACTCGTCGTCGGCATATCGGACCTCAAGGTCAGCAGCAACCCCGCGGAATCGATGATCACCTACGCCCTGGGGTCCTGCATTGCCGTGGCCGTCTACGACCCGGCGGCGAAGGTGGGGGGGGCTTCTGCACTTCATGCTTCCCGACTCGTCCCTCGATACCGCCAAGGCGAAGGAAACGCCTGCCATGTTCGCCGACACGGGAATCCCGCTTCTCTTCAAGAGCTGCTACCGGCTCGGGGCGGACAAGAAGCGGATGATCGTGAAGGTGGCCGGCGGGGCCAGCATCCTCGACGAGTCGAACTTCTTCCGGATCGGGCAGAAGAACATCATGGCCATGCGGAAGCTCTTCTGGAGCAACAACGTCCTCATCGACGCCGAGGACACGGGGAAAAACGTCAACCGTACGGTGCGTCTCGACATGAGCACGGGCAAAGTCACCATCAAGCGGTCGGGCGGTCGGCCGGAGGAGCTATGAAGATCAACAAGCGAATCCTGAAGTCCATCAAGACGCTCCCGCCCTTCCCGGCGACGATCCGGAAGGTGATGGCGCTGGCAAACGACCCCGACTCGTCGCTGACGGAACTGGTCGCCGTGATCCGCCTCGACCAGGCCATCACGGCCAACATCCTGCGGATATGCAACTCCGCCTACTTCGGCCTGTGCAGGCCCGTGGACAACGTGAACGACGCCATCATGCACATGGGCAAGAAGAACGTCCTGCGGGCCGTCATGGCCTCGGGGCTGTCCCGGTATTTCCGCACCGCGAAGGGCTACGACGTGAAGGGCGGGGAGCTCTGGGAACACGCCGTGGCGGTGGCGCTCATGTCCCAGATCTGTGCGGCCAGGATTTCGCGCCCCGACGATTCCCGGCTCTTCACGGCTGCGGTGCTGCACGACGTCGGCAAGGTGGTCCTGGGCGAATTCATCCACGAGGCATGGCGGAAAATCCAGGAGCTCGTGGAGAGCAAGAAGTACTCCTTCCTCGAGGCCGAGGAAGAGGTCATTGGCGTCAACCACGCCGAACTGGGCGGGGAGATTGCCTTGATCTGGAAGTTCCCCGACGAGATCCTCAAGGCCATCGCCTTCCACCATCGGCCGGACCTGCTGGCGGACGGCGATGCCGTGCCCTGGATCGTCTACCTGGCGAACCAGCTCTGTCACATGTTGGGGATCGGCGTGGGAACCGACGCGCTGGCCTACCGTGCCGTCGGGGACGTGGCCGGGCGTTTTCAACTCAAACAGCGGGATCTCGAGGACATGATGGCCCAGCTCCACGGGAGCCTGCAGGGCGCCCGGGAACTGGTCAGCATTGTGTCCGAACCCGGTCCTAACGGGGGGGGGCTAAACGGAGGGGACCATGTCCTTCAACCTGCTCATCGTCGATGATTCGAGTTCGATGCGGTCCGTCGTGAAAAAGATCGTGGGCCTCTCGGGGGTCGAGGTCAACCTGCTTCTCGAGGCCGACAACGGCCGCAAGGCCCTCGACGTCCTGAACGACAACTGGGTGGATGCCGTGATCCTCGACATCAACATGCCGGAGATGAACGGCCTCGAGCTGCTCAGACGGATGAGCGAGGACCATCTCATGAAGAACATCCCCGTGGTGATCATGACCACGGAGGCCAGCGATGCCCATATGAAAACCGCATTCGAGCTGGGCGCGAAGGGATTTATCCGCAAGCCGTTCCTGCCCGAGGGAGTGAGAAAAGTGCTCCTCGGGGCACTCGGGTTCAATGACAGGGGGGACTATGGAGAACGTGAAAGAGATCCTGACGGAGTCGATTTTTGAGGTCTTCGAGAGGATGTTCTTCATCTTCCTCGAGCCCGGCGGGCGGGCCCCGGTCCACGATTACGAGGCCGCGATCCGCTTCGACGGCCCGCAGCGGGGGTCGATCCGCATCCTCTTCACCCGCCCGGTGGCCCGGCTCATGGTCCGGAACATGCTCGGGCTGGGCAACGGCGACGTGACGGATCCGCACGTGGAGGATTGCGCAAAGGAGGCCGCCAACATGGTCTGTGGAAATTTTCTCGTGAACCTGGACGCGTCGAAGAAGTTCGCCATGTCCCTGCCCGCATTCTCGGTGAGACCGGGGCAGCCCGCGGCCGTGCCGGAGGGAATGTACGCCTTCGATTTCGAATGCGAAGGCGGCAAGATGGGAGTCGTCCTCGAAATCGAGGGTACAGGGTGAAGGGTACAGGGTGAAGGGTACAGGGTATAGGGTATAGGGTGTAGGGAAGGAAGGGGAGTTTTTTTGATTTTCCGGGACCCGAAACCCTAGACCCGATACCCTGAGCCGTAGCTGCAGCAAGAGGTGAGTTCAAACGTAATCCGTCGGGTAGAGGTGTCTGAGCGGTGAACAGGATCAAGGTACTCATCGTTGACGATTCGGCCATCGTCCGCAAGATCTTTTCGGAGGAGCTCTCGAAGTACCCCGACATCGAGATCGTGGGGACGGCGCCCGACCCCTACGTGGCTCGGGACAAGATCGTCATGCTCAAGCCCGATGTGGTCACCCTCGACATCGAAATGCCCCGCATGGACGGCATCACGTTCCTGCGCAAGCTCATGAAGCACTACCCGCTGCCCGTCATCATTATAAGTTCATTGACGCCGAAAGGTGGAAAACTGACGCTGGAGGCCCTCGACATCGGCGCCGTGGAGGTGATCGCAAAGCCCGGAGCGGCCTACACCGTGGGCGATATGAGCGCCCAGCTCGTCGAGAAGATCCGGGCGGCCTCGCGGGCACGGATCGTGAAACAGCAAAGTGACGGGCCCGACAACGGGGGTCCGCCCGAGCCGATCAGGGCCTTGGCCCAGACGACGAACCAGCTCATTGCCATCGGCGCCTCCACGGGGGGCACGGAGGCCCTCAAGGCGGTGCTCACGAGGATGCCCGTCAACGCCCCCGGTATCGTCGTCGTGCAGCATATGCCGGCAAACTTCACGACGGCCTTCGCCGAGCGTCTCAACGGGCTGTGTCCGATGTCGGTGAAAGAGGCGAAAAACAACGACTCGGTGACCCGGGGCACGGTGCTCATCGCCCCCGGGAACTACCATATGATCCTGAGACGCAGCGGGGCCCGCTATTACGTGGAGGTCAAGGACGGCCCCATGGTGCACCACCAGCGGCCCGCCGTGGACGTGCTCTTCAAGTCCGCGGCCCAGTACGCCGGCGCCAATGCGATCGGTGTGATTCTCACGGGGATGGGCTCCGACGGGGCGGCGGGGATGCTGGAAATGAAGAAAGCCGGGGCGAAGACCATCGCCCAGGACGAGAATACCTGTGTGGTCTTCGGCATGCCGAAGGAAGCAATCAAACTCGGCGGCGCGGACAGGGTGCTTCCCCTGGACCAGATCGCCGCGGAGCTGGTGAGGATGATGTGAGATGGATTACTCTGAACTGAGACGCGGGATCGACGAGATGGCATCGAGCTTCCTCTTCCTGGAGAAGAAGGAGATCGAGATTCCCCTGGCGGGGCAATTCCTCAACCAGATCGAAGACGTCACGAAACGTGCCGACACCCTCGGGGCCGCGGAGATGAAGCGGCTTGCCGGGGCGCTCAGCCAGCTTCTGGAAAAAGTGGTTCTCGAAGGAGTCGATGCCGAGAAGGGATACGGCCTTTTCGAACGAGGCATCGTGCTTTTACAGGCCGTGGCCGACGGCTACTGCAACGCGGGCCGTTACGACGGGAGCATCGACGGCTTCATGGGCGAACTGGCCTTGGGCATGGGTGTTCCCCCGGAGGCGCAGCCCGGGGGGGCGGACACGGCAGCGCCGGCCGCAGAGTCGTCCCCGGGGGCCGAGGCGGCAGGGAAGGATCGGGTCCAGGACGAGTCGCTCCTGAAGGACTTCATCACCGAGGGCCTCGAGTACATCGGCGAGATCGAGATGAACATCCTCAACCTCGAACAGGAGCCCGGCAACAAGGACTACATCAACGCCATTTTCCGCCCGTTCCATTCCGTCAAGGGCGTAGCCAGTTTCCTCAACCTGGACGGGATCCGGACGCTCGCCCATGACCTGGAGACACTGCTGGACAAGGCGAGAAACGAGGCCCTGGCCGTCACGCCGGAGCTCATCGACCTCATCCTCGACGGCTCGGACACCCTGAAGGCCATGATCGGCCAGCTCCGGGACGATCAGGAAGGCCGGGAGGCCACGGAGCTGATCGACACCTCGGACATCGTGCGGCGCATCAAGCTCGCCGAGCATGGAGCCGATCTGCCGAAGGAGCCCAAAAAGCTCGGGACCATCCTCGTGGAGGAGGGGGTCATCAACGAGGATGAGCTGCAGGAGGCACTCGAGCGCTCCCAGATCCCGCCGCCCCGAAAGCTCGGCCAGACGCTCATCTCGGAGGGGATGGCCTCGCCCAAGGACGTCTCCCGCGCACTTCGCAAGCAGGCCCAGCAGGTGACCGACTCCAACACGATCCGCGTGGACATCAAGAAACTCGACGACCTCATCGACATGGTGGGCGAGCTCGTCATCACCCAGTCCATGATCCGGCAGAGCGCGACCCTTCAGAGCCTCGGCGACCGGAAAATCGTCCGGGACATCTCCCAGCTGGAGAGCATTACCTCGGAGCTGCAGCGCTCCTCGACGGTCCTGCGGATGATCCCCATCAAGCAGACCTTCCAGCGCATGTCCCGGCTCGTGAGGGATCTATCCAAGAATTCAGGGAAGCTTGTCAACGTGATCACCGTGGGAGAAGACACGGAAATCGACCGCAACATGGTCGACGAGATCTACAACCCGCTCGTCCACATGATCCGCAATGCCGTGGACCACGGGATGGAGATGCCCGAAGACCGCATCAAGGCGGGAAAACCGGAAAAGGGCACCATCAGGCTCAAGGCCTTCCACCGGGGGGGCAACATCGTCATCGAGATCTCCGACGACGGCCGCGGCCTCAGCCGGGAAAAGATCCGTCAGAAGGCCGTCAAGAACGGACTGATCAGCCCGACGGATGCCCTGACGGATCAGGAAGTCAACCGGCTTATCCTGCTGCCCGGTTTCTCGACGGCCGAGAAGATCACCGATGTCTCGGGCCGCGGCGTGGGGATGGACGTGGTCAAGTCGGCCGTGGAGAAGCTTCGCGGCAAGATGGACATCCAGAGCGCCGAGGGCAAGGGGAC
>Ga0351877_1053_pt1 | contig 35710 bp, 31 predicted proteins | sample BONcelFGM3001D13_FD_206775 | JGI IMG/M metagenome (GOLD analysis project Ga0351877, IMG submission 206775) | Enriched cells from coal bed in the Powder River Basin, Montana, United States - BONCAT cells FGM rep3 HSBNCT.FGM.300.1.D13 ...
TTATTTGGGGCATCCTTCTTACTCCCTCTTCCATAAATCCCCAATTCATAAAAATGGGTAAACTCTGAAAATCTTTTGCTTGACATTAATAATTTATTTCATATTTTTGTAACAAAAATTAAGGAAGATTTTATCGTTCGATTTGCTACCATCTGCTAAGTTTCAAATTTTAACATAATGTCAGGAAATTATAGCTGGATAACCAGAGTAGCAAATTATTACCGATTTAGGGAATTTCTCTGGTCGGTTTTTTGTTGTTATATTAGTTATAAAAATAAATCGAGGTGAATAAGAGTTTTTTGATACCTATGATCATGTTAAGCGTCTAATAAACAAAAAAGAAAGAAAGGGTAATGCTATGAAAACCATAATAGCAAAAATCAGCAATCCTTTAAATGAATTAATAAGTGATGATATTTATGACTTATTAAATGCACATGGACTAATTGATGAAAAATCAGTCCGGGATTACCAGATTAGAAAAAAGTTTAAAGCATTGCGTTCAAGCAAAATTAGTGCCGGTGATGCCATTGATGCAATTAGAGAAGAGTATCCATATTTACAATTTGATACTATTCGAAAAATTGTTTATCAAATAAGTAAATAATTTTTTTATATTTTATTCTTGATACTTGACAAATAGTATCTGTTCGTTTATATTTCCATTGTCTTTCTCGTAGGTTTCTCCCCTGGCTTACGAGATATAACAGACAGCCCAGTGTTTCCCCCAGCACTGGGTTTTTATTTTAATAACGGAGTTAATATGGCATCTAAAGTAAAAAAAACTACTAGAACTGTTAAAAAGCAAACTATATCACCATTTAAGATTTATTGGGAGAAAAAAAATTATATCTTACTATTGGTTGGTATTTTAGTGAGCATTATTGGTTATTATCTCCTTTCTGTAGGCACATGGGATAGTACAGAATCATTAATTATATCTCCTATTCTTCTATTCGTTGCATATTTAATAATTTTTCCTCTTTCAATATTTTTTAGGCCAAAAGAATCTTCAAATACTTCTCAAGAAGGATAACTAATGCTTTTAGCTAGGGTTAAGGGGAATATTGTATCAACTCAAAAAAACAATGAATTAAAGGGGCATAAACTTCTTATCATTAATGAAATTGATCTTTCAGGTAATTTCAAAAAGAAACAGGATATAATTGCAATTGATCTTATTGATTCCGGAATAGGAGATACGGTTCTTGTTACCCAGGAAGGTGACGCAGTTCAACAAATTTTAGGGCACAATAAAGCACCGGTACATTCGATTATTGTTGCTCATGTAGATAAATTAGACATACCCACAAATAAATAACTTCCTATCGTGTCAAAATTAACTTTTGATCAACTTGTTAATCTGCAACTCCTACTCTCCATTGAGGGGATTGGTCCAATCAAAGTAAAAAATCTGTTACTCAAATTGAAAAAGTTTGATAACATAGTTAATTCTGATTACAGAACTTTATCAAGTGTTGATGGAATAGGTCCGAATTTAGCTAAGAGAATTGTGAAAGCAAGACAAAGTAAAATTGAGATTGAAAATTCATTCAATGATAAATTGAATAAACTTCATAAACTGAATGCAAAAATTGTAACAATTTGGGATTCAGACTACCCGCAAATTCTTAAAAAGATTTACGATCCACCATTATTGCTCTACTTCAAAGGTAATTTTGAAGAATCTGATAAATATTCCATCGCAATAGTAGGGACAAGAAATCCTACTAATTACGGAAAAATCCAAGCTGAAAATTTTGCTTCCTCATTAGTTGAACAAAAAGTTACAGTAGTAAGCGGATTAGCTCGAGGAATAGATTCTGCAGCTCATAATGGTGCTCTAAAAAATAATGGTCGAACAATCGCAGTACTTGGTAATGGTTTAGATATTGTTTATCCGCCAGAGAACAGAAAACTGCGAGACGAGATTGCTGAAAAAGGAATATTGATTTCAGAAAATGAGATTGGGACTAAACCGGATGCACAAAATTTTCCGAGAAGAAACAGAATAATTTCAGGGTTAAGCCTCGGAACGCTCGTAATTGAATCAGGAGTTTCAGGTGGAGCAATGCAAACAGCTGAATTTGCATTAGATCAAAATAGAGAAGTTTTTGCAATACCGGGTAATATTGGATTACCTCAATCTGAAGGGACGAATCTTTTAATTCAAAAGGGAGAAGCTAAATTAGTTCTTAATGTTGAAGATATTTTTAGTGAGCTTGAGTTGAAACTTAAACCTGTAATTGGGGTGCAACCGGTAAAACCTCCGGCTGATTTAAATATGTTTGAAGCTAAAATTTTTGAAGTAATAAATAATGAGCCCAAACATATCGATACAATTTCTCAAATGAGCAAATTATCATCTTCAGATAGTCTGGTGCATCTTTTGTCATTGGAGTTTCGTGGACTAATAAAACAATTACCGGGTAAAATGTTTATTCGTTTCTAATTATATTTTTTATACTTCTTCCAAAGGAATTTTAGTCTTTCCTTAAGTGTCTTCTCCTGCCCGTTTTCATTGGGAAAATAAAATTGTTCCCCCACTAATTCATCAGGTAGATATTTTTCTTCTATAAAATTATTAGTGAAATCATGAGGATATTTATAGTTCTTTCCATAGTTCAAGTTTTTCATTAATGCAGTTGGAGCATTCCGAAGATGAAGTGGAACATTATACAATGGTTTATTCCTAACAACCTCATAAGCCTTTTCCAAAGCCATGTATGAAGAATTACTTTTTGGTGAAGCTGCTAAATATGTTACACATTGAGCTAAAACAATTCTCGCTTCAGGCATCCCTATTTTCTCAATTGCCGAAAAACAGGCTTCTGCGAGCACAAGTCCATTTGGAGATGCATTCCCAATATCTTCTGATGCAAGTATTATTAACCGGCGGGCAATAAATAAAGGGTCTTCTCCCCCTTCTAACATTCGCACCATCCAATATAAAGCTGCATCGGGATCACTTCCCCTTATGCTCTTAATATAAGCAGAGATTATATTATAATGTTCTTCTTCTTTATCATAAAAAATATTTTTGCTTTGAATAACATTCTCAATAACAGCTTGTGTAATATTAATCAAGTCATCATTAATAGTATTCAGAATAGAATTTTCGAAAACATTTAACATTGTTCGGGCATCACCACCGGAGATAAAGACCAAATAATTTTCATCAACAAAAGAAATATTAAGTTTGGATAGAAATTCATCCTTCCGAATAGCGGAATGAAGTATATGAATTAATTCATCGTTGCTCAAATTTGTAAGTGTATAAATGCGCATTCGAGAGCGGAGTGCCGGAATAACTTCAAACGAAGGATTTTCTGTCGTGGCACCAATTAAAATTATTTTTCCCGTTTCAACGGCATGAAGAAGTGCGTCTTGTTGCGATTTATTAAAACGGTGGATTTCATCAATAAACAAAATGGTACGAATACTATTTTTAAGATTTTCCTCTGCTTTATTTATAACTTCACGTATGTCTTTAACACCTGAAGATATTGCGTTAATTCTATAAAAATCGGAATTAGTTTTTTGTGCAATTAAAAATGCAATTGTAGTTTTGCCGGTTCCAGGTGGTCCCCATAAAATGAATGAAGAAAGTAAATCCTTTTGCAGCATTAATAATAAAGGTTTGCCTTCACCAAGCAGATGTTTTTGTCCAAAAAAATCTTCAATGAATTTTGGTCTTACACGTTCTGCTAATGGAACAGTTGGTAATTCCATATTATAACTATTTAATCTCTAGTTTGATTACTGATTCGTTTGGAAGGCTCATTCCATATTTTTCGCGTGCGATTCTTTCAATCTTATATCTAACTTTTTTTTGAAGAGAATCAATTTCCATTTTTAATCTTTCATTTTGTTCTTCAGAGAATTTTATTTCATCCTGAACAACTTGAATTTCCGACTTCAAGCCAAAATATTTCAGAAATCCATACTCATTAAAAGTTAAATAGACTACAAAAAGAAGTATACCCGATATATAGATAAAGAAAAATATGCTTTTTTTATTAATAGCCATTGTCGAAGGAAAGGTTTACAATTTGTGAAATAAGTTCTTCGAATGATATACCTATTGCATTAGCCATTTTAGGAATAAGGCTTGTTGATGTCATACCCGGAAGTGTATTAACCTCCAGACAATAACTTTTTCCTTCCGGTGACAATCTAAAATCAGCTCGCGCATATCCTTTGCAGCCCAAAGATCTATAAGCCTTTAACGCTTGATCTTGAATATGTTTGAAAGTATCATCATCAACTTGAGCCGGAACTATATATTCACTCATTCCGGAAGTATATTTACATTCGAAATCGTATAACTCATGTTTAGGTCTGATTTCCAGTACGGGTAAAACTTTATCATCAAGTATACCGACAGTTAGTTCACGTCCCGGAATAAATTCTTCGATTATCGTTTTATTAGAAAACTGAAAAGAAAACTCAATTGCTTTATCGATCTCATTTTCATCATTACATATTGTTAAACCCATTGTTGAACCTTCATCATTAGGTTTAACAACAATTGGAAAACCCAGACTCATTTTTATAGATTCGAGAATATCCTTGAAAGAATATGATGATTTTGATATTACAAGACCTTTGGGAACTAACACCCCGTTATCCTGATAGATAATTTTTGCTTTTCCTTTATCCATTGAAAGTGCACTTGCAAGAACACCGGAACCAGTATATCTTATTCCGCATAATTCCAATAAAGATTGAATTGTTCCGTCCTCACCCCATTTTCCATGTAATCCAAGAAATGCAAGGTCTATTTCGTCTTTCATTATTGAATTAACTGCAGCAGAATAATTTTTAGTACTTACTTTAACTTCGCAATCGGGTGAAAAATATTTTTCACTCCCGGTATATTGTTTATTCCCGAGTGCCGGATCAATCAATATTACTTCATGTCCCAAACTCAATAAAGCGGAATAAATAGATTTTGAGGAAAGTTTAGAAACTTCTCTTTCAGATGATGCACCGCCGACAAAAAGTGCAATTTTCAATTTTTCATTTTTCATTTAAATATTCTCAATCCAGGAATTTATTTTCATTTTTGATTTCGAGACCGTAAGTTGATTCAGCAATTGAGTATAGTTCTTCCAATTTCTCAAATGAAATTAAATTTGCTCCCCCAAGAATTTCACTATTAATCAACACTTTTGCTGTATGCTCCAATTTTTCCATTAGGTAATAAGCATGATTTATATTTTTACCGGCTACAACTGCTCCATGATTTTGCAATAAAAAAACAGATGCAAAACCTACAAACGGTCTCATGCTTTCAGTAAGTTCATCAGTTGAAGGAGTTGCATATTTGCAAAGTGGAACTCTTCCAATCGTTAATACTACTTCAGGAAAAACCGGACGATCTAATATGTTTTTAGAAGATGCGATTGCAGTGGTATAAACCGGATGAGCATGTATAACGGCATTAATATCATTTCGATTATTATATATGAAGAGATGGATTTTATTTTCGGTAGAAATTTTAGCCGATCCATTAATTACATTTCCATAACAATCTATTTCAATAATATCATCTTCGGTAACGTCTCCTTTGCAAATAGCAGAGCGAGTAATTAAAAAAGTATTATCCGGTGTTCTTAAAGAAAGATTGCCATCAAATGCCGCAACAAAACCTTTAGCATAAACCTTGTGGCAAATTTCAACTAATTCTTTTTTGAGTGACATTTTAGCTCAAACTGTTCAATCAATTTCATGTTAACAAGTCCATCATAACCGGTAACAAGTGGTGTTTCGTTTTTACGAAATGCTTTATTTATAGAACTCAATAAACGATATAATTTATTTGCCCGTTTTCTAAAAGCCTTTCTTGCTTCTCCCTCAAGGAGTATCGATAATTTTGCTGATTGGTAACGCTGTCCGACCAAATTGTCGATATTTACAGCTCCTTTATGCCCAATCACTTCAATGCGATTTAATGATTTCATACTACTGTAAGAAACTTGAAAAGTTCCATATCCCCCTTTTTCAAACTGAACAATACCCGATGCAAAATCTTCAACTTCATTTTTATAAACAACATTATCCATCACACCATCAATAGAGTTTATTTCACCTCCAAAAAAACGAAGCAGATCAATCATGTGAGAGCCAAGGTCTCTAACTGCACCGCCACCGCTTAATGCTTTACTAAATCGAAAGTTATCATCAGGAGTTAGATTAATGTTGAACGATGTATTTATGGCAATAATTTTCCCGAGTAATTGTGAATCAATCAACTCTTTGGTTTTTTGAATTAAGGGATGAAATCTGTAAACATAACTTACTGCAAGTTGAACATTATTCTTCCTGCAAACATTAACCATTTCTTCAGCTTGTGCAGAAGTAATTGATAATGGTTTTTCACATAAGATATGCTTGCCGGCTTCGGCTGCTTTAATAACTTGTTCATAGTGATGAATATTTGCGCTCCCGATGTAGACAACATCTATTCCTGAATTTAAAAATTCATCATAGTTATTGAAATGATTTGGTACAGAAAATTTTTCAGCAATAGATCTTGAGCGATTAGCATCGTTACTAAATATCGATTGAAGTTTTGCCTTTCTGACAAGATATAGTGATGGAATGAAAGCAGTTTCACTAAATCTACCAAGTCCGGCTGCTCCCCACTTCAATTTGGGATATTTTTCACGCCTTAGTTTTAACATATCATTAAGAGACAAAGTGATTCTCTATATTTAAGTTTAGTTTTTTCATCAACAAGTTGATGGGTTTTGAATTTTGCATTATATAAAAATGAATACTTGGAACATTGGCATTTAATAATTCTTCTACCTGCTTTGCAGCCCAATTAACACCTATTTCAAGTACATGCTCTGATTTTGCTTCCATTATTTCACTTGTTAATTCATCCGGTAAATTAATGTAGAAGTTTCTTGGTATAGTGTTTAAATGTGATTTCAATGTTAGAATTTTAAGTCCTGGAATTATCGGAGCATTAATTCCGGCTTCTTTACATCTCCCTACATAATCAAAATAGGCATTGTTATCAAAAAACATTTGAGTAACCACATAGTCAGCACCTGCGTCAATTTTATCTTTAGTATATTTAATATCTGTTCGGAGATTGGGAGATTCGAAATGTTTTTCGGGATAGCCGCTCACCCCAACACAAAAATTTGAAGCTTTTGCATCTAATAAACCTTTTTCAAGATATTGACCGTTATTCATCGCCTTTACTTGAGCAACTAAATCTACGGCGTATTCATTTGCACTTCTTCCTTTAGGAACAGGTTTAACAAATCCATTATCATCACCACGAATTGCAAGCACATTATCAATTCCCAAATATCCAAGTTCAATTAAGAAATCTTCCGTCTCTTCCCGTGTAAAATTTTTACAGAGGATATGAGGAACTGCATCTATGTCATATTTATTCTGAATTAATGCACAAATTCCTAACGTACCCGGACGTTTTCTAATTACTTTTTTTTGAATGCCCGTTGCAGTTTCTTCATAAACTACTTCAGCACCATGACTTGTGATATCAATATAAGGCGGTTTAAATTTAACAAGGTCTTCAATTACTGCTAAAAGGCTTTTAATATCTCCTCCTCGTTTTGGAGGTATAATTTCAAAACTGATAAAAGGTTCTTTCGCCTGCGCAAGATGATCAATAACTTTCATACAATCCTATAATTTTTATAACTGCAAATTTAACATTTTCTACTTAGATAAAAACTAATGTAATAAAAGATTGGTGACAAAATTCAATATTCTTTTAAAATAGAAATTAGAGTAAATTACGTTAAATATTTTAAAAGGCACAAAAGATGAAAATAGCAGTACTACTATCGGGTGGTGTTGACAGTTCTGTTGCGTTGCGTTTACTAAAAGATGAAGGGCATGATATCACTGCATTTTATCTGAAGATTTGGCTTCAAGATGAATTTTCTTATTTAGGGGATTGTCCATGGGAAGAAGATTTAAATTTTGCACAAGCTGTTTGTCAACAAGCCGATGTGCCATTGGAAGTTATACCGCTACAAAATGAATATTGGGAATATGTTGTAAGTTATACTATTTCCGAAATTTCAGAAGGCAGAACTCCAAATCCCGATATATTCTGCAACAGCCTTATAAAGTTCGGTCAATTTTTTAATATAGTTGGAGATTCATTTGACAAAGTTGCGTCCGGTCATTATGCTATAGTTGAAAATCAAGGAAATAAGTTTTATCTAAAACGATCGCCTGATCCAATCAAAGATCAGACATATTTTTTAGCGTACCTTACCCAGCAACAATTATCAAAAGTTTTATTTCCTATTGGAGGATTTAATAAAAAAGAAATCCGTTTAATTGCTCAAAAATATGATCTGCCCAATAAAGAGAGAAAAGATAGTCAGGGAATTTGCTTCCTTGGCAAAATAAAATTTTCTGATTTTATAAAACATCACCTCGGAGATAAGCCGGGCGAGATTATTGACATTGAAACCGGAAAAATATTGGGAACTCATAATGGTTACTATTATTATACGATTGGGCAGCGTTCAGGCTTAAAACTTGGCGGCGGACCCTGGTATGTTGTTGAAAAGGATGTTGCTAAAAATATTATTTTTATTTCAAAGAATTATGAACTTGTTGATAAAGATAAGGATCACTTTAAAGTAACCAAGTTTAACTGGTTTAATGAGAAACCGAAATGCGAAAATTTGCTTGTAAAGATTCGTCATGGAGAACGATTGATGAAGGGAAAACTTCATTTTGATAATGATAATTTTGGGACAGTTTTTTTAGAATCAGCAGATAGAGGTATTGCTCCGGGTCAGTTTGCTGTTTTTTATGATGAAGATTATTGTCTTGGTGCCGCAGTTATATTATAGATTTTTTTCAAATAATATTTTAATCTATTTTGCAATGAGCTTAAGAGTATTTGTATTCTTAGTAAAGCTCAATTCATCGGTTCGAATTTTAATATACCTGCCTGACAACCACATCTCCGTTTGATCTTTATAATGTGGAGAGAATACATTTCCTGATTGTCCCGTTGTTAGAACCAAATAAAATTCATCTGAGTTAGCAAAATCATAAATAAATCTCATTGAAGGTCCGAGATTGTTTGAAAAATCTTTCCCGCTTAATTTTTTTAATTTCCCTTTATATGCAACTAATGGATACTCTGTATTAAAAAGTGTTGTCCCATCTCCTCCAATTCCATACGGACCAATATTAATTATTCTATCAAGAATATCACTTTGCCCGGCAAAAAAATGTTTGAATGTAACAGTATGAATTCTCCCCCACTGCCATTGCTTAGGATCACTTCCAATATTTTTCTCAAGATAAGAGAGAGCATCAACAAAACTTTCACGAATTATTACATCGCGCGTTTCCCTCTTTTTGGTTTTCTTATTGTTGATGAAGGTGGAATTATTTTGTTCAAGGATTTTCAAAAGTGATCGGTATGGAACATTTGCAACAAATGCATATTCATTAAATAAATCCCCACCTAATTCATCTTCCAACAAATTTTTCAGAAGATATTTTAAAAATACAGAATAGATTGCCGGAGCTTGTAAAAAAGCATCGAAAGAGTAATTCCAATCTTTTATCAAATTGATTGAAGTATTCAGATTTGAATCGGTTATTTTTACACCTTCAAAAGCTTTAGTTAAATATTTACCGATTTGACGAGCGTATGGAGAAACAACGTCACTCTGGTATTGCATAAAATCAGAAACAGAATGTTTGTTTTTACTTGATAATAATTCTATTATTCTTTCAATACGTGATGAAGGTTCCCACAAGTTAGAAATATGATAAGGAAAACTCTTAACTGTTTTATTATTTGCCGAAGCAATAAAATTCTCTTGCGGATTAAATAACATTGGCATCTGGTTTTTTGCTACAAAACCTTTCCAGTCATTGCTGTCGTTTGTTCCGTCAAATACAAATGTGGTTGAGTTTGATGGGCGAATAGGAATCTTAGCTCCACAGAAATATCCTATATTTCCTGATTTGTCCGCATAAACAAAATTCTGACCCGGTACCGAAAATGAAGTTAAAGCAGATTTGAATTCATCCCAGTTTTTTGCTTTATTAACTGATATAAAAGATAAATATTCATCACTGAAATCAGCACCAATCCATCTCATACTAATTGGATGAGAAAAATGTTCATTATCATTAAACATTTTCGGAAATAGATGAATATCAGAAATTATCGGACCCCGATGTGTTTTAAAAATTTCAAAAGATAGTGGGTTAGAGTTTTTTACCTTTATCTCTTCTTTAATAATACTAAGTTTTTGCCATTCGTTTTTGTAATAATATTTTTTTGTTTTGAAATCTATTTTTTCAGAATAAAAATCTGCTTCATCAGCCATCACATTTGTTAATACCCAGGAAATATTTTCATTTTTTCCGATAACAATTCCAGGAACACCAGGAAGTGTAACCCCTGAAACTTTCAAATCATTTGCGTGAATTACCACTGCATACCATTTACCCGGGACTTGATAAGATAAGTGTGGGTCGTTTGCAATTATCGGACTATTCGAACTTGAAAGAGTACTGTTTACAACCCAATTATTTGAACCGATATGAGTACCGGTAATGCCGAAGAATTCTCTGTATTTTTTGTTTATTTCAATAAAGGATTCTGAAATTAATTTGCTCTTCGATATTGATGATGGAATCACAGTGGGAGCATTTTCGGGATAATCAGGTAAAATTTCCTGCGCTTTAGAAATTCCAAATTTTTGCACTAATCGTGAAAAAGTAATATCGGTCCACCAGGCGATATTTAGTTCCCATGCCATCATCCGTATTATCATTAAAGAATGTTCAGGTTTCCATTGTTCGGGGAAATAATTTAGTAAGTCAAATTCAGCAGAAATAGGAAGTTTCGAATTAATAAAAGCATTTACACCTTTTGAATATGCAGTCAAATTCCTTTTCGTTACTTCGCTTACCAGATTAATATTTTTTTTAGCTATTCTTTTTATGCCTATAGTTAAAAACATCTTGTCAAAAAGTAAAGTCTCTTCGCCAAAAACTTCGCTTAAATTTCCTTCGGCTGCCCTACGGGCAATATCCATTTGGAATAACCTTTCCCGGGCATGTAAAAACCCGAGAGTGAACATAGCATCTTCTTCGGTTTCAGCTTTGATATAGGGTATCGCCAATGAATCACTATAAACAGTTACATCATTTTTTAATCCATTGAAAAGAAATTCGCCATTATATTTCGGAACGGATGCGGTTATCATATAATAACCAATAGCCCCACCAATGAATAGTAGCAGTATTAAAGTAAATGAAATTCCAAGAATGTTTTTTAACCAAGATTGCATTTTTCACTAAAATAAAATGATAAATATTATGGTTAAAGTTAAGGAAGGAGTTATTGATTGCAAAAATAAATTGATAAAAATAAAGATGACATCCTACTTAGGATGTCATCTTAAAATGTCAATAATATTAATATTATTTAAGTAGATTTAGTTTGATTGATTGACTGAATTTCCCTTCTCCAACTTTTATCAATGCTATATAAATGCCGCTCGCTAACTCAGATGCATTAAGTTGTACTGAGTGAACTCCCGGTTTTTGAACTTGATTTACTAACGATTTAACTTCTTGTCCAAGCAAATTATAAACCTTCAACGAGACAAAATTTTCATCAGGTAATTGATATTTAATTAAAGTTGATGGATTAAAAGGATTCGGATAATTTTGCAATAATTTGAATTCTAATGGTAAAATATTATCAATCTCAACAACTTGACTGTATGCAAATTTACCGTCATAATCAATTTGTTTTAATCTATAAGAAATTGCGTTTGCAGAAACATCACCAATATTATCAGTGAATGAATACGATTTTTGTTCAGCAGTTGTTCCAAACCCTTGCTTAAAGCCGACAACAATCCAGTCACTTTGAACTTCTGTGCTTGAAATTTTTCTTTCAATTTCAAAACCGAAATTGTTTACTTCGGTTGCGGTAATCCATTCCAATTGAATATTGTTCCCCGTTTGCATTCCTTTAAAAGAAGTAAGTTCAACTGGAACTAAATTACCAACATATTTTCTCATCCCACCAACTGTGGAACTAGTATTGAAACCTCCTGCCCAACCGGTCACGGCATCATAAAAATCCACTCCTAAAAATTGTGTTCCTGAGGTCCCAACAAAATCAACCCATGACACTCCACCATCGAAACTATAGGATGCGCCTGAGACTCCCGTAGCTGCACCAGTACTTACCCAGGAGTTTGGTGTTCCGGGAACATAAGTATAGTGGTTCGAATAGAATGGGCCTGCCGGAATATAAGTAGTCCAGGTTAAGCCACCGTCAGTAGTTTTATATGGAGTCGAATTTGTAGGGACATAAGCAATACCGTAATTCTGATCCTTAAATTGTATTTTGAATTGATTATTTCCTATAGGAGTAGTTGTAACAGTCCAGTTGAGACCCTGATCAGTTGATTTAAAAAGTCGCCCTTTGTTAGTTGAAAACCATATTGTATTCCCAACTACAGAATAATAACCAACCACACCATATTCATCTGCTGCTGATGGTGCTGGAATGTTAGCAGAAGGGACTCTGTTCCAGGTTGTTCCACCATTTGTAGTGGTATATAGTTCGAAGTAACCTCCATTTGGATCACCTTGACAGAAACCGACATTCTCATCCCAAAAGTGAACTATATTTGGGAAACCAGCAGGTGCAGCAAAAGCAGCAGTGGTTTGATTATTCCAGGTAGTCCCACCATCTGAGGTATATAGAATTCTTCCACCACCTGCAGTAGTATTAAAAACCGGAATCCATGCTTTACTTGCACTCACAGCATGAATCATAGATGTTCCCCACCCTGAAGCGTAACCGGTAATACCTGATGCAGTCCAAAGTTGACCTGCATTAGTAGTTCTAGTAAACTCTACAATATAAGTTGAAGTACTCAAACCATTATAAGCTGTAGCCCATGCAGCATTTTCATTAACAGTTACCAAATGAGAAATACCACGAGAAGCTGTAGCAAACCCTGATGCTTGCTCAACCCAAGTTCCTGTTTTTGGTACATCGCTTGTAAGTTTATCTGCCTGGGCTTTTCGAATTGATTCCTGTTCAGCAGAAATTGTTATAAAAGCTGAAGTGAAAAGGAGAAGAAGTGGAAGTAAATAACCTTTTTTCATAAGACCTCCTGTTAATAATTGAAATTAAATTGAAAGAGTAAGAAATAAGAAATCGGTAAAAACTTTTTTGTGTAGATAAGTATTTAAAATTACAAAGTCAATTATAAATATTAATAAAATAAAAAAACCGGTTCACACATTTGAACCGGTTTTGGATTGATAAAACTATTTCTTAAAGAATATACCTGTTATCAAATAAAACTCTTTATCTTCAAGATCATTGATCCCTTCCCAATATAGAGCCGCTTCTTTTACTTTACTATCACTAATTTTTAACAGTTCATTTATTTTCTTTACATACTTCTCAATTTCTTCTTGGTAGTAAAGTACTGCCCCTTTTCCGATTTTTAAAGTCTGCAATTCTGAATCAAGATTACTTGCATCAATCATACAAATCCAATTTTTATCGTATGTTGAATAGTCAAGCACTTCAAGATTATCACCAAGTTCTGTATTAACCTTTGTAATTTTACCTGATACAGGGGAATTAAATTTAGCCGTTCGTTTACCCTGCTTAATTCCAAATATCGGTTGATCAGCATTAACTTCCATTCCAAGATTTGGGAAATCGATACCATCAATTTTTCCCATTATTTTCTTAGCAAAATCATCTATTCCGATTTTCACCGAACCATCTTGCATGATACTTGCCCAACAATGTCCTTCAGAAATAAAAACTCCCCCCGGAATTGCAAATTCACCTTTTGATGGAGTTTCAGGTTCTTGAGCAGCGGAAATGTGAACTCGCGGTTTAAGTTCTTTAAGAATTCGTTCTTGTCTTTTAACTACAGCTTTTTTAGTGAAGGCAAGTAATTCATCTTCTGTAAATGGTTTTTGAACATAATCCATCGCACCATATTTCATAGTATCAACAGCATTTTCAATTGTTGCATAACCGGTAATTACGATAACATCAATGTCCGGTCTTACAGTTTTTACAATTTTTGTAACTTCAACTCCATCCATTTCCGGCATTTTTATATCTGTAAAGACAAAATCATAATGATGTGATTTAATCAACCCGATTGCTTCTGCGCCCGAATTAACAGTGTCAATACTATATCCATCAAGAACTAAAATTTTTCTAAAACTATCAAGGATAACATCTTCATCATCCACACACAGTATTTTTGCTTTTGGGTTGGGGACTTCAGCGCGTTTGAGAGATTTTGCCTCGGTTGTAAAATCATAGTTAATACTCTCGGTGAGAATTGATTCTCGCTCTTTACGAAGTTTATTTTCTTTAGATTTATCAACTGCGTATCTGATGATAATATCCGCAATGATAAAAATTATAACTGCAACAATTAATAGTGGCATAATGCTTCTCCTGTTTAAGTAAAAATTTCTGTCAATTAACTACTAATCCGAACTACACGAAATCAATTGACTTTTTTCGTTTTCAAGATCTGAAGGAAGAACTCTATAAATCCATCCTTCAAAATAAGGGTCTTTTTCGATCAATTTAGGGTTTGATAAAAGCTTTTCATTCACTTCTAAAATTCTTCCTGTTACAGAAGCATAAATGGTATGTACCAAACCATCTTCAGCAATAATTTTGGCGCACTCATTACCCTGCTTTATATTCTCATCGGCATTCAATAACTCAACTTTTTCTATGGATTCGATTAATTTTAACAAAATATCAGTTGTACCAAGTAAAACCGTACTATCATAATTTTCAGCAAGCCAGCTAGAGAATCCTAATCTCAAATATTTTGGCGGGCAAGGAATGAAAAACAGTGTAGATGAATCTTGTTCCATCTTTTTTAGTAATTCACTATACCGTAGACCTCGCTTTATTATGCTCGAAAGTTCATCAAAACTGAATGGTTTTGGAATGAATCCGACCGCACCATAATACAAAGCCTTTACTGTATTATCAAGTGTTGAGTAACCGGTTGTAATTATCACAGGTGTTTTAATTTTTCTTTTGGCAATTTCCTGCAAAAATTGAAAACCATCCATACCGGGCATCATTATATCCGAGAAAATCAAATTGTAATTATTCTCTTCAAGTTTAGTTAATGCAGTTTGAACATCGAGGGCTGAGTCAATTGAAACTGCATCCATCTTAGCAATTTTAATTACCGAATCAATTATCACCTGTTCATCATCTACAACCAATATATCGAATTGCTGATTCATTATTATTGTTCCGGTAATCTTATAATAAATGTTGTTCCCACACCAACTTCACTTTTAACTATTATAGTTCCATCATGGTTATCCACTATTCCCCATATAACCGAAAGTCCAAGTCCGTTTCCTTTTTGTCCTTTTGTTGAAAAGAAAGGGTCAAAAATTTTATTAAGATTTTCTGAAGGGATACCACAACCGTTATCTTCAATTTTTATTTCAATAAATTTTTTATTTCCATCATGATCAACCGCATCCCATCTTTGCCATTCATCATTAAACGAGGCACATCCCTCAAGGAACCCCATTTTAGGAATCGGAATACGATAAATCGGTCCACCGCATTCAGGACAACTATTTATTTTATCTATTAATGTAATATTACATTGTGGACACTTTAAATCAATAGTTGATTTTTTATTTATCGATAAACCGAAATAGTGTTTATGCCGACCATAAATCGGATCCAGATTAATAAATCCTTCTGTACCGTTAGCTTTCACTTTTAACCGGATCGAGGGGGAACCTTCCAACTTGTAATCAGCATCAAGAAGACTATGGTTTTTATTACATACTGCTTCTTTAATATGAGTAATCCCTTTTGGTGAAAGGCTTATTTCAGATGTTGAAACTATAATTTTACCATCTTTTTTCTCGATTGCATCGATTGCGTTGAGTAATAGATTTAGTATTACTTGTTGAATTTGATTTGCATCTGCAACAATCTGCGGAAGATTTTCTCCAAAATTAGAAGTTAGAGTTATCTGTTTAATCTTCAATTGATTTGTTACAACTTTGTTGGCTCTTTCAATAACTTCATGAATATCGGTTTTGTTCTTCTTAGGTGCCGATTGTCTTGCAAAATCAAGTAATCCTTTAATGATTTCGCGACTCCGCATTGTCTCTCTTACAATAACATTTAGGTCTTCCTGCATTTCCGGATTGTCTTTCGTTCTCTTTAGAAGAAAACTACTGTAAGTTAAAACTCCTGTAAGCGGATTATTAATTTCATGTGCAACACCTGCAGCCAACTGACCTAAAGAAGCCATTTTATCAGACTGGAATATTTGCTGCTTCATATCTTCAAGTTTTTTTGTCATTTTATTAAAAGATGTTCCAAGCCTTCCAAGTTCATCATTACGTTTAGTTGGAATTGTGTAATTAAAATTTCCGACTGCAATTTGGTCTGTAGCTTTTAATAATTCTTTAATCGGTTTATCGAGCCATCTTTTCACAAAAAAGCCAATCACTAATCCTATTGCAGTTATTGAAATCAACGCAAAGAGTAACTCGCGCAGTTTATTCTCTTCAATCTGAGCATCAACTTTATCAAGCTGAAATGAAACATCAAGAACTCCAAGTACGGTTGCTTCTTCAGGATGAGCGTGACACTCAGATTCCCAGCAAGATTTTTCATTATAGATAGGGTTAATAATTCCCATAATTCGTGATGAATCAGGAAACGGTTTAAATATCCGGGTTCTATCTTTTATTTCAAGTCGTTCAATTGGTTGGTCTTTAGCATGACAAACGTAACAGCTCTCAGCATTTTTATCGAGAAGTTCGCCAATATCGTTTCCATTTGTTGAATAAATGATAATTCCTTCTTTGTTCATTATTCGTACTGAACTTATTGCCTTATCCTGCCCGATAGTATTAATAATTTCTTGTATACGTTCTCGTTGATTCAGAAGCATATCATAGCGGGTACTGTTTTTTACAGTCTCGCTCAATTGATTGGCGTGCCTCTCAACTTCAGAAAGTAAAACTTCACTTTGGGATTTAATATTGAAGTAAGAATAAATCCCAATTATAGAAATCGAAGTAATACTAACAACCAAAATCAGTTTGAACGCAATCTTTTGAAACATAAATTAAAACTATCTCTTAACTTTCTTGCCAGGAATAAATTTAGGGAAAGTATAATCATCGTGGCAGGTTGCGCATTCCGGTTTGGCATAAGTTGGATTTGTATGACAACTTTCACAATCAAATTCTATGTGGATTTCATTTAATACTAATCCGGTTACTTTATGGTTGAATTTTTCTTTTGTCCAGGTACCATGACATGTATTACAATTCTTACTCAAACCGATAAACTTGCCTTGTGTAGTATGACATCTTACACAACTCAATTTAGAATGATAGCTGCTTAAATTAAAACCGGTTGATGCAAGGTGATTAAATCCTCTCGCATCTTTATCGTTATGGCATGTTACACAATTGTTTTTCGATTTAGTATCGTGACATGAACTACATGCTTTATGTTTTAGATCAACACTCATTTTGGGTTTTGCAGATGCAGGGCGCTGATCGTGGCATTTTACACAACCGTCATTCGAATGGCATGATTGACAATCGAGTCCGAATAAATCTATATGCTCTTTATGAAAAAAGTTAACAGTTTTTCCTTCTGCTTTTGGAGTTTTAAAAGTAATTTTTTCCGGAGTTTCAAGTTTAGCATGACTCTTTTTAGCAGTTGAAGCAACCAATTTATCTTTTGAAGGATCCTTTGTTTTCAACTGATGACAAGCAGAACATTCGACACCACCGCTCCACTCACGATGACAATCCATACATTGTCTATGATAAGCCCCCTTTAAATCGGGTCGATTAACATCATCACGTTTGCGTGATGAATTATGGCAGTTATCGCAACCAATAATTTTTCCTGGTGGATTGTAATGATGGCAAGTTACGCAACCACCTGACATTTCAGACATTTCTGCATGAAGTCTATGACTGAATGTAACTTCTTTATAAATATCTTGATTCCCCTTCAATTTATTTATTACAATAACATCAGGTCCTTCTTCAGGTTTTTGCTTAGTTGTTGCAATTGATTCACGAGGGCAATCGCGCAAGCAAGGGTTTTCCTTTGTGGGGATGCTGCATGAATGACAATTATCACAATTTAGTGCTTTCTGACTATGGGATTCTCCCATCTTTTTTACTTGACCATTAACGTTAGTCAAGAATACCAATGTAATTATAAATAAAAATATTTTTTTCATCTGAATAAACCTTTTACTGCATATTTCGTTTTAAATGCTACTTTTTGCGGAACGCTTACAATCGGGAAAATCATGACAAAAATTCTGAAGAGTAAGATTTCCAAAGCTATAAATCCGAGCGTAACTGAAAACTCTCCAACCGATGGAAAGTAAGAGCTTTCTGCATACGGAGGAGTATATGCAACGATAAAGTTGTTTAATCGATTCATTAAAACACCAATAATAACAAATGCCGAAGCCCAGAAAAGTCCTTCAGGAGTTTTAGAAATTTTCCTGGAGAAAAACATTCGAAGCGGAATAACAATACCAATCATAACTTCCAAAGTGAACATTATGCTTTCTGTATTTATTACCATAAGATGAACATAAGTTTGACGAATAACTACATCAACAATTTTTGCAGTTAAATAAATAAGCAACATCGGACCAACCATTCTTCCTAAACCTTCAAGAACGTCAAGTTCAGGTTTCAGTCCGAATGATTTTGAAGAAATAAGTGACTCAAAAATTACCATCGGGAAACCGACACAAATTGCTGATAGTAAAAATAGAAGCGGTAAAATTGGAGTTTGCCAAAGTGGATGCATTTTTTCACCCGCAATAACCATCAATGTTCCCAACGATGATTGATGCAAGCATGACAAAACTACACCAGAAATAATAAAAATGAACATCGTTTTCTCTAATGTTCTATCTAACACTCTTAACAGTTTATCTATCATATTATTGAATTTACTAAGGAAACCCGGAAGATCCACACGTCCAATAAATCTTTCAGTTACTATTGGTAGAAATTCAATATAAAGTACAGTGAGATAAATCATTACACAAATACCAACCTCGAAGAGAACTGAAGTGCCGTTCCACATTACCAAAGGATGCCATATATAATGATAACGTCCTAAGTCAATCATAACACTCATTGCTACAAAAGTGTAGCCAAGCATTGCAGTTAATAAAGCAGGACGAATTATAACTTCATATTTATCTTTGTGCATGATGTGACCAAGAGCCGCTGTTGTAAATCCACCTGCTGCAAGAGCAACACCGGCGGCAACATCAATTCCAATCCAAATTCCCCAGGGGAATTGATTATTTAAATTAGTCACTGCCCCAATGCCAAAGACAAATCTTCCAAGTAGAAATACTAATCCATTAATTGCAACTGCGGAGAGCAAAATTACAATCGGTGTAAAAAATTTCTTTTGAATCGGAGTAGGTTTGAAAAAATGTTCCATCTTATTCATCCTCCCCATTTTCGTGCTTGCGGTTTTTATTCAGCCACATCACTCCCCCTAATAAAGCATAAATAGCAATTGGCGGAATGAAGTAAGCAAATATTCCATGTTGAATAGCTTCCGTAACACCGGGAGCAGGATTTTTACCCAATTTCGGGAAATCTATTTGAGTAAACTCTTTACTTGAAAGATACATCCATGAAGTACCACCTACTTCATGCTCACCTAAAATATGATCAACATATCTTTCGGGATACAATCTTATTTTTTCTTTTGCTGCTCGAAGCAGATCTGATTTTTTTCCATAAGTTAAAACTTCCATCGGGCAAATTTCGACACAAGCCGGCAACTCCCCTTTTTTAGTTCTATCAAAACAGAAATCACATTTCTTTATATCAGGACTCCATGCCTTATCAAATTCAAATGCCGGAATTTGGAAAGGGCAGGCAACCATGCAATACCGGCAGCCGATACATTTATCACCGTTCCATAAAACTGTACCATTTTCTTCCTTTGAAAAAGCGCCAACAATACAGGCTGATAAACAGGCAGGGTGATCGCAGTGCATACATTGAACTTTAACATCAATCGGGAATTTTCCATCGGGATTTTCGAATTCATTTACAACTGTTAAAGCACTAGCATCAGGTCTTCTTCTTTTTTCAAAGACTGAACGATCGTCATATTTTTCGATAGGGTCAGTTAGCATATTATGTGCTGTTTTACAAGCCCATTCACATTTTCTACATCCGATACAAACAGTAGTGTCAACAAGAACACCCATTCTATCATCGGAAAGAATATTCTTCGGAGCACCTTTAACGGTTTTCGTTGAAGTGATTCCTGCAATCGATGCCCCCATGAATGCAGAAGTTTTTAAGAAGTTACGACGGGATTTGTTCATCCTGTTCTCCCCTATATTATGATCAAAAGGTAATCAAAAATTACTTTTAGCAAATAATTTAAAAATCCTTAACAAAATTATTTCCTTTTCAGAGTAAAGTCAACTAAAATTAAACAGTATCTTGAATGGATTGTTGAATTATTCAACTAATTTTTTTTTGAAAGTGGTCAGGATGGAGAATGGGGATAGAAATTGAGGCTCAAAGCGAAATTACTTTGAGCCTCTTTTAGAAGATTTAGTTATTCATTGTTGATTGACGTTCTTTGGCTTTTTTATCCCATTCAGATGGAACAGTTGAAAGGAAAGTTTGTTTTTTAGATTTTAGTTTATCCATTTCGAGTCCTATGAATTTTTGAGCTTTCTCTTTTGTTGAAAGATCAGGCATTGCTATCGGTGTTTGAACACCGAGATATGTCAACAATTTGGATAGTTCAACACGAGCTTCTTCAGCTTTCCGAATAGAAGTTGCTAAAATCCTTGCACTTTCCAAAGGGGCATGAAATGAACCACCATGACTCGCTGCAACATAATCCCATCTCCATTGAGCATGACGAATATTGGTTAAAATATTTTTCATCTCTTCTTCCTTTGCACCCTTATCCCATGCAGCTTTAGCTTCAAGATGTGCTTTTACTATTGAGTGTTCAGCTAATAATAGAAGTTCTTTCACTTTATCTTGTCGTTCATAAACATTATTTAATAATGTTTCCTCACTTTCGCGGTGACAAACCTGGCATGAACGAGAGATATTATTTAATGGGCTTTGTATATGGTGGTCTGTAAATTTTACTCCCCCTTCACTTTTATATGGCATGTGACAGTCTGCGCAAGCCACACCTCTCTGTGCATGAATTCCAAATTGTGCCATTTCCCAATCAGGGTGTTGTGCTTTAATCACGGGAGTTTTACTTAATGTATGAACAAAGTCAACATGCTCAACTTCATCGTAATACTTTTCCATTTCATCTACGCTAATACCATCATCCCAGGGTAAAGTTAAATATTTTTCTTCTTTACCTTTGAAATAGTATTCGACATGACACTGTGCACAAACAAGTGAACGCATATCTTGATGAGATGATTTTGTAATATCTTTTCCCTGACGCTCAAATGCTTCGATTAACGCAGGACGGGTAATTCTTAAGTTCATTGTTTTCGGATCATGACAGTCATGACACCCGATTGCATTTACTACTTCATCACCTAATTCATTCCAACTTTTTTTATAAAAATCTGACACACCCATTTCATTCATTAATCTTGGGACATCTGTACTTTTACACGTCCAGCAAGTTGCAGGTTGAGGAACATCAGTTCGTAAAGTATTTCTAATATCTTTTATTGCATAATAATGCCCGCGTCCTTGATTATAATCCCGCGAGAAAGCATATCCTGCCCAAAGAACAACTAAGTTTGGTTCTCTTTGCAACATATCAACCATAGCGCTGCCACCATATTTGCTTGCAAATGTTGTGTCAAGAGTTTTTATATATGATTCAAATTGGCGGTTAAAATTTTCACCCCAAACTTCATTTCGCGGTTCCCACTCTGCAATTGGTGTTACTAATTGAAATCGTTGAATTGCTTCACTTCTTCTTTCAACTATTGAAGCACCAAATAAGCCGATAAAAAATACTACCACCACCGTCGAAAGAAAAAGTCCCCAGGCAATTAATGGTTTTTCTGTTATTAACTGTTGAATTTTTTTCATGTCTTACCTGATTATTATTATTTATTTGATTTTTCTAATTCTATATATTTTTGCAACCATTCGGGGGTTACTGGTGTTAATTTCGGAACACGAGCAAAGGGGAAAGATGATAAACTACTTACTCTTCCATGTGGAGTTTCACGATGGCAGTCCCAGCAAAGTTTGTCGCCACCATGTCTTGCAGCAGATCCGGTGACTGAAACAATCGATGCCATATTAACATATTCATAATGGCACCTGATGCAATTTTCCTGAACTACACTTTTACCCGCTTCTTTAATACGTATTACTTCCGGTTCTAAACGAAAAGTAAACATTGTTGCATGCCGCAATCCATCGCTGGCTTTAAAATAATAAGTGCGGATAAAATTGTCTTGTGGTACATGACATGCAGTGCAAGTTGCTACACGTGCATGACTACTTTTTTGCCACGATGCAAACTGAGGGGTCATCACGTGGCAATTCATGCATGTTAAAGGATCATTTGATAAATAGGAACTTGCATTAGATATGTGAAATACCACAATCAGCATTCCTATTAACACTCCCAATACAACTATAACTTGAACCCGCCATTGAAGGGGTGGAAATAAGAAACGAATTTTCTCAATTATTTTCATAGATTTTTTTTACTTAATGACTAAGCTAAACAATTAGAAGGATTATTTTCACGATTTAATTTTTGTGAAAGTTGATTTAATTCCTCTTCAGAAAATATACTTTGAATTTTTTCAAATAACTCACGTTCTTCAAAGTGAATATGCTGCTCTAACAGGACTCCAAAATCGTTCAAATCATTTTCGGGATCTATAGTTTCAACAAAACGGGAAACTAATTCACTAAGTTGAAGATGTTCTTCCTTTAGTTGATTAACTGCTTCTTCAAAATATTTATTTTTTGTTTTGATAAATTCAAAAAGGATATTTTCTTCTTCAAAAAAATGCTTCTTTAATTCATCTTGATGAAAGGAAGTTACATAAGTAATCTTACCGGCTATGTCGTGCGGAAGCCCTTTGTATAAAGGAGCATTCTTCTTAACAAGCTGTGAAAGAATAAGACCATGATGATGATCTCTTGAAAGAAAAACTAAAGCAGGGTGTCTTTTCATACTGGCCCTTTGCAATTATTTGTAAAGATATTATCTAATTTTTGCATAATCAAGCCAAGAAATATTTTAAGAATTTTATTTTGAACTCTCAATTCTTTCTCTTCTTGCTTCCTTATTCAGTGCTTTAATCTCCTTTGTTCCTGTTGGATGACCGAAGGAATTCAAATCTTTAAAGAGAATTAAGTATTCATCTTTTTTAATTTGATTATTCCAATTGCCTGTCATCATTCCTATTCCGGTAATTATCATAAAAACTACTACTATTAGGAATGCGATATGTTTTTTCTCAAATTTTTTTTTCGTAAGAATATTTTCTACATAAAGGGTATCTTTTACCGGGCATACATCAACACAACTCATACATGAAGAACATTCATCGGAATAAACCACTTTAACTTTATCAACTTTTATAAATGATGGACAGGCTTTTGCACAAAGGTTACAATCGATACAGCTTACTTCATTTCTTTTTATTTTATTCGGACTCAAAAAAGAAAGTACTCCGAGCAGCGCTCCATAAGGACAGAGAAATCTGCACCAAAAATTTCTTATCACTATAGATAGAATGAATAAGACTGCTATAACAATTAGTGCAGATCGAGAAATATCAGAAAAGAAGTAGTACATCTTCACATCACTCATTAAATTATAGGGGCTATCGAGAAACATTTTCAATGCAGCTTCACTCATAACAAAAAAAACAGAGTAGAATAGAAATCCGAGTAGAAGATATTTTAGTGATCGGAGAGGATAATCTAAAAACTTTGGAAGTTTTAATTTTCTTCTGAAGATTTTTTCTCCAAAATCCCCAATCATTTCTGAAAGTAAACCGATGGGACAAAACCAACTGCAAAATGATTTACCGAATACAAGTGAGACAACTACTATCCCGAGAAATATAAAAAATCCGGCAGGATGTGCCGGGTGAATTGAGCCTGATAAAAAGAAATAGTAAAAACTCATTAATGAACTAATCGGCAAAAATCCATCAACACCGGGAGGACGATTATAAAATTTTTCTACTCCCCCACTTTCTAAAAATTGTGTGAAATAATAAAACTCAACACCAATCCAAATACAAAGGAGTGCAAAAAGTATTTGCACAATAAAACGAGTTTTTTGAATCGGTTTTTCTTCATTACGAATTATTTTATTTTTTACTTTCATTATCGGATGTTTTTGTCTGATTATAGTTTAAAGTTTAACTTTGTATTTATTCTGAATAAATTTACTGAATAGATTCTATCTTATTGATTGTTTGTTGTTTGAACTTATCCATTGTCTCATCACTCAGCATTTCAAATGTTTGGTTGATCATTTGAGACCATTTATAGTGAAGCGGACAAGGGTCTTTATCTGAACAGTTAGGAAAACCGAGAACGCATCGATTAAAAATGTCAGGTCCGTCAATAGCTAATACAATATCAAGAAGTTTAAGTTCATTCGGTTTTTTAGCAAGCGCAAATCCACCCGACTTCCCTTTTTTAGAAAGAACGATTCCGTTAGCTGTTAATTCCTGCAAAATTTTTGAGACGAATTCCTTAGGAATTTTCAACCGGTTAGCAATTTCTTCGGCTGAATGAATTCCTCCCTGCTGCTCTGTGGTTAAGAGCAAAACAGCTTGAATTCCGTACTCACATTTTCTTGAAAATATTATTGACATAATCAGATTTTTTTATCTGATTAAACTTACGAATTATTCAACAATCTGTCAAGAAAAATCTTAAAATACTAAATTTTAGTTCTGCTGAAGTTAAGAAGTGGTTCTCGGAAGTCGTGAGGAATTTCTATAGAATGTCCAATTTCTAAAATGTTGGGAACGGTCGCGACCGTTCCTAAAAATGGGCATTTTCTCCGTAGGTCGAGACATCACTTTAGTATCACATGAGACTATTTCAACAAAATCATTTTTTGAGTTTGGACTTTTGTACCTGTTTCTAAACGGCAGAAATAAATTCCACTTGGGAGATTCTCTGCATTCCAGTTTATAGAGTATGTCCCCTCTGAAAACACCTGATCTGATAGAACTTTAACTTCTTCTCCAATAATGTTAAATATTTTCAATCGGACAAAACAAGTTTTTGAGATTGAGAACTTGATGTTTGAAGTCAGATTAAATGGATTTGGATAAGATTGGAACAGTTCATCCCCATCTTTGTCATCGATGGTTTTAGGATTTGAGTTTGCCTTGAATGGTAATTTGCTTGAAGGAATCATAACCATATTTCCACCCACTATCATGAATAAGTCTCCATTCGTATTAAACAACATTTTTGAAAATCCTGAGATTGGAATTTTATAGTCAAGCATTTTCCAAAATGCACCACCATCAGTTGAGTAAGTTAGTCCTGGTTGAGATGCCTGAGCTATCAAGTTATCTTTGTCTTTTACTATAAAAGAAGAGAGATTACTATACCAGTTACCCTGGTTTGTGAATTTTGTCTTCCAACTTTCACCACCATCAGTTGTTTTGTAGATACTCTTTTCACCTAAAGCATATCCGTCTAATTCATTGAGCATAGTGATGTCAAATATTAAATTTTCACTATCTATAATGTGCCAAGAGTGGCCAAAATCAGAAGTTCTTAAAAATGTACCCGTATTTATAGAATTCTCATAGAGATACCCAACTCCAAAAATATTTCCGGGTTTTACTATTTCCAATTTTTTTATTATTAAGTTACTGACAAATGGTGCGCTTTTCCATGTAACTCCTCCATCAGTAGAAGAGTATAATGACTTGAATGCGGAGACGGTCAAATTATTTTTGTCATACACTTTTAGACTTCCATAAGCAGAGCCAAAACTTCCCGAGTATATGAATTTCCACGATTCCCCGTAATCTGTCGATTTTAATAATCTCGTCTGACCACCTACCGCATAAATTACTTCTTCAGCTATTTCATAGAACCAATTATACAACATTTCAGAAGGCATTTCTTTTTGTTTCCAAGTTTTACCTCCGTCTGTTGTGATGGCAATGGGTTTAGCATTCCACTTAAGCCATGCTATCCCAAGTTGTTTTTCCGGATCAGTAGGTTTAGAATCAAATGCGATATCTGAAACAATTAAACTCGATTCAGTTATAATCTCTTTATAAGTTAAACCTCTGTCTATTGACTTTATAAAACCTGACAATGTGGGGACTACAATTACATCAAGCGAATTTGAGTATACTGCAGTTCGAAAATATGAGGACTCAGTAGTCGGCTTTAAAAGTAACCATGTATTGCCAACGTCGCTTGTTCTTCTCTGTATAAAACTGTTGGTATTTAATTGCCCCGAATTATTTTCATTTCCAAAAACTACTGCTTCTGTCTCGTTAAACATGATGATCTGTCTAAATAATTCTTCTTCAAAAAATGTTTGCGACCATGTGCCCCCGAAATCGGTAGTTTTGAGAATAAATCCACCTGATAATGACGGATAATTTCTATATATCGCTCCCGTAATATATCCAACACCTGAACTATCCATTTTAATATCTGTATAATCAATCCGATTAAGACTATCAGAAACCAAACCAGTATTTACAAGTGACCATGCAGCACCGCTATTAGAGCTATACCAAACACCTGCACCGCTCCCATTCGAATTCGAACCTCTAGATAAAATCCATAGTTGGTTTTCATTCATTGCGAAGATTTTTGTGAAGTAACCATAAGAACTAAAACCTGAACCAACCAAAGTTTTTACAGCCCAGGAAAATCCTGCGTTGACAGTCCGATAAAATCCGCCCCAACCAATTTTCCACCCGATAGTTTTTGAACCAAAACAAATCAGGTAAGCCGGACCGCTTGTTGCAGTTTTAGTCCATGTGAGTCCACCATTTGTGGTTCTAAACTCACCCGAGCAAACATCTGTGAGATAACCCGTTGAACTATCAGCGAAAGCAATCATCTGGTTATAAGAATCACCGGGAGCACAAGTTGGAATTTCTCCGTAGCGGGGTAAAACAACAAAACTATCTGTAACCAAATCCATTTTGATAATTTTGCTTCCAGCTGACCAGAAATAAGCTTTATTATCTTTAATGTCCGAACAATGTACTGGTTGTCTCGGTGGGTAGGGAAAAATCCATTCCCAATCTGATTGAGGAAGAGATGAATGATTTAGCGAAACCAATATTAAAACTAAAATAAATTTCCTTATCATATTCCCTCCTTGATTAGAACAACATCTAAAGTTGACAAAACTCCGGGGATTAAAGTTGAGTTTATTATTTTGGGAATAAAACCAGGTTTCTTGAAAAGAAAATTTATATTTTCAGTTATAACATAAGGGATTACCTCATCTGTTAAACCTTTTACTGCAAAAACGGTATCACCTATACAAGCTTTTTTATAATCGATAAGATATTTCCCCTCGGTGTTAGTAGTTGAAGCCGGTTTTCCTTTGTCACTTAATACAAAAAGTTTTTTCGAATCCTCGAATACAAGAACCCCGTTCAGATATGCAGAGAGACTAAAAACATAGCTCCCATTTTCCAATTCCAATGAGTCAACAAAGTTATTTAAGAAATATTGATGCAAACCATAAGGTTTAATTCCGTGTGAAAAGTATTTGATACTCTGAGAGTTTTGCTCCATAATACTTAATTCAATATAGGTCTGATTTGCCAGTGAGAATCTCAAGTAGCAGTTATCATAAATTGGATTGGGTAAATTCTGGTACAGGGAATAACCGAAAGAGTCTGCTCCAGAGATATTTTGAAGGGAATTAACAAACTCTGAAGAAAAATTGTTTGAATTGAAAAGACAGAAAATGGTTACATTATCCAATAAATTACCTGATTCATCAGTAACGATTCCCGAAAGTCCACTATCAATTACCAAGTTCTTATCCAGTGGAGCTGTAATTTTATTTGTACATGAATAATTAATAAGAGCAATAACGAATAAAAGAACATTTAGTTTTTTCATCTAACCCCTCACAATTTACTTTTTTTCTACAGCTACATTGAATCTGTTACTAATAACGAAAGCCAATAGTTGCAATTATCATGAATAGAAATAATATTTAACTGCAAAAAGAGGAAAAGTAATTTATACTTTACAAAAATGATGATAAAAAATTTAAAGTCAATTCACTTAGGAATATTTTATAGTAAAAAGGGGTAATAATTGAGTTCTCCATCTTAATAAACTGAATTTAATTCCTTAATTAACAGTCACAATAACTGTCTCTGGAGGTCGAGAACCCTTTCTCGAGTTGAGTTATGTTAGTTAATCCCTAACCCACAATACTGTAATTTTGTGCTTCCCTCTTGCAAAACTCTCATCCCATAGTAACCGTCATTCCGACGAAGGTCGGAATCTGCAAGGCAAAAAGTTGCTGCATCAATCCGCTACTGGCGAAAAGCATGACAATCCTCCTAAGGTCGAGAAGTAGGCTTTCAACAACCCTCGATAAGAGTGGTTTAAGTGGAATAAGTTCAAGAAACCTTAAAAATGAGCTGATTTCGAGGGTTCAGTAAAAAAGGTTATCTAAATTTCTCCAAAATCGAGATTTAAATATTGCATCTTGAAATTTAAATATTGAATATTATAGTTTCAATATTGCAGTTTGAACTTTCAATATTGCATATTTTAGTTTCAGTATGGCATCTTTCCCCAAGAGGTCGAGAAATGGTTCACGACGGCAGTGGGAAAAACCCCAAACCTTCGAGATTTTGAAAACCTCGAAGGTTTTTAAAGTTAGCAATCTTTACTTCATCAGAGAAGTTATTAATTAACCTGCCCCAAGTCTCCTATCTTCCTCCTTTAAGGGAAATGGTTTTAATATTCAACTGAAAACTTCTCTCTCTAAAATCAAATCAGATTTTGGATAAATTAAAATTTTGTTTTAGACTCTCCATTTATTTAGTTTTGAATCAATAAATTATCCCCGGTTTAAAGATGAAAAATGTTTTAACTGCAATTTTGTTGATGTTTGTGTCGGTCACAACCTTTCCGCAAAATGTACAAGTTGATGATTATCAAGTTCCCATAAGTCAAGCCCGCTCACTCCGATTTGACGGAAGCTGGAATTGGTCTCAAACAGGTGATACTGTAACCTCAAATAATGGTACGGGAACATTTTTATACAGACAGTTTTATTCATCACTTCCATTTGCCTGGTTTTTAAATGTAGATGCCAGCGGCGGTAAAAATCTTACCATCTACAACCATAACGTTAAAGTTGATGTTAGTTTTCAAAAATATATTTTTGATGATGCAGATTGGTTCGGATTTACACGCGTTACAGGGCAACATGCAAATAATTACAAACAGATTGCTTCAGATTTAACAGTCGGATTTGGATACGGCAGATATATTAATGCAACAGCTTTAGCAAAAGCAGTTCGTATTGAAGACCATCTATGGCGTGATAATGTTATTCTATTAAGGTTACCCAAAGAAACTTTAATAAATATTGCAAACATCATCGAAAGAGAAAATGAGTTTGTTGTGATTTACGGACTTTCTACTTACGAGACTTATTGGTTCGAGGCAATCGAAAATGAAATACTTAAAACAGATGCGCTTGATGAAACGGGTGTTGGTTCGCTCGGTATTTTAAGAATTAGACAAGTTCTTTTCGGTATTAATGAGAGAGTAAATGAGCGTTATTATGGCTGGGATGTAAAGACAGGAATTTTATTTCCCCTTACAACATTGGATAAAAGTGCAATCGGTAATCCCAACATGTCAATTTCTGCAAGATATTCATGGCCTATAAACTGGGAACTGCAATTAAATTCTAATGCAGAAGTTTTTACTCCAATGGATTCATCTTTCATGAAACAATATCAGGTGAGAGCGGGAGTTGATTTTATTTATGAATTAAGCAACCGTGTAAACTTTGTATCGGGTTATCGACTCGGGATGATTAAACTTCCAAATCAACCAACACTAAGCTCGCATGATCTTAACACTTCATTTTGGTATTATTTGGAAAACAATATTTACTTAACAATTACTGCAGGTTTTACTAAGCAAGGGGATAATCCAAGAGTGTTAAAATCTTTTATCGGCTTACAGTATAACTTGATTTAATTCTTGTCTGAATCCTTTGAATCTGATTTTGATTCTTCTGCTTTTTCTTGTGCAATCTGAGCACTCAATATTTCTAACTCTTTGGTTTCTTCTGCCATTTGAAGTCTTAATTTTTCATTTGATGCAATTCGTTCTTCCAATTTTTCATTAAATAGTTTTCCGATTTCGCCGCCAAGAATGAAAACAATTGACGAGTAATAAATCCAAAAGGCAACCACAACAATTAATGCATAAGTTCCGTATATCTTTCCGAAGTTAGCAAAATTATTTAGATAATAACCGAATCCTTGTTTAGCTGCCTCCCAAAAGAATGAAGCCCATAAAGCACCTACAACTACCGAACGTTTTCTGATCTTCATAGTTGGAACAAACCGATACATCATAGCAAATAAAGAAAAAATGAGAAGTGTAGAGAAAATCGAAACAAATATTTGGGCGAAAATCGGTAAGTCAAAGAATTTCATAATTGAAAATTCACTTGCAACATTTCGCATTGTTTGAATTAACGGTAAAATCATTGTTGAACTTAAGAATAATAGTATCAAGATAAGAATTAATGCAAAATCACGAAGCTTTCCTTTGAATATATTAACTTCTACATCTGTTCCATTTATCTGATTAAGTATTACACGAATTGCTGTGAAAAGACCGCTCGCGGCAAAAAATAATCCGGTTAACCCGACCCAGCCGGCAATGGTTTTATACTCTATTAGCTCGTTTATTCTTTTGTATAGAATTGATTTTACAAACTCTGAATATGATTCATACGGAATAATGGTATCAATTAAGGTGTTTATCTGAATTTCAACTTGTGATGAATCAAGAAAAATTCCAAGTAACCAGAATATTATTAATACAAACGGAACTATGCAAACGAAAATCGAAAATGCTAATCCACCCCCCATTAAAAAGATATGATGAGTATCCGTCCGGTTATTTAATCCAACTAAATAGTGCCTTGTCCAACCGCTTATTTTAGAAAGATTGGGAGAAAGCCTCGTAAGAAGTCTCAGTTTTCTATGTGTAAGTTTAAATTGGCTGTATATACTTTTTAGATTAATAATTTAACTTCCCATAATTTGAGATAGAGTGTTATAATAGATATCTTCTAACCTCGAAAGTGGTAATGTAATCTCATCATTTATTTTAATCAGTTTACCTCCGGTCATTCCCAAAAATCTATAAAGTAATTTATTTTTCATCATATAATATTCAAAAGCGGCACGATCTGATTTTTTAACCGAAACAATTACACGCGATTGTGACTCTGAGAAGAGTGAGAAATCAAATCTCGATTTAATAGGAATAATTACTTTTGCTCCAATCATTTTTTCACGATTCATAATTGAACATTCAACTAATGCGGCAACAATTCCCCCTTCAGAAATATCATGAGCCGATTGAATAAGTTTATTGCGAATTAAATGTGATATTGTTTCATGCAGTCTCTTTTCGGTATCAAGATTTAATTGAGGAGAATCGCCAGCTACAGTATTGTGCACCACTTTTAGGTATTCACTTCCTCCAATTTCTTCTAAATCATCACCGATGACAAATATAAGATCCTTCTCATTTTTAAAATAAGATGTTGTGATATGCCCAAGGTCCTCAACCAAACCAACCATTCCAATAACAGGAGTTGGATAGACGGCTGCATCCGGAGATTCATTATAAAAACTTACATTACCACCGGTAACAGGGGTCTTAAATGCTCTGCAAGCTTCACCCATGCCAGCAATGGCTTCTTTAAACTGCCAATAAATTTCAGGTTTGTATGGATTACCAAAATTTAAACAATTTGTTATACCCAGCGGAACTCCGCCGCTGCAAACGATATTACGCGCTGATTCAGCTACTGCTATTTTTGCTCCTTCTCTCGGATTCAAATAAACGTAGCGTGAATTACAATCAGTTTTCATTGCAAGGGCTTTGTTAGTTCCTTTAATATAAACAACTGCTGCATCACAACCGGGACCAACAACTGTATTGGTTCTGACCATTGAATCATATTGTTCATAAACCCATCGCTTTGACACGATGTTTGGTGAACTTAGAACTTCATAGATAGATTCTTCAATATTTTCAATTACGGGTAGAGATTCTTTTTTAAATGATTTTGTCTTCTTAAGATATGATGGCTTCTTCGATGCACGATGATAAACCGGAGCACCACCTCCTAAAACTAAATGATGCGGAAAGATTTCTACTTCTCTTTTACCATTATAATCGATATAAAGCATCGGTTCATCAATCACTTCACCTATAATTTCACAGTGGAGATCCCACTTTTCAAATATCTCTTTAACCCTATTCTTATTCCCCTTTTTGACAACAACAAGCATTCTCTCTTGACTTTCAGAAAGCATAATTTCATAGGCTGTCATTCCATCTTCGCGTAAAGGAACTTTTGATAAATCTATTTTCATTCCTGATTTACCTTTTGCGCTCATCTCGGTTGTAGAGCAGGAAATGCCGGCAGCCCCCATATCTTGAATACCGATTATTAAATCTTCCTTAATTATTTCAAGCGTTGCTTCGAGTAAAAGTTTTTCAGTAAAAGGATCACCAACTTGAACAGAAGGTCTCTTCGCTTCCGATTTTTCAGAAATTTCTTCAGAAGCAAAAGTGGCACCATGAATTCCGTCTCTGCCTGTTGAAGAGCCGACAATCATAACCGGATTACCCGCCCCCTTAGAAGTTGCCGAAGCTACACGATCAGTTTTTACTAATCCAACAGACATTGCATTAACTAACGGATTACCATGATAACATTCATCAAAATAGACTTCACCGGCAACAGTTGGAACACCAAAACTGTTTCCGTAGTCTCCTATTCCGCGAACTACCCCATCAACAAGAAACCGTGTCCGTGCATCTTTTAGAGAACCAAATCGCAAAGAATTTAATGATGCAATTGGTCTTGCCCCCATTGTAAAAATGTCACGCATAATACCACCGACTCCGGTAGCTGCTCCTTGATAAGGTTCAACAGCAGAAGGGTGATTATGGCTTTCAATTTTAAATGCGACTGCCAAACCATCACCGATATCGACCAGTCCTGCATTTTCTTCACCGGCATCGACGAGTAATTTTCCCCCTTTTCTCGGGAGAGTTTTTAATAATGCAATCGAGTTTTTATAACTGCAATGTTCACTCCACATAACACTATAAATCCCCAGTTCTGTGAAGTTGGGTTTTCTTCCTAACTTTTCACAAATTTTATTAAACTCCTCCTCTGTTAAACCATGCTCTATTGCAAGCTGTAAGGTAACTTTCGGTTCTTTCATCTTTTTTATTGCTTTATCATTAATTATTAATTATTTAATTAGAATTTCAAGAATTTATTCCATATTTGGAATAATTCATTTGTGGCGATAATATCGTTACCGCAATAAATTGCGATATCTTTTATACGCCCCGCTTCATAAAGATTTTTAACTTCCATGCCAGAGACTTCTTTCGATTTTGGTGTTTTAACTCCAAATGCGTGACAATAAAAATCGAGATTAAATTTTCTTGTTGCCGCATAAAATGTAAACTGCTCAAGCAAGTCGACGTGTGACTTAGTATCGTATCGATAACCCATAAAATTCTTTGATGGTCTTACTTCAAGCATCGCAGAGCGCATCATCATAAAAGGTAAATCAAAATTTCTGCCGTTAAATGTAATAACCTGGTCAATTTGTTCCATTATTCTCCAGAAGGATTTCAGCATTTCGACTTCAGAAAGTCCTTTATATTTTATATGCTTCTCCTCTGATGTCCATTCTTCTTCTGATTCACTTTCGTAATAAACATAAGCTTTTTCTTTTTGAACATCATACATTCCAATAGCAACTACTTTTGCGGTAAAAGGATAAAGGCTTAACCATCTTTCCGCTTCATCTGTTTTTGCTTGACGAGTGATTTCATCCGTTTCTTTTAATGCATCGCGCAATAAATATTCTTGTTGGCTTTCACTTAAATCATTCAACTTACAACCGGAAGTTTCTATATCAAAAACTATTTGACGCATAATTAACCTCTCCGTTTATCTAAGAATTTTAATGTTTGGCTCATAAGCTTTTACAAGTGTGATAAATTCATCACTCAGTGGAGTTGACTTTCCGGTTGATTTATCAACATGTGCAACAACTCCTTTTCCGTCCGCAATTACTTGATTTGTTTTCAAATTAACCACAAGATGTTCAAATCCGTAAGACGAGTTTTTAATATATGAAATCCGCGAATAAACCGCTAATTCATCGTCATAATATGAGTGGGAACGGTAATTTATTTCATTTCTTACCATAAAATAAATTTCGCCATCTGAAAAAATTCCGCCACCGGGAAGAAGTCCAACATCCTTAACGTATTCAAGTCTGGCATGTTCAAAATAATTGACATAAACTGCGTTGTTACATACGCCGAGCATATCAACTTCGTTAAACCGAACTTTGACAATTGTAACATGTTTAAAATCATTTTGACTTAAAGGGTTATCCATTAAAAACTTCCTTTAAGATTTTCACTGCATTGTTCACTTCTTCAAAACTTACATCGAGATGAGTTACTGCGCGTAATGCCTTTTTATTTCCTATTGAAACAAGCAATCCTTTTTCTTTACAAATTTTTTGTGCTTCTTCTACAGACATAGAGAGAACTTCAAAAATAATAATATTGGTTTGTACTGACTGAAGATCAACATTAACATCGCTGCATGAAACAAGTGCATTAGCAATAATTTGCGCTTTCTCATGATCTTCAGAAAGTCGTTCAATATTGTTTTGAAGAGCATAAAGACCGGCAGCAGCAAGAATTCCGGCTTGTCTCATTCCCCCGCCCCATGCTTTGCGCACTCTATATGCTTCAGTAATAAAAGCTTTATCCCCCGCAATTAAAGAACCGACAGGAGCACCAAGTCCTTTTGAAAGACAGCATGAAACAGTATCAAAATATGATGCATACTTACTAACACTAATTCCGGTTTTTACCGAAGCATTCCAAATCCTTGCACCATCAAGATGGAAATAGAGATTATTCTTTTCAGCAACTTTTTTTAGTTCGGCGATATTTTCGATTGGGTGTATTGCTCCACTTGCACGGTTATGAGTATTTTCTACTTCAATGACTTTTGTCCGCGGCATATAATAAGCCGATTTCGGACGAATTGCCTCCTCAACTTGTTCAGCAGTAATTACTCCATATTTACCGGAAACAGGATACAATTGAATACCGCTTAACATTGATGGGGCTGAAGACTCATAATTAAATATGTGTGCATCTTTTTCACAGATTACTTCATCACCGGGTGAGGTTAATACATTAAGGCAGAGTTGATTTCCCATAACTCCACTCGTCACAAATAAGGCAGATTCTTTTCCAAGCAATTCGGCAGCAT
>Ga0351877_1054_pt1 | contig 35403 bp, 28 predicted proteins | sample BONcelFGM3001D13_FD_206775 | JGI IMG/M metagenome (GOLD analysis project Ga0351877, IMG submission 206775) | Enriched cells from coal bed in the Powder River Basin, Montana, United States - BONCAT cells FGM rep3 HSBNCT.FGM.300.1.D13 ...
ATATTTCGGTGCCCTATAAGCTGAATGGTTACCATTATATTACACTAAAACAGATAGTTAAAATGACAGGGTTAGCCCTAAACTGGGCATAAGGGGTAGTTGTCTGACAACTTCGTTTGAAATTCGGTCAACGTAGAAAACATTTTCGCGGTTGTATATATTCGAAACGCTGAAATTAACTTCCAGTTCGGTTTTTTCGCTGAAGAAAAACCTTCGTTTGATATCGGCATCAAGTCTGTGGTAGGTGGGGAGTTCTCCCTGATTGAGTTCGGCGTAGATTATACCGAGCTGGCCATTTGCTGTGGTGTAGTCGGAATTGATCCCGTCGCTAAACGGAAGGTATTCATAATAACCCTGTACTTGTGTAAACGGGAAGCCGGACCCAAAGTTCCACCGGCCGCTGAACTCCCATTGCTTGCGGTCACCTGCCTGATAGGACACAATCAGGTTGGTGTTGTGGCGGCGGTCGTAATGGGGTCTGTAGGTGTACAGGTTTTTATCTGCATCTTCATACTGTTTGTTAACAAACCCAAGTGAGTAAACGGCCCACACATACAAGCGCTTGGTTTCATATTTAAATGCGATGTCGGCACCGTAGGCTTCTCCTTTTTCGATCATAAAATCTTTCTTCAACTGGTCAGGTGTTCCGGGAGGCGCAGTTGCCTCATCGTATAATTTGGTGCGGTTGAGGTTGGTAAGCTGAGTGAAGTCCTTTAGGTATCCTTCGATGTTGAGGTTCAGGTTTCGCGTAAGATCAAGTTCTGTTCCAAGGATGAAGTGATTTGCTTTTTGTAGTTTGTGGCTGATTTCTTTTCCGTCGAAACGTGCCGGAAGGTTATCGGGGCCCGACAAGAAGCCGTAAAACAAATTAACCACATCCCTGTCGCTGTTGGCGGCAATCAGGTTCTGTGAATACATTCCGGCAGCCATTTTCAGCCTGAACCTGTCGGTAACCAGGTATTTCATAGCCAATCGCGGTTCAGGCGAGATGTTCGACAAGGAGGCGTACCATTGCATGCGTAAACTGGGTTCGAACAAAAGCTTTCCGAAATTACCCTTATACCTTACATATCCGGCAAGTTCAGTAGTGTTTTCAACCTGACTGATAACCCTGCCTACACCATTGGTGAAGTTGAATTCTGTTTTAAAACCAAGTATTTCCACGCCATATTTAATGAGGTCTTTTCCGAGAAAATAACTGAAATTGAACCCCATATTAAAACCGTCAATGCTGCTCGACCTGTCGGGGCTGTTGAGTTCCGAAAGGCGTGCATCATAGGTTGAATAGGCAAGGTTTCCCTCGATGAGCACAGGTGATTTACCCGGAATAAGCACAAAGTTTGACCCACCACCTGCTGATTTCCAGCCAAAGTCAGACAGCGCTTTGTAGTTCTTAACCTCATCATCAAAACTAAAACCGAAGAAATTGATCTTGCTCCCATTAGCAGCATGTATGGACATCTTGCCGTAAATATCCAGAAAATTAAATGGCAGGCCATTTTCATCTATATATGAATAGAGCGATTTGCTCGATTCGGCCAGGTAAGAGTTTTTCACCGAAAGAACGAAAGTGGTTGTTGATCCGTCTTCATGGGTTGATTTTTTCAGTGGGCCTTCAACCAGCATCTTGCCTCCAAACGTGCTTGCCCCGACTTTTCCGGAAATCCTGTTCTTATTGCCGTCGCGTGTCGTAATATCCATCACCGAGGAAATCCTTCCTCCGTAGTCGGCACCAAACCCGCCTGTGAACACTTCGGCATTGCGGATGATGTCCGTATCAAAAACAGAGAACAGACCAATGGAGTGAAATGGATTGTACACAACCATCCCATCCAGCAAAACCTTGTTTTGTATCGGCGACCCCCCACGGATATACAGCTGTCCGCCCTGATCACCGGTAAAAATTACACCCGGAATTACCTGAAGATACTGAGCCAGATCGGATTGCCCGCCAATGGAGGGTAAACGCTTGAGAACTTTTGGAGTGATGTTGATAACTGAAGTTTTTGTTTCGGTAAGCGACTCAACTTTTTCAGCTGTAATATTCACGGTTTCAAGACTTACACTCGATTGTTTCAGATAAAACTTCTTATTCATTACATCTCCGGCTTTCACATGAACTGCCAATCGTATGGTGTCGTAGCCTAAGTACGTGACCAGCAGATCATATCGTCCGGGAGGGATTCTGGTTATGCTAAAATACCCGTTAATATCGGTTGAAGCACCAAAAGTAGTGCCCTGCATATACACATTTGAAAACATAACAGCCTCACCGGTGGCCTCCTCATACACAAATCCCCTGACAATTGCTTCCTGGGTCATTGCGGTTTTAAAGGCTATTAGCGAAAAAAGGAGTAATCCAAGACGGAAAAGGTGGTTAAAAAACAGTGTCATAATTTATTTATTATTCTAATTGACATTCCGCATGACCCAATTATTGCATGTTGCCAATGGGTTTGCAAAGAAACGAAAAACGATGGCTTATCTTGTGCATCGTTCCGAATTAAAAACACAGAAATATTAAAGCTGCTGAAGCTTGTTTTATGCTTTTCTTCTATGAACTTTTCCTGTATTGGGCAGCCTGTTCGATGAGTCTTTTTTCATCATCAGAAATTTGTGTTGGCAAGGTGATCCTGACCCGAAGTAACAAATTACCCCTTATTGATGATCCATAAGCCGGCATGCCTAAGTTTTTCAGCCTGAGTATAGTGCCGTCCTGTGTCTGTGGCTTGACCGGGATTTGGATGGTTTTGCCAAAAACATCTGTTTGCAGCTTTCCGCCCAGAACCGCGGTGTAGAAGTCAATGGCTTGTGCTTTAATTAATTCTGCTCCTTCGAAACTGTACTCATGGTCGGGCATTAACCTTACCTTAAGGAGCAGATCGCCTGCTTTACCGCCATTACGGCCCGCCTGTCCTTTTTCTTTCATCCGAAGTACCTGCCCATCTCTGGCACCGGCACTAATCTTCATTTTTACCGAATTATTATCCAGTTGAATGATTCGCTCACTGCCGTGATAGGCTTCGGCAAGGCTTAATTCAATAAGGGCTTCCAGATCACGACCTCGCACCGGTCGTTGCTTCTGCCGGCCGAATCCACTGCCTGAACCGGAGAAAAAAGTTTCAAAAAAATCAGAAAAACCGCTTTCTCTGCCAAAAAATTCTTCAAAATCCGCTCCAGACCCTTTTTGCTGCCTCTGATCACTGCTTTGCCTGTATTGGTTCCAGTCCTGGCCAATGTCGTCATACTTTCGCCTTTTTTTGGAATCACCAAGAACTTCATAGGCTTCAGAGATTTCCTTGAATTTGTCCTCAGCAGCCTTATTGCCCTGATTTTTGTCAGGATGAAACTGAACAGCCAGCTTACGGTATTTCTTTTTGATCTCTTCCGCAGTGGCTGTTTTATCAACACCAAGTACCTTGTAATAATCTTTATAGTTCATCATGAATTGACTAAATAAAAAAAATACCATGCATTAACCAACGAAAAAATGTCAGTAGTGCAGGCATAAATACTTTATCGGCCAAAAAGGAAATCCGGTTAAGGCCGGGCAATAGTCAAAGGAATTAATTTCTTTTAACAGTGAAGCTCGAAACTGCTGCATCTACTTTGATAGTAATCTTTTGTGTGGCAGTTTCGTAACCTTCTGTTTCGTAAATTCCTTTGTCAAGTTTGTTGAAACCTTCAAGGCTGCGGCTTGAGAGCACCGAGCTGCCTTCGACCCGGCATCCGGCTGCTTCGGGAACATTTACCTCGATAGATGAGGCTGCCGCACTAATGTCGACCTCGCTCTCGGGATGTAGTTCGCCCAGATAGAGTTTGATGCTGGTAGCCCCGCCATCAATATCCAGTTTGTTAACCTTGAAATTACGCATATCGAACCTGAAATTTGCAGCACCAATGTCTATGTCCATATCCCAAACCGGGTCGGGATTCAGCATAAGACTAACTTCATTCTTGTTTTTTCTTCCTAAGTGAAGATCGGTTTCCTGCTTAATATGCACGGTAGCTTCGTTTTCAAATTCTTCAACCTTGTAGGAGTAATTCACAGCCTTACCCGATTTTGCAAACTCAAAAAGGTATGCCGTGGTTCCCTCGAGCCTGAATTCGCCAGCGGCTGCATCTAGCTTTAGTTTTGCTTTGCTGATGCCTTCGGTCATTTCCTGGGTGAAATACTGGTCTTCGAACCGGCCTTTATCATCGCTTTCGTCACGGTCGTAAAACCTGAATACTGGGCTGCGGTCGGAGAATCCTTCAGTGCTGGTTTTTTGGTAGTAAAAACCTATGGTAAGCGCAGCAACCAGAAGCGAGAATAATGTTTTCAGCAAGCCATTGATGGGCATGATGGCAATACCCCACAGGATCAGGAGCACAGGCCAGAGCCTCCAAAACATGCCCCACTCAAAATAAATAACACCCAATTTGTCGAGCAGAAATAAAAACCCGATTGTGATCAGGGTGACTCCCCAAAAAATGTTTCCGTGTTTCATAGTGATTTCTTTTTTAATGCAGGACGTAAGATAATGAATCCCAATACAATGATCAGCACAGGCCAGAAATCGCCAACACTAAATCGGGGCAACAGGGCAGCAGCCAGAAAAATAATTCCCAAGCCAATGAGTATAAGACCAGTGATCAGTTGGCCATTACTCCTCTTTCCAGGAACAAATTCTGCTTCTGCAAATACTTCCTTCTCAGGAGCATTTGCTTCTGAGGTAGCCGTATTATTCGATGCAGCCGTATCTTCTGCCCCGACATTAGGTTGCGGTTGGCTGAATGTTGTTTTCCAGGGCTGGTCTTCCGGCACAACAATCCATAAGATAATGTATGCCAGTAATCCGCCACCGCCAAATACCATCAGCAGCACAAAAATTACCCTGACAACGACAGGGTCAATTTTCAAATATGCAGCAAGTCCTCCGCATACTCCGGCAATCACCCGTTCGTTCATGCTTCTTCTCAACGATCGTTCTCTTGTCATTTTTTTTAATTATTAGTCATATGACCTTGCTCAGTGACGAACATCAATCGTCCATGCCTGAGCAAAGATATACAACAATGACAAAATATTCAATTAAGGGTTGCAATCAGGATAACAGCGAAATATTTCGTATATCAAATAGATAGATTAAAAAGCACTGATCTCATAGATTCATTGATTGCCGATTTTCAATCTCCGGATTTTAATTTAGCTTTTGACAATGGGTTGACCCACAACACCAGTCTGATTTTTAGCGTTTTCATTCACCTAATCCTGAACCCGAAACCCGCAACACGGAACCAGGAACCAGAAACAAGGAACCAGAAACAAGGAACAAGGAACCAGAAACCTCCATACATTCAAATTTCATCATATGAAAACAACTGCCTAATCAAACAATTTTGTATCTTTACGGTTCATTTTCCATGAGCCATCTGTATAACAACAACCAAATTAATAAAACATTGATATAGAATGAGAAAGATTCATGTTGCCAACCCTGTTGTAGAACTCGACGGTGACGAGATGACCCGAGTGATCTGGAAGTACATCAAAGATAAACTCATCATGCCCTATCTCGACCTGGAGATTAAGTATTTTGACCTGGGTATTGAGAACCGTGATATAACTGTTGACAGGGTTACCGTTGATGCCGCTCATGCCATTCAGAAATATCATGTTGGTATTAAGTGTGCAACAATCACACCTGACGAAGACAGGGTGAAGGAATTCAACCTTGTTCAGATGTACAAATCACCTAATGGCACAATCCGAAATATTTTGGGTGGTACAGTATTTCGCGAGCCGATCATCATCAACAACATCCCAAGGCTGGTTCCGGGATGGAAGAAGCCCATTGTTATCGGGCGTCATGCTTTCGGCGACCAATACCGGGCCACCGATTTTGTAACCAAAGGAAGGGGAAAGCTGACCATTACATTTACTCCTGAGGATGGTGGCGAAGTGCAGCAATACGAAGTGTATCAGTTCCGTGAAGATGGTGTCGCCCTTGCAATGTATAATACAGATGAATCAATCAAAGGATTTGCCCATTCATGTTTCAACATGGCACTGCAAAAGAAATGGCCACTGTATCTTTCAACCAAAAACACCATTCTGAAGCAGTACGATGGCCGCTTTAAGGATATTTTCGAAGAAATATACGAAAACAGCTATAAGAAACAGTTTGCTGAAGCCGGTATTACCTACGAGCACCGTTTGATTGACGATATGGTGGCAGCTGCACTGAAATGGAGTGGTGGATTTGTGTGGGCATGTAAAAACTACGATGGCGATGTGCAGTCGGATACACTCGCACAGGGCTTCGGATCGCTTGGCCTGATGACCTCAGTGCTCGTTACTCCTGACGGGAAAACAATCGAAGCTGAAGCCGCGCACGGAACTGTTACACGACACTTCAGGGAGCACCAAAAGGGACGTCCAACATCAACCAACCCAATCGCTTCCATCTTTGCATGGACAAGGGGATTGGCCCACCGTGGCAAACTCGACGGAAATGAAGCCCTCATCCATTTCTGCCAAACCCTTGAAGATGTATGTGTTAAAACGGTAGAATCGGGCCGGATGACGAAAGACCTGGCACTGCTTATTTATGGCGATGACCTGAAACCCGCTCATTATCTTTTTACCGAAGACTTCCTCAACGAACTGGATAAGGAATTGTACAAAAGACTCAATCAATAAAGCCAAAAAAAAACAATATAATCGTAAAAAACATGTCAAATCTGAAACAAGTATTAAGGGAAAAAATAGAGGATTGGAGACCAAGGACCAAAACCCTGCTGCAGGACCACGGCGACAAAGTCATTGATAAAGTAACCGTAAGCCAGATTATCGGGGGTATGCGCGGTATCAAATGCCTTGTTACTGACATTTCATACCTCGACCCAAGTGAAGGTATCAGATATCGGGGATATACCCTTTCAGAAGTTTTTCAACTTCTGCCCAAACCCAAAAATTCCGAAATGCCTTTTGTGGAAGGTCTGCTTTATCTGCTGCTGACTGGTGATGTTCCCACTGAAAGTCAGGCCAATGATTTGGTTGATGAGTTTTCAAAACGCAGGATTTTGCCCCGCTATGTGTATGAGGTGATTGATGCCTGGCCTTGCTGCAGCCACCCAATGGCTATGTTCTCCTCGGCTATTCTTGCTATGGCACGCGAATCATTCTTTGCCAAGAAATACAAAGCCGGAATCAACAAAAATGATTACTGGGACCCGATGTTCGAGGATTCGCTCAATATGCTGGCCAAGCTTCCCGAAATCGGCACCTATATCTATGCCAAGCTCTATCGCGATGGCAAACGCATTGTCGGGAATCCCGACCTTGACCTTGGAGCCAATTTTGCCCATATGATGGGGAAAACCAAGCCTTATGACGATGTGGCCCGTATGCACTTTATTATACATGCCGACCACGAAAGCGGTAATGTGAGCGCACATACCGCACACCTTGTTGGCAGCTCACTGTCCGATGTCTATCTGGCTACTTCAGCAATGATCAACGGTCTGGCCGGACCACTGCACGGCCTCGCCAATCAGGAAGTACTGCGTTGGTTGCAGGACCTGATGGATAAAATGGGAGGCGAAATTCCCAATGAAGACGAAATGAAACAATTTGTGTGGGACACCCTCCACAGTGGACAGGTTATCCCTGGCTTCGGACATGCTGTGTTGCGCAAAACCGATCCCAGATATATGATTCAGCGCGAATTTAGCTTGAAACATCTTTCTGATGACCCCATTTTCAAATATGTTGACCTGCTCTACCGTGTGGCACCACCCATCCTCAAGGAACATGGTAAAGCCAAAAACCCCTGGCCCAATGTTGATGCCCAGTCTGGTGTCATCCAATGGCATTATGGCGTAACTGAATATGATTTCTACACGGTCCTGTTCGGAATAGGAAGGGCTATCGGAATTGCTGCAAACCTGATATGGGACAGGGCACTCGGATATCCGCTCGAACGACCCAAATCGGTTACAACCGAAATGCTCGAGGAGATGGTAGGGATCAGACAACAGCACATCACCAAGGATATGGCTGACGAATAAAAGCCTTTGCTGATAAAACAATAAACCGGCTATTCTTGCCGGTTTTTTTATTTTGACATTAACTGTCTGGTTTGGCTTGAAGTTATTCCATATGCAAAATGGATGAAACCTTCCCTTGCTGTAATCTTTAGAAATGAAACTTTAGTTGAACATTTCTTTTGGAGGCATCATAGTTTGGTTATCTTTCCTCCAGCAAATCCCATTTATTGCCATAAAGGTCTTCGAAAACAGCAACTCTTCCATATGATTCAATCCTGGCTGGTTTTTCGATGGCTACTCCATTGATTAATAAGTTATTATAATCATGATCAAATTGAGTTGTCTTGAGAAAGAGAAAAACACGACCCCCAGTTTGGTTACCGATTGCCTTTTGTTGTTCATCGTCAGCTGCCCTGGCAAGAAGAAGCATAGTGCTGTCAGATGTACCGGGCGAAATTAATACCCAGCGTTTTGTTTCTGAAATGGCTGTATCTTCAATCAATCTGAAGGAAAGAATGCGTGTATACCAATCGATGGCTCTGTCATAGTCATCAACAATCAGGCTGATATAAGCAAGGTTTCTGCTCATTTTGGGTTGTCAGATGTATTTTGTCCTGGGATAATAATTAAACAATAGCAAACGTAATAGCTAAGTTGGCCAGAAAATTCCAGATGGTCACCACACCAATGGCAAACACCTTGCTCAGATAGAAATTCAGTTTCCAACGGCTGACAAGTAGCCATATAATCAAGGTGTTGATGACAAGGCCCACAAATGCAATCAGAATAAACTCGGAATATTCAACGAAAATATTGGGATTGAGGCTGTTAAATGTCCATGTTCGGTTCAGGTAGTAGTTTGAAGATGCCGCTGCCATAAACCCGATGGCATTGCTGATGTATTTTTGAATTCCAAGCCATTCCTTACACACATAAGTCAAACCGAAATCCACAAAGAGGCCTGAGAATCCTACAACACCGAATTTCAGAAATTTGGCAACAATGCCGGGTTGTGTCAGATCGAGCATAAGGCTTTGGGCTGGTGGCCTGATTTAAAGGTCAACAATAAGTACTAATCGTTCAGTGCCTCGCGTTACATCAACATTAACGCGTTGTCCGGGCTTCAATTGTTTCAGGCGGTTCATGTAGTCATAAATATTACCCACTGCCATGCCCTCAATGGCCGTAATCATGTCGCCCTTTTTCATGCCAGCCTTGTCGGCAGGTCCGTCTTTGGTAACTCCGCCAACACCCAGTCCGTCGGTTCCGGTTCCGGTGAAATCGGGCATAATGCCTAAGGTAACTTTAAATCCTCTGCGGCCTCCGGTACGTTCGCGCGGGCCAGCCTCCGTAAAAGCAGGTCGCTCTTCGGCCTGTCCGATATTCCGGACAATAGCGGCAGCAAATGCAATCACTTCTGCCATGCCATCATAGTTGATTCTATCCGGAGTATCAAAAGGGGTGTGGTAATCGGTGTGCGCGCCTGTGCTCAGAAACAGAACAGGGATGTCTTCGGTATAAAAACTCGCATGATCAGAGGCGCCGAAACCTTCGGGTGAGAAGGCCAGGCTGAGGCTGTAATCGGGAGCGGTTTCGTTCAGAAGAGACTCCCAGATGGGTGATGTACCTGTTCCGGCAGCAGATATAGAACGGTTTTCGTTGAGGCGACCGATCATATCAAAATTGATCATGGCAACAACACTGTTTTTCTCAACAGGAAGGTTTTTGGCCATATAGCGTGATCCCAGCAGGCCCATTTCTTCGGCACCAAAGGCTGCAAAAATGAGGCTGCGTGCGGGGGCTGCATCCTGCCCGGCAAAATATCCGGCTAGCGCCATGACGGCAGCCACACCCGAGGCATTATCATCGGCTCCGTAATGTACGGCAATAGTGTCGGGAGTGCGCGAACCTGAGCCAGGGCCGCCCATTCCCAGATGGTCGTAGTGGGCACCGATCACAATATACTCGTTTTTAAGCAGTGGATCGGAGCCTTCAAGTATTCCGATAATGTTGGTGGTTGTTGTTTCGTGCCGTATGAGTTCGGAAGTGGCTTTAACCTCTGCAAATAGTGCAATTTCAGACGGGCTGCCACCCAGCATCATCAAACTTTCAACACTGTCAATACTGATTTTTTGCTGAAAAAGCAGCGGGCCCGCCCAACTGCGTTTCAGGTCAATAACTGGAATACCTGCGCTTACCACTGAACGTTCAAATGCCATAGGCACAACTTCATCATTGGGCTGATTGGCCGGGCCGCCAATGAGCAGTAGTCCCTTAGCTCCCTTGTCGCGGGCAAAAAGGGCTTTGCTGCGAGCATCTGCATGAGGTATAAATTTGCTGTCATTGTTTTTTGGTTCGGGATCCCCTTTAAGTGCCAGCACCCATTTACCGGTTACATCCAGGTTGCGGTAGTCGTCCCATTGCCAGTCGGAAGTTTCCACGCTGATACCGAAACCCGCAAAGACCACCTCGCCCGACACAGTGGCATTGCTGCTGAAGGCATACAGGCTGAAATCCTGTCCGTAAACTCCGTCCACTCCTGCGATGCTCAATGCATTGTCAGATGAAGGTTCTACCGAGGTAGTTACCTTAAAGTATTGAAAACCTTCGTCAAGGGGGAGTCTCAATCCCGAGGCCCGGAAATCCTCCCTGATGTATTGGGCACTCACCATATCTTCGGCAGTTCCGGGAAACCTGCCTTTAAGTGAATCGGAAGCCAAAAATGAAACAATCTGGTTCAGCCGAACCGGATCAGCTGTCTGGCTGTGCAATAATGTGCCGCACAGCAACATAAAAAAAAGGAAAATAGCCGCTACACGCATGTCAGGTAAATTATCGGGCAAAAATACGGGTTTAATTGCTTACTGTGCATCATATGATCATTTGGATATTGCTATTGCACAAAGTCCCACAAAGAAGGCCCAACGTTTCACAAAGAAAGTCTCATTAATCACTCTGTGGCGCTCTGTGATTCTCCGTGTACCTCTGTGCCATAGCTGTTCTGCGTCTTTGCTGGTGCACAAAGAACCACAAAGAAGGCCCAAAGTTTCACTTAGAAACAGGTTCAACAAATACTCTGTGGAACTCTGTGATTCTCTGCGCAACTCTGTGCCATAGCTGTTGAACGCCTTGGCTGTTGCACAAAGAGCCACAATTAAGGCCCAAAGTTTCTCAAAGAAAGTCTCAATAATCACTTTGGTACCTCTTTGCCATAGTTGCAAAGCAGATAGTTTGTGTATTTACAGGGATTTGATTATAAATGAAAAGGACACCACACTTTGCTCAATATTACTTTCTATTTTTGGGAAAATACCGGAACCATCTATTTTCTTCTGAAACAGCAGGCCTGAAAAACAAAAGAAACCGTAAAAGATTCTGCTTAAATGAATTAACTAATCACGGCTTCATTACGAATCATCAACAAATGCAGACCAAATTCCAGAGATTGGAGAATCTATCCCAATGTTGGACAAATTGCTATACTATGAATTTTCTAAATTATTGAAAAACAGGCTTATTATATTTTGGCACAAGCTTTGAATTGCATACTGCGTTAAGATACTTGTTTTGTTTGTTTTTCATAATTGGGCCGCCTTCCCGGGCGGCTTTTTTTTGGAGTGTTTTCTCATGAAGAAAAAAAAGAGGCTGTCCTTCTGAGACAGCCTCTTTTTTGCAAGTTTCGTGAAAATGATGGTAGTTACCTGACCATAATTTTAGAAGTAGATACTTTATTTCCTGAAGAAACCTTTACGAAATAGATGCCGCTTTCAATCTGTTCAACATTGAACCGCAAATGATGGGTTCCAGAGTAGTTCAGAGCGGATTGTTTTGACATAACTTCCTGTCCGAGCATATTTACAAGGCTCAGGGTTACAACAGAAGGACTGTTGACTGAGACAAGAATACTGGCTTCATTAGATGCCGGATTCGGGAATACATGCTCTATGTTCAGAGAAGCAGCGGGTTTTTCACTGATTCCAACCACTGAGTTTACAGGTAGGTAAACAATGTTGTTATCAACAACACCATGTCCTTCGAACCGTTGGTTGATACCAGGTGAATTATCCGTTTGATAGATTAAGTGGGCTTTGTCAGAAATATGGGAAGCAACGCTCGAGAAAACGCATTCGCTGAAGATATGGAAAATATCTCCGGTGAGGTCAGCTGGCTCACTCCATGTTTGTCCGTAATCTTCTGAAAAACGGAACCAGATATGCCTGTAGTTGAATTCTGTATTGTCAAATCCCAATGTTAAACCCGAATAGAATGCATACAAAATGTTGCTTTCATAGTCGAAGGCTAACTGAGGCATTGAGGTTAATGAAGCCTGATAGGTAGCAACACCAACGATTGAATCTACACCATTATCCACAACTTCAGCAAGCAGATATTGTGAAGGCATGCCACTTGGGTCGAGAATATTGCTGGTAACGATGACGCTATCCATTGGAGGCAAAGTTTCGTTCCAGTATAATAGTCCGTTGGAATAGGGATAGTAATTGGTTGGTCCACCTGATCCGTCTGCTGCGTGCATCATACGACCGGCAGCAACGTGTACCCTTCCCTGATCATCAATTACGGCAGCCTGATAGCTGTCAATTCCACCGTGAATCGTAAGTGGAACTTCGTTATTAAACCTTGGTAATGGAGCTTCATAATAAAGCATCCTTTCCCAGGTGTCGCCATTATCTTCCGATTTCATAACAACGCCGTCGGTGAGAAACCCTCCCCAAACAAAAGCAATGGTTTCGCCGTAAGGTGCAGCCCATGCATATTCGTCACCGCCAACACCATAAACAAATACCGAACTCATTCCGTCCAATACAGCATTTCGAGGCGACCAGGTTTGTCCGCCATCAAATGAACGGCTATACAATAAAGCTCCGTCGAGACCTTCGTAAGGTGATCCGCCATTGGCTGTGCTGGGCGCAACTGCAATTACATGGATAATATCATTGAATTCACCAGTGGTGATCATGCGGGGCCAAAGCAGGTCTTCGTGACCAACAGGACCGGTGAGGTAAAAATTGTTCCAGTCACCTGTGCCCTTGTTTTCGCGCCAGCTGAAAATAAGACCGGCAGTTCCGCCTGTATGCGCACATACAATCTCGCCATTCTCACCATAAGGTGCGTAGTTAGGCCATCCTGTCCTTACAGGCTCTATCCTTGCAGTCGGGTTGGGACCCCATGCACCTGCACTGTAATAGTTAATACCGGTGCCTCTTTCAGGAAAACTCGGTTCGGCAGTTCCACGTGTCCACGTGCCTGCAATGGTTCCATCGGGATACGCATGAACCCTGCGCATCATTGATGAATTCGACTGAAGGTCATAACGGGTGCTACCAATAACGATATCAGGCGCTTTTACGTTCGAAACAAAAGGATTGGCCTCCGGCATAAAAGTCTTATATTCTGCCTGAGGGGTGGTTTTTGTCATCGAAACATGCTTGAGATTTTGGCTTTGCTGTTTCAGCGGAGTCTGAGCCATAACGCTGACAGACAATGCGATTGCGAATAAAAAAAGTAATGCTTTTTTCATAGGTTAATTTTTTCAGATTAAATGTTATCGTCACAAAAGTAAGCAAAAATTCCAAATATGCAGAATAAAAAAGAGGCTGTCCTTCTGAGACAGCCTCCTGATATTGGTGTAAGTAGACTAACTAATACTATTCAAAGTTGCTTAGTTAACCATCATTTTGCGGGTAATTTTTTCAGCACCAACTGAAACGGTGTAGAAATAAATACCTGAAGGCATGTTTTCTGATTTAAGCGTCATGGTAAACGAACCGGCAGGCTGGTAGCCATAGCTTTGCTCGTACACTTTCTGTCCTGTAATGTTATATACTGCTACGCCAACAGAATTGCCGGATGTAAGCTGAACATTCACATAAGTTTCGCTGGTGAAGGGGTTCGGGAAATTTTGGCTTACCTGTGCAACTGATGCTGCTTTAATTTCTTCAGCTCCAACGATACAGAAATCAGCATCGGTAAAGAAGAAATCTTTGATGTATTTGTATTGAACAGGGTTGATCGGGTTGTTGTCAACCAATGGCTGGTAGGTCATGGGAATCGTATATTTTCCATCGCTGTAAAGTGCGTATGATGCTACCGAGCCAAAAGTGGCATTCCACATGGCAACTGAGAATAGGGTTACATTGGTAGCTGCATCGGCGCCGCCTGAGCATGTCATGTCCCAATAACCCCAATCATTCAGTTTTAGTCCCCTGCTGAAAATGTTCGGACGGTTGTTGTCTTCCTGTTCTTCAAGGTCGGTGTCGAGCCAGCTGACAAATACAGCCCTGCGGTCGAAACTTGTTGTTATCTGGATGCGGTTGTCTTCGGTGAAAGTATCATCCGGGAACGAACCCCTGAGTTGCCTGATCGAACCAAGTTTTTTGGCTTCCCAGGTTAATCCGCCGTCAGTTGTATAGATATCGTAGGCAGCGAAGAAGTTAGAAGCAGATACGATTGAATAATTGTCTGAGCCAACAACACCAACAACAACTCCGATATGAAGGTTTCCGTTTGCATCAACAGCAATATCATGGTCAAAAGCTGTTGTGTATGGAATTTCTTCACGTGCAGGAAGGGGCTCTTCGTATAATTCAGCAATTTGTTCATCTGTGAGAAGTCCGTTCACAATACCGTCAATTCCATTGAGGCCTGCAAGCTGAATGCCTGTTGGGTCGCTCCATGTGGCACCTCCGTCGGTGGTTTTGTAGATAACGGGATAGAATCCTTTAGCACCGCTGATAACGTCAGTAGTACCATTGTCAGCTACCATCGAAATGTATCCGGTTTGCCCATCAGGACCAAAAGCAACAGAAACGTGTGCAGGACGCGAGGTTTCGGCATCAACAAATGCATCAATGAGTTCCTGGGTATAAACAAAATCTTCAATATCAGCATCCCATGTGCCTTTGTTAACGATCAGGCTGTTGAGATAAACAAGAGAACCGCTTGTCCAGTCCTGATTAACATCCACAACAAATACCTCGCCGGTATTGGTCATGTCAAATGCATCAGGAATGTACTGTTTTACGGTAGAAGTAGATGACCACAGGTTTTTTGTGCGGATGCTGGGATCGCCAAGGTTTGCAACTCCAAAACCGTATCCTCCCCAGCCGCTGGCGGTATTAGAATTGGAACCGTCTAATGTTGCAGCATGGAAAGTAAGGAAAGCATTGTTGATGTCGGTGTTTCCGGCAGGGTTGTATATACCGTGGTTTGGATAACGGGCTGCGTCAACATAATATTCGCCTCCTGCATTGGTTTCGGCCTGGTAAATTTCCACCATATTGGTGAAGGTGTTGCCGCCGTTGGTTGAAATGTCATAGCCAAGGTCTCCTGAATACCCGCCCGGGTCGAGGGCGCCACCCATGCGGTGGAAGTTGGTCACAACATTCAGGTTGGGATCGGCCCAAACGATTGACTTCTGTCCGCCTGCATAACCATAGCTGTATCCATTGGCTGATGTACCTATATCAATAACAGAAACAACATTGGTGTTGCGGTCAGCCGGCAGAAATGGTATGTCGGCAGGTTGGGCGTGAACCACAGAAGTGGATTTGATGGGTTCAATGCCTACCATCATTTTTTGAATGGCTGCGTGTTGCCTCAGGTTGTCCTTCAGCTGCACCGAACGCTGGGCTGTTGCCATGAGGCCAACCCCCAGTACTAATGCTAAGAGTACAATTTTTTTCATAGTTGTTAATGATTTGATGTTGATTATTAATTATGGGTTTGTTAAAACGAGGTACAAAGATAATATTTTTAATGTGGTTGACTCCCGTGCACAGCAATATTTCCTTGTATCAGTTTAATATTTGTTAAAATCTGGAAGGCAGGCATTGTTCAAGGGTCGCGTAAAGAACATTCAGGTTTACATGCCCTGCATATGGTGTTATAATTTGTCTGAAACATCCATATGTGCAGGAATAAAAAAAGCCGCCCCGAAACAGGAGCGGCTCTTGGTTTATTGTAGTAATCACTTTATTGGATCACCATTTTGCGGGTAACTTTGTTAGATCCGCTGTTAAGGGTGTAGAAATAAATTCCACCCGGAAGGTTGCCGGCATCCAGGGTAAGTGAATGTGTTCCGGCTGTGCGGTAGCCGTATTGTTTTTCAGCCACTTTCTGGCCGGTTATGTTATATATCTCCAGATTGAGGTCAGCGCCTTCGAACATGTTAACCTGCACATAAGATTGACCGGTGAATGGGTTGGGGAAGTTCTGACTAACTTCGAACTTCTTGTTTTCTGCTCTCTCAGGTGTTCCAATGATACAGAAATCGTTGTCGGTAAAGTAGAAATCCTTGATGTATTTGAACTGTACGGGCAACACATCATTGTTGTCGGTGAGGGCCTGATAAACCATCGGGATGGTATATTTCCCGGCATCTTCAAGTACATAGGGAGATACACATGTAAACGAGGCATTCCACATAGCAACCGAGAACAGGGTTACATTAGTGGCCGCATCATTTCCATTATAGCAGGTCAGGTCGGCAGTTCCCCATTGGTTTGGCCTTACTCCGCGTGAGAATACATTGGGACGGCTGTTGTCTTCAATTTCTTCAAGATCGGTGTCGAGCCACGAAATAAACATTGTGCTGCGGTCCCATGTTGAAGTAATCTGGATGCGGTTGTCTTCACTGATGGTGCCCCAGGTGCCTCTGAATTGCCTGATTTGTGATAATTTGATTGCGTGCCATGTGGTTCCGCCGTCGCTGGTGAAAATATCATAGGCTGCAAGGTAGTTTGACGCGGAAATAATACTGTAGGCATTGCTTCCTGTGACACCTATAACGACAGCAATATGAAGATTTCCATTTTCGTCAACTGCAATATCACAGTCAAAAGCAGTAGTATAGGGAATTTGTTCACGACCAGGAAGAGGCTCTTCGTAGAGATCAGCAATCTGTGCATCGGTGAGGTGCCCGTTTACAATTTCCGGCATACCATTAACACCACCAAGTTGAATGAAAGTTGCATCACCCCATGTTTCACCACCATCAGTGGTTTTAAAGATAATCGGGTAAAATCCCGGGAATCCGCTAACTTGCTCAGCAGTTCCGTCATCAGACAGGGCAACAAGATATCCGGTCAGTCCGTCAGCAGCAAAGGCAATTTTTACTTCGGCAGGTCCGGTTGCTAATCCGGCAACAGTGAAATGATCTACAGTAGTGGTCTCATAAACAAAATCCTGTGCGCCATCTTCATACATTCCTTTGGTGAGGATGATGCTTTGCAGGTATGTGCTGTTTCCTGCATTGTAATTAACATCAGCAACAATTGACATTCCTGTGTTTGTCATGTCATATCCTGAGGGGATTAACCTGAGCAAACCGTCGTTTGAGGTAATCAGGTTATAAGTTGTTTGACTGAGATCAGCAACATTGGCAATTCCGTGGCTGTATCCGCCCCAGGTGCCTCCGTTCGATTGATCGAGGTTAGGCGCAAAAAACACTACCCAAGAATTGGCAAGGTCGGTGTTCCCGGCTGGGTTATAGATACCGTGATTAGGATAACGGGCTGCATCAGCAAAATACTCACCACCAGTATTGTTCACTGCTTTGTACACCTCAACGTTATTGGTCCATGTGTTTCCTCCGTCAAGTGAAATATCCACGCCAAGGTCGCCTGAATATCCTCCCGGGTCACCTGCTCCGCCCATGCGGTGGAAATTGGTTACCACGTTCAAGTTAGGGTCAGCCCATACCATTGACCGGGCACCTGCATAATAGCCATAAGCATTGGCTGATGTGCCGATGTCAACCACTGTTACAACATTGGTGTTCCGGTCAGCTGTTGGAATAAATGGCTGTGCTACAGGCTGGGTTGAAGGAACCGTGGAAGTCTTTACAGGATCTATTGCCTGCTGTGTTTTGTCAATAGCTTTCAGTTCTTTCACATTGCCCTTTAACTGAAGACTCTGTTGCGCTGTAACAGCAAAACTGAGAATAAGGGCCAGAATAAAAAATGGTACAAATTTTTTCATGAATTTTAAGTGTTAGTTAGACAATGGTTTATTATTGTATACAGTTGATTTGCGTCGCTAAAATAATAATATTTCACAACAATAGTTAGTTTTCTCGTGTTTTTTTTGACCGGATATGTATCTGATCACTTAATTAATTCATATTTAAGCGATAAGAATTTTTGCTCGACGGGAATAAAACAAGAGGTTAAGATGTTTGTTATACTATGCTGATGTTTGTCAGATAGCAAGAATAGTGTTTGTTGAAAGGTTTTAATAGCCTCCGATGTAATGTGTATATTTTGCCGGGATTGCTGTGCATGACCGGAGGTTCAATCAGAAAACTGATTAAACAGTTCATATTAAATTGTTTACAGCCAAGACTTAGCAAAGGATTATCTGTCAGTACAGAAAGTGCCTTCCCATATTCAGGCGACTCTTTCAATATTGGAGTTTTCTAAACAGCTGTTTATAAAGCTCTTGCACAACAGCAGTTTCATGCCTTATATTTTGGCGTATCTTTACAAAAAGTTTATAGGTAACGGATGTTCGAAAATCTGGATCAGCCATATCATTTCAACAATAATTTCAAGCACAACCTGCGTACAATTATGCTGGTGAGCATGGGGTTTATGTTGCTCCTGCTGTATTTCCAGCCTTTTGGCATCAACTTTATGACTTCTGTTAAGGATGGCTATTTTGTGCTTGCCATGGGTTTGGTTAGTGCAGCAGTATTGTTTTTCAGTACCCTGATTTTTCCCGGATTGTTGCCTGCTTTGTTTGAATCAGACAAGTGGACAGTTCGAAAAGAGCTGATCTGGAATGCAGGTATATTTGCTGCACTGATTGGTGGATTTGCCCTGACTGCTTTTGTTTTTGATGTAAAAAGCATGCAAACCCTGACATTATTTCGTTCAGGAGCACTTTCGCTCTTACCCCTTATATTATTCAACCTGTTGAATTACAACAATTCGTTAAAAACAAAATTTGTGAAGGCCATAGATTCGGGGCGTCACTGGTTTCATGAGGAACAAACGAAAGAAATTGACACTGCAGACCAAACGATCAGTATTTCGTCGGACAATGGCAGGGATGTTTTTAAGAAAGACTTGAAAAACCTCATCCTGATTCAGTCGGCGAGCAATTATATTGAAATATTTTATCGTGAAGGTTCTGCTGTAAAAAGACAGATTCTCAGAAAAACATTGCGATCGGTAGAAGAAGTCCTTCTTTGTCATGAAACACTCAAAAAAAGCCACAGGCGATGTTTGGTCAACACAAGTCAGGTTTCGCGGCTGGTAAATAAATCATCTGTATTTTCCCTTGAAGTAGAAGGGCTTGATTTTAGCATCCCCCTTTCGCGTGAAAAAGTGGCACTTTTTCGAAAAATATTGTCTCCCACCGCTGTTTAATCCTTCAGTGTAAATTATTCTGTTTCCTGAAAATGTGGAGTCATAGGTCAGTTTCTGCAATGATTGTTTTTCGCTGTTCGTCCCTAAGAAATCACATTTCATCCCTAAACCAAGCATTACTGCCCTTTTCGGACACTTAATCCCATTTATGCGCTGAACGGTATTTCCGATTGTACCTTTGTGGTTGTAAATATCTCATTTGTAAATATTTAGAAACATGAAGTTAAAATCGTTAGATATTGGCTGCCATCATATTGCCTTGCCCATCATTCAGGGAGGTATGGGTGTGGGGGTTTCGTTGTCGGGACTGGCAGCAGCAGTGGCCAATGAAGGAGGTGTCGGGGTAATCTCGGCTGCCGGATTGGGAATGATCGGTTATGGAACAAGCAGGAATTATATGCAGCACAATATTGATGGCCTGAGAAGTGAGATCAGGAAGGCCCGAAGTTTAACCGAAGGGGTGCTTGGTGTAAACATTATGGTTGCATTGACAAATTACGGTGATCTGATGCGCACGGCCATTGACGAAGACATTGATCTGATTTTTTCCGGGGCAGGCCTGCCTCTTGATATGCCAAAATACCTCAGACCGGGAGGAAAAACAAGACTCGTACCGATAGTTTCTTCAGCGAGGGCGGCAACGCTGATCTGCAACAAATGGCTGAACAACTATAACTACCTGCCCGATGCTATTGTGGTGGAGGGCCCAAAAGCAGGTGGGCATCTTGGGTTCAAACCCGAACAGATCGAAGACCAGAACTTTTCACTTGAGGTCATACTGAAGGAAGTTATTCAGGCCATGTACATGATAACGTCAAGGCAATTGAAACACATACCTGTAATTGCTGCGGGTGGCATCTATACCGGAGCGGATATTGCTGCCATGTTAGCGCTGGGCGCTTCGGGTGTTCAGATGGGAACACGTTTTGTAACTACTTTCGAATGCGATGCTTCTGATGCCTTTAAGCAAACTTATCTTGATGCCATTGAAAAAGATGTTGTAATCATAAAGAGCCCGGTTGGCATGCCGGGGAGGGCTATCAGGTCGGTATTCCTTGATGAGGTAGAAGAAGGAAAAAGACACCCCAAAACCTGCCCGGTTGATTGTATTCTTACCTGCAACATCAACACGGCACCGTATTGTATTATGGCAGCCCTTACATCTGCCCTGCGCGGTAATTTCAACAGAGGCTATGCATTTGCAGGCAGCAATGTCTGGCGCACGGATAGGATTATTTCGGTGAAAGAGCTTATGAATACATTGAAACGAGAATTCGAAATGCAAGGCTTGCTCATGGATTACGAAGCAGCTAAATCACTTCCTATTATGAATTCTGTTGAAGAACGGGCATAGTATTTTCATCCGTGTCTATCCGGATAATTGAGCAATAAGAAGCATTTGACCTTGCCTGAGACTAATTCCCAACGCTCAATAAAAAACAATTCCTTCCTGCAACAATCCGCCCTTGCAAACCGTTTGTCCTGACACGGCCAAACTGTTTATCTTTGCCCGTTGGATGAAACACTAATCTGAAGCCTTGAAGAAGATATATCTATTTGTGCTGAAATCCTATGCGGGGCCTTTTGTCCTGACGTTTTTCATTGCCCTGTTTATCCTTCTCATGCAGTTTCTGTGGAAGTATATTGACGACCTAGTTGGCAAGGGGCTCGAGCTGGATGTGGTGTTGCGCCTGTTGTTTTATGCCGGAGCCACTTTTGTGCCTATGGCGCTGCCCCTGGCAATACTGCTTTCGTCGCTCATGACATTTGGAAACCTGGGCGAGCATTATGAGTTAGTAGCCATGAAATCTGCCGGCATATCGGTGTGGAAGGTCATGCGTCCGTTGATATGGCTTTCGGTGGGCATCAGTATTTTTGCTTTCTTCTTTTCGAACAACCTGCTTCCGGTTGCCAACCTTAAGTTTCAGTCTCTGCTGTACGATGTGAGGCAGCAAAAGCTGGCCTTTAACATTAACGAAGGAATCTTTTATAACGGTATTGAGAATTATGTGATCAGGGTGGGCGAGAAAGAAAATGACGGCCGCACGATTTACGATGTTCATATTTACGACCACACGGACAGGTTAGGCAACATCAAAGTAACCACTGCCGCAAGCGGATATATGGAACTGGGACACGACCACCAAAGCATCATATTTACGCTTTTCGACGGCTATTCCTTCACCGATATTCATTCGACACGCAACTACCGCGAAAACAGACCTTTTGAACGAACAGCCTTCAAACAGCAACGCCTGAAATTCGATTTAAGTGATTTTAACCTGACCAGAACACAGGAGGATCTTTTCAAAAATCATTATACAATGCTGAATATCAAACAGCTAAACTACTATATTGACTCTTTGAACATCCGGCTTGCCGAACGAAAGCTTCGCTACGAGGAAAACTTTATCAGGCGTTTTAACCACCTTAGTTCGCTCGATACTACCTTTAAGCCTGAGAAAACGATCATGAGACCTGCTGACCGGCTTCTAGTCTCGGCGCAGGATACGAGCAGCAAGGACACGCTCATCACCGCACAGAAAGCTATTGTAATGCCTGTACTGGAGAATTTCCCGCCCAATGAGAGGGTAGCTGTTACCGACCTGGCAATCAATTCTGTAAGAACAACAAAAGATAATATTGTGTTCAATAAGAATGATTTCAGCGTGCAGCTGGAGAACATAAGGAAACACGAATGGGTGTGGCACAAGAAATTCACCTTGTCGTTTGCCTGTCTTATTCTGTTTTTCATCGGGGCGCCAATGGGTGCGATCATCAGAAAGGGCGGGCTTGGTCTTCCGGTGGTGATTTCGGTGTTGTTTTTCGTGGCTTACCACATTACAAGCATTACAGGTGAAAAAGCCGCCAAAGTGGGCGACCTCAGTATGTTCACAGGCGTCTGGCTTTCTTCGATGGTGCTGCTGCCTGTTGGTTTGTTTTTGGCTTTCAAAGCCACCACTGATGCATCTCTGCTGGATACCGATAGTTGGCGAAAGTTTTTCAACCGGATGAAGAACAGAATAGGTTCAAAAAAGCAGGCGGCATGAGGATATTGTTTCTGTGCAACAAGTCGCCCTGGCCGGCACATGAAGGTGGGCCAATGGCTATGAACAGCATTATCAGCGGCTTGGCGTCGGAAGGACACTTTATAAAAGTACTTGCTGTGGTTTCGGACAAATTCATGGTCACGGAAGCTGATGTGCCCAAAGAATACAGAAATCAGACCCAAATCGAATTTGACTATATTGATCTGGGTATACATGCCACCGATGCTTTCTTTAACTTATTTACCCGGAAGTCTTATCATGTGCAGCGCTTCATTGCCCAGTCGTACCGTAAAAAGCTGATACGTATCCTGAACGAATATGAGTTTGACGTTGTGCAGCTTGAGACTCTTTTTATGACGCCCTATGTGGAGGTTGTGAGGAAGCACAGCAATGCCATTGTCGTACTCAGGGCGCACAACATTGAGCACCTTATCTGGAAGCGGATGGCTTCAGGAACAGCCAATCCACTGAAAAGATTGTACCTGCATCACCTGGCCAGCACCCTGCAACGCTTCGAAAAACAGGCTGCTTCACTGTTTGATGGCATTGCTGCCATAACACCCAAAGATGCTGCTTTTTTCAGGCCACTTACTACCGTTCCGGTCATTGACCTTCCGTTTGGAATTGAACCGGCTGAGTGGGCTACTGATACTGAAACCGCCCTTTGGCCGGGTTTATACCATATTGGTTCGATGAACTGGATGCCTAATGAAGAAGGCATAAAATGGTTTTTGGACGAGGTGTGGCTTGTGCTCAAAAGACAATTCCCTGAACTCAGCATCACCTTAGCAGGGCGTTTTATGCCTTCATGGTTAGTCAGTGGCTACAGGCCCGGTGTGGAAGTTGCCGGCGAAGTGCCCGATGCAAGACAGTTTGCTCTTGCACATTCCATCGCCATTGTGCCCCTTTTGTCGGGCAGCGGTATCCGGATCAAGATCATCGAAGCGATGGCTTTGGGAAAAGTAGTCATCACAACCTCTATCGGCGCCGAAGGCATTCAATACACCGACAAAGGCAATATCCTGATTGCAGATTCTCCCGTGGATTTTGTCGAAGCCGTGTCGTTTTGTCTGGCCAACCCGCAAGAAGCAGCCCAGATAGGTAAGGCAGCGCGCCAGCTTATTGTCGAAAAGTACAGCCGCAAAACACTAAACAACAGGCTGCTTGAGTTTTATGATCAATTGATTAACCACAGGGAGAAACATTCATGAGCTTCACCGTATGAGAATTTTTATCCTTCTGTCGCGAATTCCATGGCCCCTCGAGAAAGGCGATAAGCTCAGGGCTTATCATCAGATCAGGTGCCTGTCGGCACAGCATGAGATTATCCTTTGCGCCCTGAACACCGACCGGAAAGCCGACAAACAGCAGGCATTTAAAGCACTTCAGCCTTATTGCAGGTCTATCAACTTTATTGATTTAGGCATTTGGGGTCAGGCAGTTAACCTGGTGAAAGCCTGGTTTAGTGGCAGGCCGCTTCAGTCGGGCTACTTTTACAGTGCTTCGGCACAACGCAGTATCAGGTCCCTGATCAGTGAATACAAACCTGATCTGCTTTATGGCCAGTTGTTGCGGGTGGCAGAATACCTCAGGCCATTTCAGCTCCCCAAGGCACTCGATTATCAGGATGTGTTTTCGATGGGAATGCTGCGCAGGCTCGAAGTTGCTCCCTGGTACCAAAAACCATTTCTGCGTACCGAATACAGGAGGCTCAGCAGGTATGAAGCTTCCATGTTTGAATGTTTCGATGTGAAAACGATCATCTCAAAGCCCGACCGCGACTTAATACCGCATGAAAAAAGAGAAGAGATTATGATAGTGCCCAATGGGGTGGATCATGGATTTTTTAAGCCACAGGATCAGATAAAAACCAATGATGTAGTGTTTACAGGCAATATGGCTTATCCGCCCAATGTCAATGCTGCCGAATTCCTCATACGTGACATCATGCCACTGGTTTGGCAGAAGCTTCCGAAAACAACAGTGCTGCTCGCGGGAGCAACTCCCGACCCAAAATTGAGGGCCTTTGCCTCAGAAAAAGTTAAAGTTAGCGGCTGGCTAAATGACATCCGCGAAGCCTATGCATCTTCGGCAGTGTTTATTGCCCCAATGCGGATAGGAACCGGCTTGCAGAACAAATTGCTCGAAGCCATGTCAATGAAGATACCCTGTATTACTACTCCTATCGCCAACAATGCGCTGGGCGGAACCGAAGGCGAGCACCTGCTGATAGGCACTACTGCAGCTGAATTGGCCGGACATATCATCAGTCTGCTTAACGACAGACAACAGGCTGACCAGATTGCAAACAATGGTTTCATCTTTGTGCACGGGAACTACAACTGGGAGAGCGCAACCGGCAGGCTGAGCAGCAGATTTGAGGAATTAGTACAGTCAAAGTAACAATAAATAGCTATATGTCAGACGATAAAAAGATTATTTTTTCGATGGTGGGCGTTGGTAAGGTCATACCGCCTTCTCGCCAGATACTCAAGGACATCTACCTGTCCTTTTATTACGGGGCCAAAATTGGCATCATAGGCCTGAATGGCTCGGGTAAATCTACCCTGCTGAGGATCATTGCCGGGAAGGAAAAGTCGTACAACGGAGAAGTTGTTTTTTCGCCCGGTTACAGCGTCGGCATGCTCGAACAGGAGCCCTGGCTTGATCCTGTGAAAACGGTGAAACAGGTGGTTGAAGAGGGTGTTCAGGATGTTGTTGACTTGCTGAAAACCTATGAAGAGGTTAACAACCGCTTTGCCGAACCTATGAGCGATGATGAAATGAACAAACTGATTGAGGAACAGGGAAGGCTCACTGAACTCATTGACCACAAAGATGCCTGGGAGTTAGACCGGAAGCTCGAACGGGCAATGGAAGCCCTTCGTTGTCCCGAAGGTGACAGCCCTGTGCATAACCTGTCGGGTGGTGAAAGGCGCAGGGTGGCTTTGTGCCGGCTTTTGCTCAGCGAACCCGATATACTCCTGCTGGATGAACCTACCAACCACTTAGATGCCGAATCAGTCGAGTGGCTCGAACACTACCTGCAGCAATACAAGGGAACCGTTATTGCCGTGACGCACGACCGTTATTTCCTCGACCATGTGGCGGGCTGGATTCTTGAACTCGACAGAGGCGAAGGTATCCCCTGGAAAGGAAACTATAGTTCATGGCTCGAACAAAAAGCCAAACGCCTTGAAATGGAAGAAAAAACCGAAAGCAGGCGCAGAAAAACCCTGGAGCGCGAGCTGGAATGGGTGCGTATGGCTCCGAAAGCACGCCATGCCAAATCAAAAGCCCGTTTGCAGTCGTATGAAAAAATGCTGGTGGAAGACACAAAACAGAAGGAAGAAAAACTCGAACTCTACATCCCCAACGGTCCGCGCTTAGGCAACAAAGTAATTGAGTTCAGCAATGTTTCAAAAGCTTACGGCGATAAACTGTTGTTTGAAAACCTCAGTTTCAGCCTTCCTCCGGCGGGTATCGTCGGGGTGATCGGGCCAAACGGGGCCGGTAAAACCACACTCTTCAGGATTATTATGGGCCTCGAACAACCAGATACAGGAAGCTTTGAAATGGGCGATACCGTTAAAATCGGTTATGTGGATCAGGCACACGAAGAAATTGACCCTGAAAAAACTGTATTTGAGATCATTTCGGGAGGACATGACGAAATCAAACTCGGAAACCGGAGCATGAATTCCCGAGCCTATGTTTCGAGATTCAATTTCAGTGGCAACGATCAGGGCAAAAAAGCGGGCATACTTTCCGGAGGTGAACGCAACCGCATGCACTTAGCCATGACTCTGAAACAGGAGGCCAATGTGCTCTTACTCGATGAGCCTTCAAATGATATTGACGTAAATACACTCAGGGCACTTGAAGAGGGCGTTGAGAACTTCGCCGGATGTGCCGTGGTTATTTCGCACGACCGCTGGTTTCTTGACCGAATTGCAACACACATACTTGCATTTGAAGGCAACTCACAGGTGTATTTTTTCGAAGGCAGTTATTCGGAATATGAGGAAAACAAAAAGAAACGCCTGGGCGACAGCGGCCCCACACGCATCCGCTACAAAAAACTGAAAGTGGATTAGGTATCGTCAGGGCAGCAGTTTTTGCTGATGTGTTACAAAGATAAAAGGCGGCCAAAAGCCGCCTTTTATACTTCATATTATATTGTAATTTAAATAAATAACAACTGGGTCAGGATGTAAATTGGCAGCAGGATGATGAGCGAAAACTTAAACATATATCCGAAAAAGCTGGGCATCGGTATTTTGTTCTCCTCAGCAATTGCTTTTACCATAAAGTTCGGGCCGTTGCCAATATAGGTCATCGCGCCAAAGAACACAGCCGCAACTGAAATGGCTGTCAGCAGAACTTCTGGGATTCCGGCAATCAGTCCGGTAGCATCAGGATCAGTCATGCCAAGGGCAAGTTTGTGAAAAGCCAGGGCTGTGGGGGCATTGTCGAGGAAAGCGCTTAAACTTCCGGTAGCATAGTAAAACATTGGCGCTGTTTCGATCCCGAGCGAGTGGGCGTTGTCGCGCAGCCACAGCAATGCCGGAACCATTGTTACAAAGATGCCCAGAAACAGGAAAGCAACCTCTATAATAGGTGTCCAGGTAAACTTGTTATCAATACGGAGTAATTTTGGGGTGAAATAAAGCGATAGTCCGGCAAAAAGCAACATGGATGCTTCACGTATAAAAGCAAGGTTGTGGTTGTCGTGGATGGCATGGATGTAGTTGGCATTGAGGAAGGCAACCGAAAGCACCACTCCGATGAGGAAGATAAAGTTATAGTTGCCTGAAAGAGAAATAGGCTGAATATGGGTTCTGTCGAGAATTTTGTTGATTGCAGGTTCCTTGCTGTAGTAATACCGGTCGAAAATATAATAAGTCACCAGCAACAGCCCGTTCACAAAGGCCCATTCCCTGGTCAGGCTGAAGAACCATTCAAACGGTGCGCCACGCAGATACAGCAGAAACAGCGGCGGATCACCAAGCGGGGTGAGCATACCGCCGCAGTTGGCAACAACGGCAATGAAAAATAGTATGGTATGTACCTTATACTTACGCTGCGAATTGGTTTTGATCACCGGACGGATCAGCAACATGGCAGCTCCGGTTGTCCCCATGAAAGAAGCCAGCACTGCTCCAATTCCCAAAAAAATGGTGTTTACAATGGGTTTGGCTTCAATGTCGCCCTTGAGTTGAATCCCGCCTGTGATCACAAACAGCGACCCCAGCAGAATGATGAAGGGAATGTAGTCGAATAGCATCTGGTGCATCAGGTCGTGCGACAAACCATTAGCAATCAAAAAGATTGATACAGGTATGCCCAATACCAGCGAAACAATAAGCTTGTTTCGGTTGTTCTCCCACCAGTGGTGAAAAAACAAAGGGCCAATGGCAATAAACAACAGGATGATTACAAAGGGGATAGAAGCCCACAAGGGAATCGGAATACTTTCAAGGTGTGTATGTTCCATATATTTTGGGTTTATAAATGAAGGCGCTAAAATACTACCTTCCTCTGTTGCATAAACCGATGAATGAATCTGACTTCTTAATTTAGAATGGTTTTAAATTACAAAGCTTGTTTTGGACACATACAGAAGCCGGAAGTGATGTAGAATAACGCTTAGCCAAACAGAACGCAATGTTTCGTATTTTTGCAGGGATATGAATAAAGTCAATAAATCAGTGTTTTCGGAACTTGTAAAGGCAAACAGGAGTTACAGGAAGTTTGACCAATCACAGCTTGTCTCGGAAGAGGAGCTAATAACTTTAATTGATCTTGCCAGGCTTGCTCCCTCCTCTAAGAACCGTCAGGCCCTGAAATTTCTGCCAATAACCGGAGATCAGGATATTGATGTTGTGTTCAGGCAGTTGAAGTGGGCTTGGTTTCTGAAGGATTGGGAAGGGCCTGCCGAACACGAACGGCCTCCGGCATATATCATATTATTACTTGATAAACAATTGAATGACAAGGCTGATTTTGATGCCGGAATTGCCGCCCAGACGATTTTGCTGGGAGCCGTGGAACGCGGTCTTGGAGGCTGCATTATAAGAACCATCAACAGGTATGAGCTGGGGAAATATTTTCAGTTGCCTGATTTTATGGAGATCATACTTGTTTTAGCCATCGGGAAGCCTGCTCAGACTGTTGTGCTTGATGAAGTGGATTATCGGGGCAATATGGAATACTGGACAGATGATGAAGGCAGGCATCATGTGCCGAAAAGAAGTCTGGATGAGTTGATTTACAAACCTCTGACAAGAAATGATCAGGATTGATGATGCATTGGTAAGTGAGGTTTCGTTGCGTGCAGCAGCCTCAGCCCGCAAACGCATGAACCATAATTTTCACCCACAGGCTACCGATCGCCTGCAACGAATGCTGAATGCCATGGAACCGGGAACCTACATCCAGCCGCACAAACACGAAAATCCCGACAAAACCGAGGCTTTCTTTTGTTTGCGGGGAAGGCTTTTGGTGGTAGAATACAGCGATGAAGGTGACATTGTTGACCACATGATACTTGACAGCCGCACTGCAAACTATGGCTGCGAATTGCCTCCGCGGACCTGGCACAGCATTATCTCACTCGAGACCGGCTCGGTTGCCTATGAAGTGAAGGATGGCCCATGGGATCCTGCTGATGATAAACACTTTGCTCAATGGGCACCGAAGGAAGGGGATGCAGATACGGTCATCTTCATCCAATCTGTTCTAAACTTATTAGGAATAACCGTAGGTTGAGCATAGACATCCGGATAGTTACAAATCCGGTCAGTTTGCATACATTTGCAGGCTTATCTTTTCCTAAAAGCGGACAAAAAACGAGCAATCCATGGCCCAGAAACCCTCCATACCCAAAGGCACACGTGACTTTGGCCCTCAGGAAACCATCAGACGCAACTATATTTTCGATACCATTCGTAAGGTTTTTCACCGATATGGCTATCAGCCTATTGAGACCCCTGCTATGGAAAACCTCAGTACATTGCTTGGTAAATATGGTGATGAGGGCGACAAACTGTTGTTCAGGATATTGAATTCGGGTGATTTTCTCTCGGATGTTTCTCCACAGGAATCATTTCCGGCGGCCCAGGAACTATTGCCCTTTATCAGTGAGAAAGGACTCAGATACGACCTTACCGTGCCATTTGCACGTTTCGTTGTACAAAACCGCAACGAACTGGTTTTTCCATTTAAGCGCTATCAGATACAGCCGGTTTGGCGCGCCGACAGACCCCAGAAAGGACGCTACCGCGAATTCTTCCAGTGTGATGCCGATGTCATAGGCAGCGATTCGCTACTTAACGAAGCCGAATTGGTTATGATGGTCAGTGATGTGTTCAGTGCACTGAACATTAAAGTTCTGGTGAAAATCAACAACCGAAAGATTCTCGCCGGACTTGCTGCCAGCATCGGATACCCCGAAAACCTGATTGACATTACCGTTGCCATAGATAAACTCGACAAAATCGGACTCGATGCAGTAAATCAGGAACTTATTTCAAGGGGGATTTCGGAGGAAGCCGTTCGTGCCTTGCAGCCCGTTCTTATGTTCAAAGGCTCATCCAACGAAAAACTTGACTTGCTCGAAGGCCTGATTATCGGAGAAGATATTGGGCGTAAGGGGATTGAAGAGGTAAAAGAGTTGTTTTCGTTGCTAAGAGCAATGAATCCGGCACTTGAGTACGAACTCGACCTTACATTGGCAAGGGGGTTAAACTACTATACAGGAGCCATTTTTGAAGTAAAGGCAATTGGTGTTCAGATGGGCAGTATTTGCGGAGGCGGACGATATGACGACCTGACCGGCGTTTTTGGTATGCCCGGCGTATCGGGGGTCGGCATCAGTTTTGGAGCCGACAGAATCTATGATGTAATGATGGAACATGAACTGTTCCCGAAAGCAGCCTCTGAAAGCTCTTTTGTTATGTTTGTCAACTTTGGTGCTGCCGAAACTGCCTATTGTCTCAAATCCCTGCTCGAATGCCGGGCCGCCGGCCTGAATGCCGAACTGTATCCCGACGCCGACAAAATGAAAAAGCAATTCAGGTATGCCGACCAGAAGCAGATACCCTGGGTAGTGCTTGCCGGGGAAACAGAGATGGCTCAGAATGTCTTTACCTTGCGCAATATGGCCGATGGAAGTCAGCAATCGGTTCCCTGTCAGCAATTGTCATCCAAACTGCTTGAAATCAAACAGAAAAACCAATGATTTACTGGATATTATCCTATCTGATTCAGGTGAACCGAAGGGCACTCTTTGTCAATAAGGCACACAACACCTGACAGTAATTTTTTTTTGTTTGTTCCAGAAAAGTGATCCTTATGAAAACACATTATATCAGCAACGAAAAGCTGACCTTTAAGCGTATATTTGATATTCTCCGCGAAGACTACACACTTGAGCTATCCGCTTCCTCCCGCCAGAAGATACAGAAATGCAGGGACTACCTTGACCACAAGCTTGCCGGCAATAGCGAGCCTGTGTATGGCATCAATACCGGATTTGGATCCTTGTGCGACACCCGTATTTCGCATGACCAGCTTTGTGAGCTTCAGCGAAACTTAGTGATGTCGCATGCCTGCGGAACAGGAGACAGGGTCCCTGATGAGATCGTTAAGCTCATGCTGTTGCTGAAGGTTCAAAGCCTGTCCTATGGCCACTCTGGGGTTCAGGTACAAACAGTTGAACGGCTGATGGCCTTTTTTAACAAAGACATTCTTCCTGTAGTTTACCAGATGGGTTCACTGGGGGCTTCGGGTGACCTGGCTCCGCTGGCGCATCTGTCGCTACCCCTGCTCGGCATGGGCGAGGTGGTTTTTAAAGGCGAAGTGCGTCCAATGGAAGAGGTGAACAACATCATGCGCTGGGAACCTGTTGTGCTGCAATCCAAGGAAGGGCTTGCACTGCTCAACGGCACCCAGTTTATGAGTGCTTATGGTGTATTCAGCCTGTTAAAGACATTCAGGTTGTCAATGTTGGCCGACATCGTCGGGGCACTCTCGCTCGAAGCATTTGATGGCCGGATTGAACCCTTCTGCGCACAGGTTCACCTGATCAGGCACCACAAAGGACAGATTGCCACTGCCGAAAGAATCCGAAAAATTCTCGAAGGAAGCGAGCTTATCTCAAGACCAAAGCAGCATGTGCAGGATCCTTATTCGTTCAGGTGCATCCCTCAGGTGCATGGAGCCTCAAAGGATTCGGTGAATTATGTGGCTTATGTTTTCAGCAACGAAATAAACGCTGTTACAGACAACCCCACGGTTTTTCCGGATGACGACCTGATTGTTTCGGCCGGTAATTTTCATGGGCAGCCGCTTGCATTGGCGTTGGATAATCTTGCCATTGCCCTTGCCGAATGGGGAAGTATTTCAGAGAGAAGGACATATCAGTTGCTTCATGGCAAAAGGGGACTGCCCCCATTTTTGGTCGCTGAACCGGGGCTGAATTCGGGCTTTATGATTCCGCAGTATACATCGGCTAGCTTAGTAAGTCAGAACAAACAGCTCTGCACCCCGGCTTCGGTAGATTCCATTGAATCATCACAGGGCCAGGAAGACCATGTGAGTATGGGAGCCAATGCAGCTACCAAAGCACTTAGAGTGGTCTATAACCTTGAACGTATTCTGGCTATTGAACTGTTCAATGCCGCTCAGGCCCTCGAATTCAGAAGACCCGCAAAGTCTTCCCCCTTTATCGAGGAGTTCGTTTCGGCCTACAGGGAATATGTGCCATTCCTTTCGAAAGACACCATTATGTACACCTCCATTGCAAAGTCCGTTGAATTTCTGCGGATTGTGCCGCTCAACATTCCTGATGCCCTGATCAAAGACGTGTGATCACAGCCTGATCAACCAAAAAGCAATTCATATGGTCTGCTGATGGTTTGTTCGAGTTGCTGCACCGACACATATTTGCTTAGCCTGAAAAACTCGTTTCCTTCGAAAAACACCAACAGACTTGGATTGGCAAATACCCCAAAATGAGCGTTGGCTTCAGGGCTGGCCGACGAATCAACCAAAACGAGTTTCATCAGCGGAAATTCATCTTTGAGCAGTTGCTCAACTCTGGGCCTCAGGCTGAGGCATGGGGCGCACTGATTGCTGAAAAAATACAACAGCAGGGCCTGATTGCTTTTGGTTTCGCGAACCAGTTCATCCGGAAGGAAGGAATTCATTTTTTTTGTGCAAATGTAAACAGCTTTTCAGAATTGAAAATGAAGAGTATAAGCTGTTTTTATAAACTTACGGTTTGTTGTTTCAAATCACCTTCTCGAACGAAATAATTACCTTAGCCGCTCAAACCAGTTAAAACACTTAAAACAAAGCGCATATGACACTCGTAATTACCGGCAGCAGAATGACTATCGAAGATGTGGTGGCAGTAGCCCGCCATGGTAAAAAGGTTGAACTCCATCCCGGTGCGGTTACACGCATTCAGGCATGCAGGGCCATGCTCGAGCGAAAGATTGTGGCCGGTGAGATTATGTATGGAGTGAATACTGGCATTGGCGAGTTTTCCGAGGTAGTATTGAATGATGATCAGGTCCGTGATTTTCAGAAGTATCTTATATACAACCATGCTGCAGGAATTGGCGACCCGATGCCACACGAATGGGTAAGGGGTGCCATGCTTGGCAGGATCAATGTTCACGCCCATGGCAATTCAGGATGTCGTCTGGAAATAACCCAGACACTTGTGGAGCTCCTGAACAAAGGGGTTACCCCATATGTATGCACCAAAGGCAGTGTAGGCGCAAGCGGCGACCTGGCTCCTATGTCGCAGATTGCCCTGTTGATGATGGGAGAGGGGAAAGCTTATTATCAGGGAGAACTGATGGACGGCCAGACAGCGATGGCCAAAGCCGGCATCCCTGTCCCGGGGCTTATGGCGCGCGACGGTTTGGCCACCATCAACGGGAGTAATGTGTTGACAGCCATGAGTGCTATATTTCTCTACGATGCTGACCGGTTCATGAAACAAGCCGAAATAGCTGCTGCAATGTCGCTCGAAGCCTTAAAGGCCAACATGAAGCCTTATGCCCCGAAAATCCATGAAGTGCGTGGATTTAAAGGCGCCATCAGAAGTGCTGCTGCCATTAATAAGGTTGTTAAAGGGGGCGATCTGTTCGAAGGACGCGTCAAATGCAAGGTTCAGGATGCATACAGCATGCGTTCGACACCGCAGGTGATCGGTGCTGCCCATGATGCCCTTGCCTGGGCACGGTCGCAGGTCGAAATTGAACTGAACGGGGTGGGCGACAACCCGATCTTCTTCCCCGAAGAAAACATACAGCTCAGTGGCGCCAACTTCCAGGGAAGCCCTGTTTCGGTGCCAATGGACATGGCAGGAGCAGTGGTTACTATGGTATGCGTGCTGTCAGAACGCCGGATGAACCGGCTGAACAATCCTGCATTGAGCGTGGGACTGCCGGCATTTCTGACCAAAGGCGCCGGAATGTTCTCAGGACTGATGCTTTCACAATACACTGCCGATATGCAGATTGTGGAGCAAAGGATACTTTCGGCCCCAGCCAGTATTCAATCAATACCCGCTGCAGCCGATCAGGAAGATTTTGTTTCGATGGGCATGAACACGGCACTTAAAAACTTCCAGATACTCGATAATGCCTATGGCATCCTGGGGATTGAATTAATGGCAGCCGCACAGGCCCTTGATTTCAGGGAATACCAGTTTGGACTGGGAACAAAAAAAGCCCATGAAGTCATCCGCAGGTACGTACAATTTCTCGATGTGGACAGGCCGCTGTATGATGACCACAACAGCATGAAAGCTTTGGTTCAGTCATGCGAAATACTGGAAGAGGTTGAACAGCTGATTGGCAGCCTGAATTAAGGGCATTACAAACAATTATAATACTGCAAAGGAACTACATGAATTCAGAACAACCTATACAGCCAGCCCGGCGGCCTGCATTTCTTTCGGTGATTTTAGTGCTCAGTTTTATCGGGAGCGGTATGGGAGCCGTGAGTAACCTGTTTGTGTATTTAGTACACCCAACATTATTAGAGCTCATTGAAAGCGGCGTCTATGATAACTTTGGCTTCGATCTCGCTTTCTTCTCATCCATTAACCGGAGTTTTTTTCTGCTTTCAGGACTTTTGCAGGTAGTTTCGTTTACAGGAGTGACCCAAATGTGGAAACTGAAACGTTCCGGTTTTCACCTATATGCCATTTCTCAGTTGATGATGCTGATAATGTCAACCATTTATGTGTATAAACCTCTGGGTACCTACCCCATGTTCGATCTGTTGTTTGCAACTTTATTTATCCTGATGTACCTCAGGTTCAGACCAATAATGAATTAGCCTATGTCGGATGAAAACATACAGGAGAATAAAGGCAGAGCAGTTAGCAGGAGGCCTAACCCGCTGTTGTTCAGGTTTGTTTGCTTTTTTGCGATAGCCTATTATGGCCTTATTTTGATTTCGATGGCAACAGCATTGTTGTTTAGTGATTTTCTTGCCGGAATGGGCATTATTTATGTGCCTGAGTTAGACCTTAGCCGGTTGAAAATAGCCATGTATCTGTTGGCCGGGCTCATGCTGAATGCCGGTGTCATAACCGGGGTATGGATGATGCTTCGCCGGAAACGGGCAGGAATTTCGGTGTTCATGACCAATGCCCTGTTGGTAATGTTGTTTCAGTTTATCCCGAGCGGTACCGGAGGCTGGCAAAAATACGTGGCTGAATTACTGATTATGTTGGTTTTGCTGTTGCTTTACTTGCACCGGAAATCGGTAAAAAAGCCGGAAACACAAGATTAGATCACCTGTTGGTGTCCAAAGATTTATTTTTTTTCTGAACATTTTTTTGCCACAAACACTTGATTTCAAAAGAGGTTTGCATTAATTTTGGTAAATATTAGAAAAAA